>OFFM01001375.1_pt1 | contig 13590 bp, 5 predicted proteins | sample 1521401 | NCBI WGS metagenome assembly OFFM01 (sample SAMEA3504118, study PRJEB24116) | mouse gut metagenome | biome: mouse gut; feature: mouse-associated habitat; material: faeces | place: Denmark | collected 2011
CCGCCGCATTATCTGTTCACAATTTTGCACGCGTTTACGCACGCGTTCCCATTCTTCACCGCACGAACCTGTCTGCGCTTCTTGCGCAGCTTCGGATGTATGGCATGGGATTGTTGTCTCATCTCAGTCTGTGATTAGACTGCAAAGTTACAACTATTTTTTCAATTCATCAAATCAAAACCTTGAAAGTTCTTACTTAAAAAAGAGGGCACCCGAGATGGGGTGCCCTCTTGTAGGGGTCGTGATTATGGAATTGCAATTTTCAGTGAGAAATTCCCAATGGATACAATATAAAAATTATTGCTGTCCATCTGTATTATGATTTCTTCACTGTTGCTTACCACACGTTTCAGCAGCATGCCATTCATTGCGTGAACATATGCGGATTGACCGGCTGCGAGATTCTTGATATGGATTTCGTTACCTTTTACAAAAATTTCCACATCATCGAAGAAGATACTTTCTATGCCGGAAGTATTCTTCTTAACTGTGACCATACATTCATCATCATAAGACACGTTATTGTCGCAGATACCCGTTACAGTGATTTTAGCTGCTCCTTCGGATATAGCTTCGACCAAACCGTTTTCCACCTTGGCCACATTTTCATCCGAGGTGTCCCAAAGTATTTGGTAGCCTGTGGCATTGATTGGTTCGATGGATGCGACAAGATTGAACGTCTGGCTTTCGTTAAGGGTGATGTCATGCTCATTCAGACTGATGCCGGTAAGAGGGATTATGACCGTAACTTCACATGTTGCCGTCACATCCGATCCGTCAGTTGTATGGCATGTCAACGTAGTTGTGCCAGGTCCTGCGGCGTAGAATATGTTGTCAGTATCCTGCACCATTCCCACCGTCTCGTTGGAAGATGTCCAATGTAATGTCTTGTTGCTCGCGTTTGCCGGATAAATCTGTGGTTCAAGTTTTAATTGTGATTTTGAACCATCTCCGGAATATAATGGAATTGTGTGGCCACTTTCAAGTATGACGCTTTCAACCAGTATCGGTTTGACCGTCACTAACAATGAAGCGCTTACTCCGTTATTTGCGGTGGCGATGACATATGCCTCACCTGGTTTGAGCGCGGTTACGATTCCATCTTCATAAGATATTATTGTCTTATCGGAGACTGACCAGATGAGATTGGAATTTGTGGCGGTTGCAGGCATCACGTTTGCTGTGACAGCCAATGTTGAGCCAACCATGATTGCCGATGAGGATCCTTCATATCCGATTGTAACGGATTCAACGGGGGTCTCGACAACGGTTATCTCGATCTCGTCTTTTATTCCATTGTCGGCCATGGCGGAAATGTGCGCGACACCCAGTTTGCTGTGGGCTGTCACAAGTCCATTCTCAACGGTTGCAATATCTACATCGTCGCTATGCCATTCAACTGATTGGTTTGTTGCAGTGGCAGGCAGTACGGATGCGGTCAGTTGGACAGTTTCTCCATCTTTTAGGACTGTGGTTCCATTAGCGGTAATGGAAACTGATTCAACGGGTGTTGCCACAACTGATATTCTTATGGCTTGGATCACACCGCTACCATCGGTAGCCCTTGCATTGATATCAACTTCTCCAACAGAAACTCCTGTAACGACTCCATTATGGTCAACGGTAGCTATCGTCTCATCGTTGGAGTCCCAGGATAAAGCTTTGTCAGTTGCATTCTCCGGAAGGACTGTAGCTATGAGCCGGGTTGATTCACCGACTTTTATCTTGTCCTTTTCTGTTGAGATTTCAATTTTCTCAACCGGATTCGGGAGTACTGTGAAATTGATATAATCTGTGAGTCCATTTGCTGATTTAACTCCTACTCTTGTTTCTCCAAGACCTGTGGCTTCAATCAATCCATTGCTCTCTACATGAATTATATTCTCATTTTCTCCCATCCATGTAAGTGTCTTATCTGTGGCATCCGATGGATATATCTCTGCTTTCATCTGTGTTGTGAAGCCGACTTTGACAGTGGTAGGTCCATCATAAACAATCTTTACAGATTCTACGGGAGTCGGAATTACCTTTACCAAGCATTCTGCGTTAAGATTTGATCCATCAGTACTGTTTGCTGTGATGATGGTTTCGCCTAAGCTCTTGGCTGTAATGTTTCCATTCTCATCAACACTTGCGATATTTGAGTCGGCGCTGCTCCAACGCACGGTCTTATCAGTAGTTGTAAAAGGAAGGACTGTAGCGGTTAGCTGCAATTTATAGCCAACCTTAAGCTCGGTCTCGCTATGGCTTAATAAGATTGATTGCGCGAGCGTGGGAATAACCGTCAGTTCAATCTCGTCATATCGCCCTGCGGAATTGGTGGCTCTGATTAGAACTCTGCCAACTCCATTTGCTGTTACCTTTCCTATTGCATCTACTGATGCGATGGATTCGTCAGAAGAACTCCATGTTATTGATTTGTCTGTCGCGTCATCCGGGGTAACATCTGCTGTCAGATTTATAGTCTCTCCAACACGGAAGGATGTGGATTGAGGCGCATTGATTCTGATGGATTCCGCAGGTGTGGGTACCACAGACACTTTGATTACGGTATTAATGTCGCTGCCGTCGATCGCTTTGACGGTAACCGTGGTCTCACCTATTGAGAGAGCTGTTATTGTACCGTCATTTGAAACTATGGCGACATTCTCATTCTGTGAAGACCACATGACGCGTTTGTCAGTCGCATCGGAGGGAAGAATTGTCGCGATTATCTTCTCGCTCTTTCCTACCCTGAGTGTCACTTCTGATTTGCTTGTCTCGATGGCGCTGACCATCGTGGGAAGCACTGTCACATACACGATGTCGGTCTGACCGGCGGAGTTGGTTGCCATTATCCAATTATTCTCAACAGGAGCAAGTGCTGTTACAAGTCCATCTTCATCAACAGATACTCCGGCAGTCTGAGATTGCCATGTGACAGATTTGTCAGTTGCGGTTGCAGGAAGAACTGTCGCTCCGAGCTGAACGGTCTCTCCAATATGCAAAGTAAACGGGCCCTTGGGCGAAATAGCTATACTTTCAGCTGCCGTTTCTTCCACTTTAATATGGCAGGTAGCTGACATATCAGAGCCATCCTGAGCAGTCGCAGTGATGTCGCACTCTCCAAGTTGCAAAGCTCTGATAGTTCCATTTTCAGAAACTGAGGCTATTGATGTGTCTGAAGATGTCCATTTAATGGTCTTGTCGGTGGTAGTCTCAGGTGTAAATTGTACCGTCAACTGCATTTCACCATCAACTTTCATTATGGCTGAAGTGCGGTTTAAAGCTATTGCTTCGGCCAAAGTTTTCTCAACGGTTATTTCAATTGTTGATGATTTACCACCGACTGTTGCGGTAATGGTAGCCTTTCCCACAGAAACAGCAGTCACTGTGCCATATTGGTCAACAGTGGCTATTGATTCGTTGTCTGATGACCATACCACATTTTTATCAGTGGCATTAGCTGGAGATATTGATGCTGAAAGCTGCACAGTCTCTGTCGCTTTCAAAGTTGTGGATCCTTCGGCAGAAATCGAGACAGTCTCTACAGGTGTCGGAACGACATTGATTCTGATAGCCTGGATAACACCGCTGCCATCTGTCGCACGTGCGTTAATATCAACCTCCCCCACAGATCTACCAGTCACCAATCCATTCTGATCCACAGAAGCAATAGATCCGTTATTAGAGTCCCACGAAAGGCTTTTATCAGTAGCATTATCCGGAGAAACTATGGCGTTGATTTGTGTTGTCTGTCCGACTTGAATATCTGTTACGGAAGCTGACAATTCAATATTGCTGACCGGAGTCGGAATCACTTTAAATGTCATATAAGAACTTTGTCCGGCGGAGTTGGTGGCACTGATCCATGCCTCGCCAAGTCCTGTAGCCACAACATTGCCATTATTGTCAACCGTCAGTATTTCTGCGTTCTGTGTCTGCCATATCACAGTTTTATCGGTTGCATCGTCAGGTGTAACCTCTGCGTTAAGCTTTACAGATTCTCCGACAAACAGATTTGTTTTGCCGGAATATTCTATCTTGATGCCAGTGGCAGGTGTAGGTATCACAGAAACTTTACATTCTGCCGAAAGTCCCGAACCATCTGCAGTGCCGGCATAGATTGTGGCTTCTCCTAATGAAATAGCCACAATATTCCCTTTGTCGCTGACAGCTACGATATTATTATCAGACGAGGTCCAATTGATAGTTTTATCAGTGGTTGTCTCCGGGCTTATAATATATTGGAGGTCAAAAGCCTCTCCCACTTTGAGAGTAACTTCTGAAGGGATGACCGAAATAGATTCCGCCAAAGTGGGGATTACCGTAAGTTCTATTTCCGCCTCGATGTCAGCACTGTTGGTAGCTTTGATTCTTACGGTGCCTTCTTTGACCGCCGTGACCAGACCATCTGTATCAACCTTTGCAATGGAATTGTCGGAGGAAGTCCATCTTACTGATTTATCAGTGGCGTTGCCGGGAGTGACTGTGGCTGTGAGTTGTATTGTCTCACCGACTTTGAACGAAGTGGATTCGGGTGTATCGATATCGATACCGGTCGCCATTGTCGGCACAACGTTCACGATGCACTTAGCCGTAACATTGCTGCCGTCGGCTGCCGTTGCGTAGATGTTTACGGTTCCGAGGGAAACTCCGGTGATGACTCCATCTTCACTGATAGTGGCGATGCTGTTATCGGCGCTTCTCCATGTGACTGTCTTGTTGGTGGCGGTGGAAGGGAGAACGTTGGCTTCAAGAGTTGAGGTCTGCCCTACCTCAATGGCGATTTCGGAGTCGCTCAACTCAATTGAACTGACCGGTGTCGGAATGACGGTGATGGAACTTGTGGCTGTCACCTCCGGATTTGATACCGATGTAGCTGTGATAACGGCATTGCCTTCAGCTGACGCTGTGACAAGACCTGTGTCATCGACTGTCGCGACAGTCGGGTCGCTGCTGCTCCACAGGATGTTTTTGTCATATGCGTTTGCCGGCATTACAGTGGCTGATAATTGCAGAGACTCCGTCACTTTGAGTTCACCGGATGTGCGGTTAAGTGTGATACCGCTCACAGGTATCCCTGTTACAGAGACTTCACATGATGCTGTTACACCTGAGCCGTCTATTGCGGATACGGTAATGACTGTGATTCCAGGAGTCAAGGCTGTGATAAGACCGGAGGAATTGACAGTTGCGACTTCGGGATTGCTGCTGCCCCACTCTACATCTTTTGTGGAGGCATAGACCGGAAGCACCTCTGCTGAAAGTTGTCTGCTTTCGCCTGTGGTGATTGATAAAGAAGTTTCACTGAGGTTTATATCTGTGACAAGCGCACGCTCTGTCGTCACCGTAGTCGTAGAGTTTGGCAATATGTACTCTTTTGCATTGGCCATAGAGAATCTCTGGTTTTTCATCTCTATTGTGCATCTCTCCGCCACATCCTTTGTGGCTGTGACGCTCAGTGTGACAAGAGCACCGGAATTGCCGCTGAACACAGCGTTGTCCAGAGACAGGCAGGCTATGCGCAGTCTTCCATCGCTGAATGCCTTGGATGAAACGGAATGACCATTCCCTCTCGCTGTCATTTTTATTGAACCGTCTACAGGAATTAACCCTTCGGGCAGGAATATGTCAGTCTGAAAGGCGGAAAAAGAAGACTCGTTGTCAAGGATGACGGATATCTCCTTGGTCTCCCCCACTGCAATCTTGAAGTCCGGAATATAGAATCGGTCATCATGCTGTGTTCCCAGATCGACACCGTAGTCAGGTAGTTTCACATCGTTGTTGGCACTGTTTGTAAACAGAATCTCGGTAATGTTCAGTGACCCCCCGGCATATTCATCCGTGGCATGGACATTTAGATAAAGCAGAGCGCCGGAAGTGCCTTCGATGGCGGTATGATTCGATGAGAATGCGCCGATGCGTATCTTTTCGGGTGACAGCTGGTTGCTTACAATCGCAAAACTTGAGTTTGCGCGGGTTGAAAGTGTGCAATCCGGTTTGTTGTTTTTATTGATTACTTCCAATCCGTCCGGTAAAGTAATGTCAGCCTGGAATCCGAAAAATTCCTGGGAATTATCAAGATTAAAGGCCAATGTTCTGGTCTCTCCGGGTTCGATATTGACCGCGTCAAGATAGAAACGGTCGGCCGCTGTGGCGGCTGACACCACTCCAAGGAGAAGTGTCAGCACCATCAGCAAGCGCGATGATATATTGGTTTTCATCGTCATGCGTTTTTATGAGACGGGTTCTTATTTTACAATTACTTTTGATGTAGTGTTATTGACAGCCACGATATACATACCCTTGGCGAGATTGTATCGTGTCTCGCTGCCTTCGCATACGAATGATGCTGCAAGCATTCCGTCAACCGTGTAGATGTTCACTGTTTTGCCTTCTGCATTATACACAGCGATGCCGTCTTCGGCAGATTCAATCCTTATATCCTCATTTCCATTTATAGCACTGATGCCGGATAGTTCGGAATTGTGTCCGGATGTCGAAGTCAATACATACTCGTTGGCGGATGCGTCGGAGGCCAGTATATTGCTCATTGCAATATCTCCGTTTTCAGCATGGTCATTCTTGACAGTTATACGTATTATCGCAGATTCATTGTCGGCAAATCCGGAATTGTTCAGGTCAAAGAGGGCGATACGGATTGTGTTGTCATTGATGCGACGTTGCATCAGCGTGTGGGTTGCTTCTGCCCGCTCCCCTATCTCGACACTGACGATTGTCATCCCCTCCGGTGCGATAATATCAGCCTGGAGCGCCACATAGTCCATTGAGTTGTCGAGAGTGACATCTACGGTAGCGGTTTCACCGCGTTTGCAAGTGTAATCTGCTATGGAAAGATTATCTGTGTGGATCTCAGCAGCGGCACGGCTCATTCTGCGCACCATTGCTGATGTGGTTGTCTCAATGGGCTGATTGAGGAGTTCTGTCACTGTGCCTGATGCATCCGCCAGTGTTATGCGGTTGTCTCCGTTGACATCAGCTGCCTCGAAATTGAAATTCTCAACCTCGTTTCCAACCGCATAGTTGGCTGTATTGACAGCGTCCGTGATTGTGAGCTCGTCATTATCGTTGGAGTCACCTTTTGTTGGTGGTATAACAGTCAGTGCGAATGTGGCGGTAATGCCAGAGCCGTCAGCTGCGGTAGCGATGATTTCCACCTCACCTGCAGAAATGGCTTTTACAAGTCCCTCCTCATTAACAGTGGCACACGCGCTGTCTGATGATGACCATGTGATGCCGGAGTTTGTCGCTGTCAGGGGCATAACCTTTGCATTGAGTGAAATGGTGCGGCCTTTCTTAAGGGTGTTGTTTGCAGATGCTATCTGGATAGACTCTACCATGGTCGGAAGAACGGAAATGGAGCATTCCGCTTTTATCCCGGAGCCATCGGCGGCAATGGCGGTCACAATTACATCTCCGACGCTGACTGCTGTCACAAGACCTTCAGTGTCTACTGTGGCGATGTTCTCGTCAGATGAGCGCCACAGCACACCTTTGTCCGTAGCCTCTTCTGCTCCTACGGTGGCAATCAGCTGGAGTGTTTCTGTAGCCTTGAAGTTGTGTTCTGTCTCGTTCAATGAGATGCTTGACACGAGAACATTGTCTGTGATAGGACGGATGCTGTACCATTCTTCCCATGTGGGGGAATATGTATAATAGTCAATCGATGACTCAGGCACGAACAGCGTGCCGTTTGCAACGACATCAGCTGGGAAATTCACAAGACCTTCCGGGGGGAATTCCGCGTATGATTTTACATACTTTATATCGGTGCAGCCGTCGAATGAGTTTTCACCGAGTGATGTGGTTTTGTCGCTGAGTGATACCCATTGCAGACCTGTGCAGCCTTGGAATGCTTGTCTGCCGACGGAGCTGATTGCACGGATTGCTACACTGGGAAGCGATGTGCAGTTGGCGAATGCCTCGACTCCGAGTCCGTATAGTGTCTCGGGAATTTCGATACCTTCGAGTGCGGTGTCATTCTTGAATGCCGCCGGTCCGATTATCATCAGTGACTTTCCAAGATCAAGCTTTCTTAGTGATGTGCAGTTTGAGAAACTGTTGTCGGCGATGGATGTCATGCTTGCCGGGAAAATCACATTATCTAAAGAAGTACATTCAGAAAATCCGTAGTCACTGATCTGGCTCAGTTTCTCACTTAGACGCACATCTTTGAGTGAGGAACAGCCTCTGAATCCCCATAGACCCACTGATTCGATGTTGTCTGGCAGGTATACGGTCTCAAGCCCTGTGCAATAGGAGAACATGTATTTATCTATCACACCGACGTTGGATCCGATATTGAGATTTTTTAGTGTCTCGATGGAATAGAATGGAGAACGGGATGGCTCTTCTGTGTTATACGACAGCCATCTGTCAAGATTTAATGTCACAACGGGACAATCCCTGAACAAACCATACTCCGCTTGGGAAGCGCCGTAACCCATATCAATCATATCTGAGTTGCCCTCGAATGTGACGGTATCAAGCGATTTGCAATTTGCAAAGAGTTTTGTGTCCATCTTTGTCACGACCGGAGGTATCGTGATTGACAGCAAAGAGCTGCATTCGCTGAACACACCCTCTTTGAGCCATGCGCATCCGGTGGAGAGTTTAGCGGATTTAAGACCGGTGTCTTCTGCGAAGGCATATGTGCCCATCTCGGTCACTGCATTGGGGATGACAATATCTTTCAGTATGGTCATGCCGCGGAATGTGCTGTTCCCTATTTTCTTCAGGCTTTCCGGCAAAATCAGCGATTCGCAGTTATTCACATTATATAGCAGATAATCGTGGCAGTATGTCACACATCCCGCCTGCGAGAACCGGACATCTGACAGATTGCGCTGATTGTGGAAGGGAGAGTACCCATTGGTATAATCAGCTTTATAGTTGATATCTCGTCCGATATATAGTGATAAAAGATTGGAATTCCCGAATAATGGTATTAGATCCCATCCGCTGCCACCGGTATAAGAATCTGCTCCATATCCAAGATATATCTCCCTTTTACTGTCAATGAACGTTATATCCGTGAGATTTTCAGTGTCAAAAAAGCAATAGTTGCCGATTGATATTGTTTTGGAAGGGAATGTCAAAGTTGTCAATCCGGGGCAATTGCGGAAGGTGTAATCTCCAATAGTGAAACTGAGGTCGTTTCCTGTCTCCTCATTAAAGATAACATTGTTAAGACCGATATTCTCGGCGCAGGCATAATTCCCAAGAAGAGTCAGGGGATTTGGAAAAATCAGAGAAGTCAATTGCGGGCAATTATAGAATGCATAATTGTGTGCCTCCCTAAGTCCTGTTGACAATTCAGCGGTTTTTAATCCTGTGCAGTTCGCTAACGCATATGTGTACAAAGTCTCAACCGATGGCTTAAGTTCTATCTTTGAAAGGTTGGAACATCCGTCGAAAAGGTGATGATACAGGAATGTCACATACTTTCCGATGGTGACACTGCGCAGGTCCTTGCTGTTGATAAACGGTGCGGATGCTCTTTTTACATTTTGTACACTGGTTCCATTAATTTCGTAAAGGCTCATATTGTCAGAATATGAATATGTAAGATCACGTCCCAGTGTCAGAAAGCGTATCGGGCAATCAAAGAAATAATCATAACTTGTATAATAATATGGATATAAGTCATCAATCTTTGAACTTTTACAATTATTATTATTTATGTTCAATACTTCTGTACCGTCGCGGAAAGTAAGGTATGTGGTTCTGGTGCAGCCGTAGAAGCAGTTGGTACCCATTTCTGTTACGGTTCCCGGAATAGAGAATTGCATTACACCTGAGTTGTTCCAGAATACTTCGGAACCGATAGTCTTAAGCCCTTCGTTCATTGTGATGGTGGCAAGACCGGAGCAGTTGTAAAATGCCTGGTTGCCGATTGAAATGGATGTGGCTGGAATCACCATTTCTGAGAGGGATATACATTCTTTAAATGCTTTTGCCGGTACAGCTTCAAGTGACAAACCGAGTTTTGCTACCGTAAGTTTGGTGCATCCTTCAAAGGCAGACTCTCCCATTGTTGTGAATGTGTCAGGAAGAATAACGGCGGTAAAAGACTTGCATCCATAGAACGCGGAATTTCCAATTGACTTAAGTCCGGAGCCTACAGTTACCTCTGTCACACTGCTGCAATTATAAAAGGCATAATCACCAATGGTGGTAGTTGTATTCGGGAATGTCAGTTTTGTGATGTTGGAGTCTCCGTAAAATGCGCGGTTACCTACACTTTCAAGACTGTTTCCTAAATTTAAAGTCGTTAGCTTTGAACAACCTTCAAAAGTAGAGTTTCCTATTTTCTTGACATTAGGCAATGTCATCAAGGTTATGGCCTGATTCTCATAAAATAGATAATCAGGCAACTCGGTGCAAAGTGGTCCCACAGTCACTTTTGCAAGTTTGGACTGGTCATAAAAAGGACAATAATATGCTTTTAGATTGTTGGCAGTGGTCAAGTAATTGATATTTCTGCCGATATATACCTCTTCCAGAGGAGAGTTTTTGAATATCTTTGCAGAACTGGAACACCCTAACGATATATCTTGCGCTCCGTCCTCAAATCTTACAGATTTTAATGCAGAGCAACCAATGAATGGAAAATGGCTCTCATTCCAGTAAGTTCCCTCTGTGCCAATCAAAGTAACTGACCCGGGTATACTTATAGATTCCATTACGGTACAATTTCTAAAGGCATTTCTCCCGATTTCCGTAACAGTGAAATTGGCATTGTTGTATTTTACTGTCTCCGGAATCACAACATTTGCGGGGAGTGAGGCATAGTTATCGCTTGAGTATTCCAATCCGGTTTGAAATGTTACGGCTGCTGTGCCGGCTGTCCTGTCAAGCTCATAGTACAGACCGTCAATTTCCACACTCTCGGCATGTCCCGCCAGGGTCATGCCTGCAATAAGCGACAGCGTTGCAAACCATCGCTTCATTTTTAGGTAAATAAATCGTTGATACATAAATCGAATGTTGTTATTGTGTTATTTGATATTGTTTTATCTCCTGTTATATCTTATGTTCGGATCAAGGTTCGGATACAAAAAAACACTGCATCCGGATGAATGCAGTGTTGGATATCTTAGATCTGTCTTGCTCCGAATGACTATGGAAGTCTCCCCTATCATGCGGGCATGTCGCGCCTATGCGCTCCTTACACCATGCAGAGGGGGCTTCCGCAGAAATTCAGCAAGACGGGACGCTGACGAATGTTATGAATTTTACCGGCTGACAAGCAGTCCGGAATTATTGCGGAGGAAGAGCCGTCCCATCACTTTCATCCGCTCTCGGATGAATTGCCGTGGTGATGTAATCCTCCGCTGCTGTCATGGGCAATTTTGTATTGACAGCTTTTGCATCGCAAAAATATGAAATATTTTTTTAACTTCAAAATTTTGTTGTGATAAAGCCACAACAAAGGATTTTATTGCCCCTTGGCGCGTAGTCTTTTCAGCAGTTCCGCCGGATGATTCGTGGTTATCGCCTTGAGTTTGTCAATGTTTTCAAGGTAATAATCCTTAGTCTCCTTTTCATCTATCACATATACACTCAGTTTCACACCGGCTTTGTTGAATTCATCGATTGTCCGCTTCCCATTGTGTAGCGGATCGCGCATGTAAATTGAGTTCATATTGCTCCAGTCATACCCAGCTGACTTATAATCTGAGGCTGGCTTCTTCGACATCCATGCAATCGGTATCCCTGCCGCTTTGCATACAGATGAGCATCCAGCCATCACCTCCGGGTTGCTTGTGCAGATGAATTCCACCCATTTCTCCGCGTTCCGCTCTTTGATAATGCGGCACGCTTCCTTGCATGCGGCTATCGGGTATTGCGATAGTTGCCGGGGTTTGGTCACATTCTTGATGTCGATCCATAATTTGGTGCAGGAGCCATCCTTTATGGTCTGGTCAAGAAATTCATCTAATGTGGGTATTGTCTCACCGTTTGCGAGTTTGCCATTGGAGCGGATCTGTTCAAGAGTTGCCTCGAACGGGTAATAACCGTTGAATTTCCCGTCGTTATCCACATGACCGACAATCAGCTTGTTGTCAGCGGTGATATATATGTCGCATTCCGATGCGTAGCATCCCAGACTCTGTGTATATTTCAGCGCTGCAAGTGAGTTGTCGGGTGTATTGCTCTCTTTGGCTCCTCCACGGTGAGCCACTATCACATTATCGCATTCAGCCGGTTCAACGACAGATGCTGCCACTGCGGGTAAGGCCAGTGACAGCATCATCGTGGAAACCAATGCTGTCTTCCAGATTGATTTCATGTTATATCTTATTTATTTTATGAGACGGACTCTTACTCGTTGTAGGGCTTGAGGTCCTCATATGTGAAAGCTTCCCAAGGCATGTCTGCGTCGGCTTTCCCTTTGTCAAGGATATCAACGATGTGCATGAGCAATGGGAAGTCTTTGAGATCCACAAGACCAAGCTCTGCCTTGCGGCGGATAGCCTGACCCATGATGCGGGTGATAACAAGGCTTTCGAGGGTTATGCCTGCGAGAGCTTCAGTCACCTGGTCGTAGTCGAGACCTTGACCCATGAGAACACCGCAGCGGCGTGTGCGTCCGCTGAAGATAGTTACGTAGAGGTCGCCCAGACCGATGCATTCGCTGTCGAATGTGCCACCCTGAAGCTGCATGAGGGCATGAGTCTCTTTAACAGCCTGTGAGAATGTGCCTGCCTGTGAGTTATAGTGCTGGGGCTCCTCCTCACCGTGCCAGCGGGTGTTGAGACCTACGGCAAGTGTCACAGCCATTGCGTAAGCGTTCTTGAGCGCTACGGCGCTTTCCAGACCGATAACATCGTTTGTGAGCGAGATGTGATAGTAGGGACGCTGCATTGCCTCCTTCATCATGCGGAGAGCCTTGTTGTCTTTACCGCAGAAGCCAACCTCAGTCGGATCCATGAATACCAGCTCATAGCTTGTGCAGGGACCGCCTACGGCGCATACGTCGCGGTGGATGCCGCGTTTTGCAAGCTCGCTGATCCAGTAGCCGGGATAGGAGAGGAGTGAACCGTCTTCTGTGGCACGCAGACCCTTGGTGACTGAAAGAACAGGCATCGCCGGGTCAAGTTTTGTCAATATTTCATCGAGGAACCAGTCAACACCGAAAGAGCTGACACCACCGATTACAAAATCGGAACCTTTCACTACTTCTTCCCAATCTTTAAAATAGTGGAAATGTACGTTTTCGGGGAAAGGACGGCAGAATTTCTCATGTTTGCCGGTTTTGATATATCCGTCTATGATTTCATCGTCGAGGCATGTGCCCACGATATGCACTTCGTTTCCATTCTCAGCTGCGGGAAAGGCGAGGGCGGAACCCATCATTCCGGCACCGATGATTGTGATTTTTCTCATGTCGTTATGAAGTTAAGTTATTGGAATATAGTTATATGTTGGTTATGCCCAAAATAGGAACTCATTTAAACTTTTTATTCATTAACATTTGCAGCTTATTTTTCAGGCGATTTTGTCTCTTGAAGAAGCAGCAACCTTGGGGTTGGTGCTGATGAAAGAGGCAAAAGCGACGATAAAGAAGCGCAAAGGTTAATG
>OFFM01001376.1_pt1 | contig 13587 bp, 12 predicted proteins | sample 1521401 | NCBI WGS metagenome assembly OFFM01 (sample SAMEA3504118, study PRJEB24116) | mouse gut metagenome | biome: mouse gut; feature: mouse-associated habitat; material: faeces | place: Denmark | collected 2011
GAAATAAAGCCTCCGAAGGGCGATTGGGAAAAATTACGTATTTTGCAGAGCTTCCCTAAAGTAACAACCACACCTCTAATTTCGAAAACACGGAATTATTTCAAAGGAGAACAAAATGACGAAAAAAGTTATAGAACCAAGAAAGGAGGCTGAATTAACGCTGTCTTTTGCTAGGAAAAGCGGTGCCGACTTAATCAAGTCTACAAAAAAACTAACTGGCTACCGCCTGCCAAGTTCTTTAGTTGTTTATGTTATCAATGAGCAAAGTGACAAAAGCGAATTAACTTTGGTGGTAACGCCCACAATTAAACCAGAAACTCTGAAGAAAATACCTAATGTCGCAGAAGTGAAAGAGACGCTTTTTCACCATTCTTCAATGACAGGCTTGCCGATGGAGAAACATACCGGAACCCAAGAAATTACCTTTGGAAGACAGATCAAAGTAAAGGGGGTAGAGAATCTTACGGCTTTTCTCCATAACCTCAACCAATTACTTCCAAAATAAAGGATGGCAACGTTGCTTTTTGATTATTGCGTAAACCTCAGCAAAAAAATACAAGGGGTATCGACGAGTGCCCTCCAGGAATTCGACGCTTCATTACTCACTTGTAAAAGGGAAGAAAACGGTGAGTTGTTATTCGCACTCTATGCCGATAACAAAGAACTCTCGATATGGTTACCGATAAAACTTAGAAAGCTTTTAACAATTCATTCCAATGAATTGAAAAGGGAACAGGAAGGAGTGAGAGGAGAAAAGACAAAAAGCGGTCTAAATATTCAAACTTTTCCGCCTGGGTCTAATGTTCACCCCATATTTGAAACGGGCTGTCCCGAGTTAGGGAGATTTGGTGAATCAATCAAGGTGGATATTAAAAGTCGTGAAGACTTTGACGGCATTTTATTCGCCCTTACCAAAATGTTTCCAGATTTAGAAGTTCGCAATACCATGGATCAAAAGTTCAAAAAAAACATCTCAGAAATAGTTCAACAACTGAGAGCAAGGAAAAATGTAATCCTCTGCGGAGCTCCAGGGACAGGTAAGACGTTTAGTGTGGCTCCCGCGGCGGTCCAATTAGTAGACCCAAGTATGGATATCGAGGATCGTGTAGGAGTAATCAGAAAGTATCGGGAATTAGTAGAAAAAGGCAGAATTCTCTTTACTACCTTCCACCCCTCTATGGATTATGAGGATTTTGTAGAAGGATTCAAGCCTTTTCGAGATGGTTCTTTCACTATTGTTGATGGAATATTCAAGAGCATATGTAGGAGGGCACTGAGGGAACAAAATCTTCTAAACGATTTAAGAGGAAGTCTTGCAACAGCAAGAAACATTGTTAAAGTAGTCCTAAGCGGAGAAGAGAAAGAAATCTCTTCAGGAAAAGTCGTTGAACTGAATCTATACGGCAATGACCCATCTCAAGGTCTAGCCAAGACAAACAAAAAGAGAGAAACAATTTTTTCTTCCCAGATTTCCAAAGGTGATGTAATACTTTCAGCAAGCGGTGCAACTTCGGTTAACGGAATTGGGATTGTCATTTCAGATTCCCTTACAACTGATAAAACCAAATTTTCTGTGAAATGGTGTTATGCAGGTCGGCCAATTTCGGTTGATGATCTGTGCAACAAAACTGAATTTAATCAAGGCCCTTCTTTTGAAATTCTTCCAGACTTCAATCGTGAGGTGCTTGCAGATCGCTTAGATGTACCTTTCTTACTTGTCATTGATGAAATCAACAGAGGAAACGTCTCTAAAACATTCGGTGAATTAATAACGCTTCTTGAACCTGATAAACGCCAATTTGAGCTCTCGGAGGTATCCGTAACGCTGCCATATTCAAAAGAAAGTTTTACTGTCCCCAGTAACTTGTACATCTTGGCAACAATGAACACTGCCGATAGAAGTATTGGATCTATGGATTACGCATTAAGGAGAAGGTTTTCTTTCTACCGATTAGTCCCTTATCCAGTGCCCTCGGCAGACTTCGAAAAGCAACTTTTCCAACAAGTTAGTGCTTTTTTCGTCGAAGGGGTTAATGAGGACTTAAACACTCTTAGACGAAGTAAATATCTTTCAGAAGACTTTAAACCGGAGGATGTATGGGTGGGACAAAGTTATTTTTTCAAGGAGGCTGGTCGGAATAACATTTCGGAGAGATTTAAATTTGAAATCAAACCGATCCTTGAGGAGTACATAAACGACGGCGTTTTGAAAGAAGATGCCAGAGGGTTGCTCAAGGCAATCGAAGAACACGTGGAGATACAATGCTCGCCTCAATCACGCTAAGGGAACATGAAGAACTCTGCTCTACTTCTTTAGATTTAGTTGGATGCGTAAAGTCTTGGTTTGAGATTTCAGATAAATCAGATTTTTCGTATTCAAAGAGCTGGAATCCTGTAAAAGTAAGGCATATCGAAACAGGGGAGAATAGGACTGTCTTTGAGACCAAAGTAATGAAAGGCAGTTTGTTCGTAAAAAGTAGTTATTTTGTGGGTGTGGATTGGATCGTACCTGGTAAGTTAAAGATTGAGGTCCAACCAAAAGTAGAAGAAGGGAAACGCGTTGATTACATCAAGCTTCTTTCTGAAGGTTTGCTCAACCCAGAGGCGGAGGAAAACGCGGACGATCTCTACACGATAGATTGGGATGCGACTCCTGTTCCCTGTTCATCAGAAAATGGCAACTTCAAATTGTTTTTAGCAATTCTGTTTGTAGGTCTGATGAAAAAACTTTTAAAGAAAGGGTTGAGAAGAGCTTATTATCCAAAGGAAGCTGTCTTATCCCATAAAATAAAAGGGAAAATTGCGTTTTCAAAACTCCAAAGAAACATTCCTTCAAAAGTCGCCTTATCTTTAACTTGCAAGTTCGACGAGTTTGGCTTTGATTCTCCTGAGAACAGATTATTGAAGGAAGCCTTAAAACTAAGCAAACGCATCATACAAAACTGCAAAAGCTGTAGCGACAGCGGTCCATTTCTTATTTCTGAAATTGGAAGACAGTTGAAATTTTTTGAACTGGTGACAACTCTGAGTAATTTGAAACCAGTAAAAATTTTAAAGCCCAATCCTTTTTTTAAGGATTATGGAACTTGTTTAAGAATAGCTAATGAGCTACTTTTTTTCCAATCTCTTGACAGACCGATGGACTCTTCGGCTAACCTAGTACCCCCATATTGGATCAATATGCCCAAACTCTTCGAGCTATTTGTACTTAAAGAGCTTAGAAGCCGTATACATTATCCGCACTGGGTTAAATATCATTTCTGTTCTAATTACCAAGAATTGGATTATTTTGGGACAAGCCAATATGAAGAGATTCCTTTTTTTGTTGCTGATGCCAAATACAAACCTCATTACATAACTAGCTCCATCGAAAAAGAAGATATCAGACAAGTAGCTGGTTATGCGAGGTTTAGTTCTGTTTATGAAAATCTCGGATTAAGCGGCGAGAACAAACTTATCCCCTGTCTGATTATTTACACCAATCAGTCTTGTCCCGAGAAACTCGAGCTGGACAAAATTAGCTGTTGTAAGGGTTACGAGCAGATATATAAAGTAGGAATAGCTCTTCCGACTCTTTGAATGAGGATTACCGCTAATGTCTAAAATAATCGTAACCCTGCCTTGAACAAATTGTAGGATTGTCTTTAAAGGCTCTTGGATTAAGTGCTCGTCAGTTTGCTGTTAACTTAGGATTTTGCCCTGCAACGGTCACGCGAATCATTAGGTTAAGGGAGAGATTGCTATATCTCCGGAAATGGCCGTAAAGCTCAGCACTGCAATCCCTGGCCAAGATGACGCTATGTGGCTTCGTATGCAAGCAACATATGAGATACATGGCAAGGTGAACACAGTGTTGACGTATGTCATATCCAGCGTTACTAACTCAAATATTCGGCAGAACTAATTCCAACACGTTTCAAACCTGTTAAATCCGCCGACAGTTACTCACAAAGCGATGAGGCAGTGAGGGTTGTACTGATTAATCAACAGGTAGCCTGAGAGATGACACATTGTGCGTCGGCGTCATTCTTAGCCTTATTAAGCCTTTCCCTTATCAGTTTATTGACAACGCTAAGATCATTTATAACTTGAATGGTGAAGTGGCAGCTCTAATAACGAGATCGCTACGGAGGACGATCAGGGGACAGCAAAATAAGATTAATTCATATTCATAAAATGAATATACTTGACAGCAAAATTTGATTAATCTAATATTCGAATATATTCAGAATATGGATGCAATCATGAAAAAGATCTTGATGACACATCATGCCGAAGTTCGTCAGCAACAGCGTTGTATTTCTGATTTTCAAGTAGAAACCCTACTTAGGTTTGGAACAAAGAAAAGGGTAAAGGGCAAAGCCGTTGCTTGTTTCATGGAGAGAGCGACTTTAAGAGATTTGATTGCGAATATAAAAACAAAAATTAATCAAAATAGTAATAAAAACAATGTATATAATTTGAATAATACAATGATCAAAAATATAGATATATTCATAACTGAAATGTCGCTGCATTCCGAAAAGAAACTTTGTGCGTTATTAGACACTCTGACTCGCTTAGAAAATACGCGAATCATTATTCGTGACGGAACAGTCCTGACAGTGATGCACGGCTATAAGAAACTCAAAACTATCCACTGAGGTTCAAATGGAAGAAACGAACAACAAAGACGTTAAGTTCAAATGTACTTCTGAAGGTCTGTTGCCTTTGCGTGAGCTAGAAGTAACGATTAAAGGCGCGGAATTTAAGAACAACGATCTTTCGATCGTTAGATCAAAAGAAGACAAACGCTACAACCTCAAACTGTATGACACAGACATTGCTCTGTTGGATGAACTCAGCGCTGTGTCCAGTGTTTCCAGAAATACTCTGATTGCATTTGTGATAGATGGGGTATTGATGAGCCTCTTGAGAGAGGTTGGCTCGGTAGATACAGAAGTATTTATTGCGCATGCAGCAGATTCTCTGGTCGGAGAAAAGGTTGCTGATCTCAATGTCCCATGGGTAACCAAGTATTTCCAACATCGAGTAGATACCGCGTATGAAAACACCATGAAATATGGGAATCCAGGCATTTCATATCGCTCAGATGAAGAAATTAATTACAGGGATCGCCTGAAGGCTGAAATGGAAAATGCAAGAGCCGCAGGAGACAAACGCAAGGAAGAGGAAATTCAGCAAGAGCTTAACGAATCTAGCGGACACAGTGCTTCGTTTTTTGCTGTTAAGGAAAAATTGACAGGGGATGCCAAATGAAACATCTTTCTATTAAGAATAATGGCCTTTTAGCCGATGCCGTGAATGATCTGACGTTCTCTAAATCAGAAAATAGTCTAGAGAGCGGGTGTTCATACATAAATGTTCGTCCAACGGCTTATCAGTGCGCAATGATCGATACGATCACTAAATTAAAAGGGAAAAATCCCATGGCGCTAATACGTGATGATTTCAGCATCTTTCTGGCAGAAATGGTGATCCTGTCACCGTCCTTTATCCCTGCACTCCAAAAGGTAATAACAGAGAAAGGTGAGTCGGCTTTTAGATCTGGTGCGATTAAAGTACTTGAAGAAGCGGGCCTAATCAGAAGAAGTTATCCAGGCTTGGATGATCTTTTGGGAGTAGGAAAACCGCAGCCTGTGATAGCTGAATCGGAACATGAGCAATGAAGAGGGAGTGATCCGGAACACCCATAAGGAACGTGTTCCTTATGGGCGACCAGAACAAGTAGGCTTACGCATCGCATCTATGAAGCGCATGGATAAGCGAGCGAGGATCCGAAAAACGCTGGTCCTGAGACTGTACACAAACTGGGCCAGTACAGGTATGAAACGCCCCCCCCCTTGAAAAGCAAGCAGAGGGAAGTAGGAATAAAGGCTACGGCGCTAAGGTAATTTCACCAGCTTGTGTAACGAACTAAAAACAAAGCCAAATTGATGAAGAAATTACTAGTGTTTTACTAATAAATCAGCAAAAGCAAGCTTTTTAATTGAGCTGATTTTGAGTAAAGGACCTCAGAACAGTCTCAATTACTGTATTAAATCGGAAATGAAGTGTCGGAATTTTTACTAGTAAAACACTAGTAAAAATCCATCAGAGTTCAGATGCTAATCATGAAGAACAAAGTATCTTAGAAGTAAAAAATTTTTCAACTCAACAAAGCAGTCATTAAGTTCAACACCTATTTCAAATCGCAGGCATTTTTAAACATTTCCTCTGAAGAATCGCTTATCACACGCAGTTAATGTTTGTACGGCTCTACCTCGCAGTGATACATTCATTAGAGGGGTTTGATAAAAGAGATGATAATCATGGCTCAAATTTTTCCCTCTTTAGAAACAATTCGCCAGTTTAAAGTTCAACCTACCGAAGGAGAATGGACTTTGCTGCGTTTCTTAGATAAGGTGTTGGACGACAACTTTGAGGTTTATTTCAACCCTTTTCTCAATGGGGATAGGCCTGACATCATAATTCTAAAAAAACAAGGCGGAGTTTTAATTATTGAGGTTAAGGACTGGGACCTCGATTTGTATAAATTGTACCCGGCGCATCTCAAGGAACAAGAATTTCCGTTTCGCGGAACAACTTTGATATGTTCCGAATATCGGTGCAGACCAGTCTTAAAAATTAGTTCTACGTTCCAGGAAATAAGATTTAAAAATCAAGGCTTCATGACAACAGTTTCTTTATTAAATCTCATTCATTGAAGAAAACTCTGTTCCTCGGAAAGACGGTCCCCGAACCTCGAAACATCGAATACGAAAAACGACCCACTTCTTCCCCTTTTTTAAAGTTTTGAAATTCGTTGCTGTAACAAAAGAGACCAGTCTTCTGATTTTGGTCTTTGTTTTTTGCTTCCCATTGAATTTAAATAATAATTTTGTATTTGTTATTTTTAACTTTATCTCGTTATTTTTAGCGTTTTACCTTTTTATTTTCGATCATCCCCTCTGTTAGAAAGTGAAACTCAGACAGTCTTGGAAATTCTTTTGGCAGGCTTTTGTTCCGTAAGAGACTTTTGGGGAACCGCGGAACAAAATCAAAGAAAGCCAATATTGGACTAAAGACGAGCCGCCCTCATTCCGAGGACTATTTTTAGGTTAAATTATTAATTTTATTTTGTATAACCCCGTTCCGAGGTACGGTTAGCCAGTTTCCGCAGAACAGTAATCGAAACTCTCAATATCGCTTGTTCCGATTGTTTATCCCCCGCTTCTCCATCTAAGATATTAAAGCAGCATCGTTCAATATTTATTGTTAATCAAATAGTTGGAGGATGTATGGATAGAAAGGCTATCGTTCAGGGGCTTTATAAAAAGCTCAAAATCCGAGAGATCGCTACCCTCTCAAAATGCGGTCTTGCAACAGTTCAAAGGACCAAAGACTATCTTCAAAACCACAATATCCCTCTTGAAGAAGCCATTGAATTTACAGAGTCTCAGCTGCAAGCACTGTTCGATCAACCTCACCGGAAACCTGATGTCTTTGTCGAGGAAGACTTTGCAGAGGTCTTCCGCAAGGTCAATCGTGTGAAGCTGAGGATGTCATTAAAGGATTGTTGGTATCAATACAAGAAATCTCACGAACAAAGCAGTCTTGAAGTAATGGGGTACAAGACTTACTGCAAGCGTTATGGAGAGTTCAAGGAAAAACTCGACGAAGAGGCAAAATTCCAAGAATGCGGACGCCGCCAGTGGCTGCCGGGACAGGCGGTTATGGTTGATTACAGTGGAGACGGACTGCCTGCGCTCATCGGCAGCGAGCACGTCGAACTTCAAATCTTTGTGGCCGTGCTTCCTTACTCGGGCTATACCTTCGCGTACGCAACTCCTGATCAAACCAGAAAAAGCTGGCTTCATTCAATCAGGGAAATGATGACGTCTCTCCAGGGAGCAACGAAATATCTAATTCTGGACAACAGCACTACCTGTGTCTGCCAGGCAAGTAAAGTCTGGCCAAAATACGCAAAGGAATTTGAACACGTATGCCGCTATTACGGAACGATCCCTTATGCCGGAGAGCCCCATGTTCCTTTGTCAAAACCTCATGTGGAACGAGCCGTCGGGCTTGTTCAGGAAAAAATTCTCTCGCAGCTCATTGATGAAAGACCGGCCGCATCAATTAAGGAGGCAAATGAGCGCTTGGCCGAAAAGGTCAGAGTATTTAACGATCGTCCCCTAGAGATCGATCCGAGTCTGACACGACGCACCTTATTTGAAAGCAAAGAAAGAGAGTTTTTAAAACAGATCCCGGCAATCCCCTGGGGCGAGGACATTGAAGTTAAGCGATTAAAAGTTCAAAAAGGAGGAACCGTAAGGTACAACCAACGCCGCTACCGGGTGAATTATCGATACGTTGGAGAGTACGTTAATGTGGTGGCCTGCGAGAGCGACCAAACTATCCGTATCTTCACGGACAAGAAATGGAGCCTCATCGGAGAACTTCCTCTCAAGGACGGCACCAACCTGACCATCGAGGATCTTGAGAAGCAAAGTTCCGGCTCAAGATTTATGCAATTGAAAGCGGCAGAATTAATAGGAAATATACGTAAAGCCGGTTCAAACTCTCAGGCACTGTATATGCAGCTGGCGGGAATGGCAGATGAATTAGCCGGTGCCCGATATGCCAGATTTATCAATAAACGCTTCTCTGAATTAGGAGCAGAACCGTTCGAAAAAATCCTGGAAGAATCTCGCGATCTGGGAGCGGGTTGGGATTTAGAAGAACTAAAAGACAAACTCACAAACGCCGGCAAGAAAGAAATCGTCAGTATCCGCCGGAGAGCCGGCCAAGTGCTTCAACGCGAACAAAGAGCTGACCGAAATCTCAGGGGTGCCGAACACTATGAATCAATCTTGAGGGAAAGAAAAGTGGAGAGCTAACGTTATGGAAAAACTAAAAGAAAATGCCGCCTTGTCCGGTTCATGCTCTAGCGGAGTTGCGCCCTCTCAGGAGCAGATGAACAGAGAAGCGGCTAATGGAGATAGTCTGCTCCGAATGACGGTAACAAGCAAGATAGAAGAAACGATCATGGATCTCCTTAGAGAGTACAGACTGAATGCCTTTGCCCAGCAGCTCCACGAGCAGCTCATTGATCCGTCTTGGTCGTCTCAACCGTTCTTAAGACGCCTTCTTGTCTGCTTGGAGGCAGAACGTGTGGTTCGAAAGGAACGCGGTGCGGAAAAAAGATTTAAGATCGCCGGCCTTACTAGAGGAGCTTATAGCTTAAGGCAATTCGACTTTGCGCCCGGACGAGGAATCTCCCGTCAAACCCTTGAGGAAATCATTGAATGCCGATGGATCGCTAAGAGAGTACCTCACCAAAGACGAGACAGCCGCCGCAACGGTAAATCAATTGCGATCACGGGTGCCACAGGTTGCGGAAAAAGCTTCCTTGCGATGGTTATTAGTTCCGAGGCAATCGAAAGGGGTTTTAATGTGAAGTACTGGAGTCTGAGTGAGTTGGTAGAAAGACTATCGAAGGCGGAGAAAAAATCTGAGACGCTAAAGAAGATCAATGAAGCGGATTTGCTCACCATCGATGACTTCGGTCTGGGGACCCTAACTGCTCAGGAACAAAGCCTCGTCTATGAAATTATTAAAAGTCGTGCTGATAATTTGTCCACGATCATAGTCAGTCAAAGACCATGCGCTGACTGGTATGAGTGGCTGGGTGGAAAATACATCGCTGATGGAGTCGCCGACAGAATAATTAATTTCTATTATTTAATAGAGTTAAAAGGGGAATCGCGGCGAGCGCTAGCACGGAAACAGGCTAAAGAAGCGGCTGAATTGTAAAGCTAGACGGTCTCTCGAAATAAGGGGCTGGCCCGGGAGACCAAATTTAAAAAATCGTAACCTGTTCCGCGGAACAGGGAATGTTGTTCCAAGACCGTATCCTGCGACATCTAAATCCAAACTCTTTTGTGATTGAGAATCCGTAATGACCCAGAATACTCTGTCCGGTAAATTCAGGTAGGCTTCTCCGATAGCCTTAACCCCTTTGCTTTCGTCGACGAAACGCTTTCCTGAACTGTCGACAAAAATATCTCCGCCCACATAGTTGAGCAGTCTGCCGCCTCTGAGCGGAATAAGCTGTATGGCCTCCATATCAACCGTCTGTGCGCCGGTTTTTTCTGCTAATAAAATTCCGTCTCCAGTGGATCCGTCAAAGCCTCTGCCCGTCGGATTCGCAGTTGTGAACAATGAAGCATCTAAGCGCTCATCGTATTTCAGACGCATGGGAACGTTTGCCGTGAAACCTCCTGTGGCAATCACAATATCTTTTGCTTGAAGATCTTCTAATTTCCCCTCTCGGGTTTTGACTCTTACTCCGATAACTTGCCCGTTATTTTCTAAAAGACTAACCGCTTCAGTTCTCAGCCGTACCTTGACACCGAGGGAGCGAGCTTTTTGATTCATAATTCGAACGTACGTCATTCCGTTTCGTTTTTGACCGGCAGAATGCGCCCGCTGGAACTTTCCGCCCCACGCTTCGAAGACTTGGTCATCGAAAGGGATGCCGATTTCTCTTAACCAATGAAGAGTTGAATGAGCATTATTTACTAAGGTATTAACGAGTATTGGATCGCTTTGGAATTCTCCCGCTTCCATGATTTGTCTGAACCAAAGCTCAGGGCTGTCTTTGATGCCCTGCTTCATTTGAACTTCCGGATCGACTGCATTGACTGAGCCGCCGGAAAGTGCAGAATGTCCTCCTACGAAAGCCGCTTTATCGATAAGAAGAGTATTTTTTACGCCGCTTTGTGCAGCAGAAACCGCAGTCGATAAACCGGCTACCCCGATACCGATAATGATTAAATCGAATTTCTTTTCGGCATCTGACTGCGCAAAAACCGAAAGTGGAAAAGCAGCGAACAAACTCAAACCTGCTGCAAAGCTTCTTCTAAGCATTTAAAACTCCGATTTTGCGTAAAAACGCTGCCATCTCGACAGCGCTGGTGACATTAAGTTTGCTGCAGAGGTTTGCTCGGTGCATTTTTACGGTCCTCTCGCTGATACCAAGGTTGTAGCCTATGACTTTATTGAGCTCCCCTTTGGCGACTCCGAGAACGACCTCTTTTTCACGGGGCGTCAGAGAATCATAGATTTTTCGGAGTGTTTCTATCTCATTGCCGGATTCGTATTCTTCCATACTGGCCGTGACAGCTTTTTTGACAGCGGCTAGCAAGCGTTCGGGTTTAGCCGATTTTTGAAGAAAATCAGAAGCGCCGCGTTTTAAGGCGTGGACGGCCATGTCTAATTCTCCGTGTCCGGAAAGAAATATAATCGGAAGGCGGCAGTCCTTTTGATTCAGTTTAACCTGAAGCTCCATGCCGGTCATATCCGGCATACGGACATCCAAAATGATGCACCCGGGACGATTCATGTCGTCTTCTTCCAAAAAGCGATAAGCGCTGTCATACTCTTTGATTTCCAGACCCATCATGCTCAGAAAAAACGAAGAAGAAGATCGTGCATCCGCATCATCATCCACAATACGAACCAGCGGGGTTGTCATTTACATTCCTCCTTATCAATTACCACACGGCTGCAGATTCCGCCTTTCGGCAGTCTGATGAATTCCAGTTCCGCTCCGTGTTTATCTGCAATACCGCGGACGATCGAAAGACCGATGCCCATGCCTTCCGGTTTGACACTGTCTCCCAGTGTCTTAAGTCTGGCGAAGGATTTGTCATCAAGCGTCGGCCCGTTATCCGAGACACTCAAACACCAATGGCTGTCGTCGAGGCTTCCGATTTTTAAATCAACTATCGGCTTGGGTTGTTTTTCCACGGCGCTGCAGGCATTTTTAAGTAAGTTAATGATGAGCAGTTCGAGTTCCAGCGGATCGCCGACTACTCTAGCCTCTGAAGGTAAGTCAGAAGTAACCTCGACGTGCTCAAACTTCAGTGCCTTCAATACATTAAGTGCGCTTAAAGCAATGGCAGTTAAGTCACAGCTTTTCATTTCGCCCTTCTTTTGTTTTGCGTATCCTCTGACGCGTGTCACAATGCTTCCGATACGTTCGCTGTTATGTTCTAAAGAACCGATAGCTTGTTCCGTAACGGCATCAGAGAAGCCCTTTGACTTCAAATACACACGCAAGCCGGCCAAATAATTGTTAATGGCCATCAAAGGCTGTTGGACTTCGTGTGCGAGCATGCCCGACATCTGATTGATGACACCGAATTTTTCCATTTGTGCCAATCGGTTTCGAGAGTCCCGATATTCCTTCTCTATTTTTATTTGGCGATTCAGTGTTCGTCTTACTTGAAGCGTTCTTCTCGCAACTGTTCGTCTCAGGTATAGTGAGTTAAGGATTAAAAGAAGAAGCAAGCCACAGGTCAGTAAGATTTCTGTCTTGAAGCGCTTAAAGATGCCGGCAGGACTCCAATCTTTTAAATATTGGTAAGGCCCGAGCTGCAGATCTCGGAAAAGTTCATCCACTTTAGAGAACCGACTTGCAATCGTCCATTCATAGTCGTTGGTCGGCGGCATGCTGATCAAAGACGAAGTCACTTCCCACATGAGTTTCGGAGGAATATTCTCTCGAGCAGCAAAGACGATTCCGGGATAAAGATCTGTAGACCGCGCACACTTCAAAACATCCCTTGGTTTTTGCGAAATAACCTTGAAATCGGATGACTCAATAAGCCCCTCTTGAGAGAGTTCTTCCAAGACACAGGCTGAAAGGATCGCGACATCTGCTTCTCCTTGAATGAGTAGCATTAACGCATCAGGAAATTGAAAATGGGTAAAAACAGACCGCTTGAAGAATTTCTCAGGGTTCAGACCGTTTTTGAAGAGTTCGTGCTGTCCGACAAGCCAGCCGTCGAAAGAATTCGGCTGAGAGGCGGCAGCGACTTTACCCTGCAGGTCTTTGAGCTCAATGAGATCTGCTCTCTTAGCCAATGTAACGAAAGCTGCGCCCTCGGAAGCTGAAGGGTCGTCAGAGAGAATGGTTTTACGAGTGGCAATATGAACGATGCCTATAGAAATACTTAGTTCATGAAATGTACCTGCTGAACTGATGAGAAAATCAACCGGGTTGTTTTTTAATTCTTTTTCTGGGTTTACCGAATTCAAAGGAACGGCAACGAAGTGATAGTTGGGTAATTTTTGGTTGAGATATCGTAAGGTAGGTTCGAGTGTGGTCGTCGCGAACTCCGGATTAAAAGAATCAATAATGCCGACCCTGATATCCGTTTTGTCGGCTGAAAAACATATCGAGGCGCCCAGCGATAAGACGACGACAAGCAGCTTCAGTATTTTCGGTGCTCTTTTTCTTTTATTGAAGTACATCGCTTTCTATCTTATTTTTTAACTTTCCACATTCTGCCTGTGTGAAGAGGACATGCAAGGCCAATTTCTAGTAGTTTTTTAAATAAATATAACCCACCTAAAACTGATTATAAGCTTCACTATATTAAATTTTCTATAGGATTTATTCTCTGCGAATAACCCATTAGCATTTTTAGGGGATTTGCCTCAGTGAAGAAGAACTCGAGTCCTGAAGGAGGATTTTCTTACAGAAATAGAACCTCTGAGAACCTCAAATTTTGAATTTTGAGGATATTCCTAGTT
>OFFM01001378.1_pt1 | contig 13569 bp, 5 predicted proteins | sample 1521401 | NCBI WGS metagenome assembly OFFM01 (sample SAMEA3504118, study PRJEB24116) | mouse gut metagenome | biome: mouse gut; feature: mouse-associated habitat; material: faeces | place: Denmark | collected 2011
GCTTTTGAATGGTTATAATGGTTTAAGAAACAATCAGATGATAAAAATGGTTACCAATGGTTATAATGGTTTGAGAAAATATGGAGATGAGGATGGTTAGAGGTGTGGTTAGACAGTTAAAGCGCGGCGCCATGGCGCCACGCTTTCTCTTTCTATTGTAGTCAGATTGATTGGGGATTACTTCACTGCGATCTTTTTCTCTATCTTCATTGTGCCGTCTGTGTAGACAGTCTTGACGATATAGACAACTCCTGCCTCAGGCTCTACAACTGTTCTGCCCTGGAGGTCGATGAGCTGGGTTGATTTGATCTCCTTGCCGGCGAATGACTCGTCAACTCCGGAAGTACCAGTGTAGTTCACATTCAGTTCATAGTTCTTGCTCATGCCTTTATATGTGCAAGTGAGAAGAACCTTACCGGATGCTGCGGGAACAGCCTTGCCATCTTCAATCTTCAGGCATGCGGATGTTCCTTCAGCCTCAGCTGCGGGAGCTGCCTCGTCCTTGATGTCGGATGCTGTCCATTCTGCTCCGGCGGGAGCCACGAGAGTGATTTCAGATGTAACATTGTCGTGAGCCTCATTCTCTTTTGCAGAAAGGAGGATAAGAGCAGAACCTGCATGAGCTGCATCAGCCTCAGCAAAATCCTTAAGGATAGGATATCCACCATGTTCGGGAAGAACGAATGCCTCGGAAATCTGAAGATTGCGAAGCTCCTCTGTGGTCTTCGCTGATCCGGGTACAGAACGGAATTCTTTTCCTGGGTTGACCGTTGCATCATAGAAGCAGTTCTCATGACCCGCAAGCATCTTCTGGGTCACGCCATTGCTTGTATATTCATAATTATTTGTAAAGGTTGTTCCACTCCAATAATAACGTCCGCTATCATCAGCATCAAGACATGTGATCTTACCTGAGTTGTAGCAGTTTTTAACTATGGATGAAGGTCTGAAGGCACCGGCAAACAGACCTGCCACTCGTTTGCTTGCTGTTACATTACCGGTATTATAGCAATTTTCCACCACATGAGGCGCATCATCATTGCAAGTGGAAAGATAACCACCGAGACCACCTGCGTGACCATTGGTATTGGTTCCTGTATAGGTTGTGGTCACATCTCCGATATTGAAGCTGTTTCTCACAGCAGCCGGATATTTTACATCGCCGGCAGCCATATATCCAAAGATACCACCCACTGCATTACCTGCTGAAAGGACATCTCCTGCATTGAAACAACGTTCCATCACACCATTACACTGAGCCACAAGACCGGCTGATGTAAGACCTGAGTTTGCAGTTGTAACATTACCAAGGTTATAGCAATCCTCCATAAGAGCGAAATTCTTCAGCTGTTCTGCAAGACCTGCAACTTTAGTTCCATTTGCACTTACGTTACCGGTATTGAAGCAGCCCTTGACAACGGTGAGCAGATCCTCGCTCTTGCCTCCACCTATGTCTCCGGCCAAACCTGCCGCATAGCCTGTACCCTCGATATTTCCGGTATTCGAGCAATTCTGGATAGTCCAGCCTGCACCTACAGTTTTGAACCCGCCATACAGATAGCTTGCACCTTTGATATTGCCATAGTTATGGCAGTTTATCATCTGTGCACCGTCAGATTCCGGATCCGGAGTCTTCACTGCAGTCAAAGTGTTGGCTATACCGAACAAAGAGCCTCCGGGTTTAGCGAGACCGGAAAGGTCAAGGTCTGCATAGTTCACACAATCTTCCATATGGGCTGTAACATCAAGTGTATGGACAAGACCAACCATTGTGCCGGTTGCCATCATCTTACCTTCGTTTGAACAACCCTTGATGGTTCCGGCAACCTTATATGCCAGACCGAACGTGCCTGTTGTTGTAGATGTCAGCTCTCCCTTGTTAGTGCAATTCTCTATCAACGATCCGACTTTAGACTCGTATACAAGGCCTGTTGCGTACGTTTTCTTTGAGATAACGGGACCTTCATTTACACAGTTTACAATACTTGAACCTGTGTATGAACGACTTGCTATACCTGCCGCATAACTATCTGTGAGTGTCTCAACCTTACCAAGGTTCTTCACATTCTCGATGCGTCCGTAGTTTTCACCTACAATTGAACCGAGATAGCTGTGACCCTGCAAAACTCCGTCAATGGTAAGATTCTTCACAATACCACCGCTGCCGAGTGTGCCGATAAGACCGAGATACTTACCTACATAAAGGTTCGGACCTTCAAGTTTGGTCTTTATCGAATTCTTATTTGTATACACATAATTCTTGATCGTGCGTCCGTTGCCATCAAGTGTAGCCTGGAAGTTCACACCATTGACAGCCGCCAGACGGATTGAATCACCCTTGAAGTCAAGGTCATTCTCGATTCTGAACACGTTTCCACTGTATTCCCAGTTGCTGGAAGCCATGAAGTCTGCAAGCTTGTTCCAGTCAGCCGATGTCTCGATCAGATAGGGGCTTTCTGCTGTTCCCTCACCCTTAAGGATCACCGGTACAGAATTGATACGGTATGACTTGATGTATTTGTCACCAATAGAAGCAGTAAGGCTATCTGTAGCGACTGTCATTCCCTCCGGTTTTACAACAGTAAGGAATCCGTCTTTGATACCGAATGATTCACCCTTCTCAAGGCCATATTTCACACCTTCTGCCTTTGAAAGCGGAGTTTCCTCAAGCACGTTTGTGCGGAGCATCTTAGGAGCGAAGCCAACGTAAATGGAACGCAATGCTTTTGAAGCAGCCTCATCGGCAAACAGTTTGAGCACTGGATATGAATCTGCCGCTATGTCGAAATCAGCAGCATCAAGACCCTCGAAAGCTGTGCCCGAAAGCATCTCGCTTGAATAGAGTCCTTTCACCCCGGGAACGCCATTGTTGCTGGCTGCTCCGTTCACATTGATAGAAGCGTCGTAGTAGTTGTTGGTCAGCTGACAGTTGCCCTTAAGTTCTCCAATCACACCACCGCGATAGAGAGTCTCGTCGATATTGTTGACAAGTGCGTTGTTAACACTGTTGGAGATATTGCCTTCACCGCTGTAGATATTGGTGATACCTGCGATACCGCCCGCTGTGTGGTAAGCGCGTACCTGACCATTGTTGACAGTGCGGCTTACTGAACCGTAGTTGTAACCGACGATACCACCGGCAGTATTGGATTTTGTCTTTACAGAAACCACATTCACAACTTTGTTGACAACATCGCCGTCATTCTGGCAAAGCTCGATGAGACCTGTAGCGCGGTTGTATCCTGCGATACCGCCGGCATTGCTGACACCGAAATTCACAGTTCCTGCATTGTAGCATTTCAGCACTTTGCCATTGTCATAGTTCACACCGGCGATACCACCGATATAGTTGGAAATTCCGTTTACTGTAGCATAGTTGCGGCAGTTTTCGATTATACCGCTGCTCAGACCGGCAATTGCGCCGCCATAGCTATAGAAAGTGAAATCACAATCATCTGCGATAATAACGTTTCTTACAGATCCGTTCACACCTATAATGCCAAAGAGACCACTATAAATATATGAATTGTTTTGAGCAGAGCCCTTGTCATCGTATACTCCGGCATCAATCTTAAGACCACTTACCTTATGTCCTTTTCCATCGAAAGAACCGTGGAACTCATTGGCAGTCTTGAATCCGACGCCATGGAATTCATCACCACCCTTGAAGTCGATGTCATTAGCCATCGCGAAGAAGTCTCCCTTGTGGGTCTGACCATATTTAGCTACAGCCTCATCAAGATTCTGGTAATCCTTTATCTCCTTAAGCAGATAAGGATCATCAGCCGTGCCCTCACCGTCGAACAACTTCGGGACAATAGACAGGCGATAGAGCTTGATACCCCAGTTATCGGCTGTGGTTGCATTCACAACAGCATTTGCATATTGATCTTTAACGATGATTTTATTGCCATCGAGCTTAAGAGCTGAGGTTTCAGTCTCGGTCTCCCCTGCCTCTGCATTATGGCTGAGAGTCCAGTTTACATTCGCTGATGAAGTGACCTCGAACTCAACTTTTACCTTGCCACTGTTGTCATTAACACGCAATGTCAGAGGATAAGCTGAAAGCTCCTGAGCCTGTGTTCCGGTGCCTGTAGTTGCGAGAACCGGATACATCCCTGCCTGCTGTTTCCATACATCCTGGCTGAATCCTGCCGGAAGAGCAGCTGTGAAGCTACGGGTAGGCAAGCCGTATGTCTCATTGTCCATGCCGAGAATCTGGCTGTCAAAATAGCAGTTCTTGAAACAAATCTCTTCAGCGTTCGGACCTGAATAAGAGGAGCTGACAAACACACCTCCGAAGATACCCTTCTTGGTATTGGATGATGTCGAAATGATCTGACCTGAATTGTAGCAGTTGGTGATATGGCTGACGTTAATCATTTCCATGGGGCGTCCGGATGTGGAGCTATAGCCGACTCCAAGATATCCAACCAGACCACCGACATTCTCACTTCTGTCGCTCTTGATTATAGTTCCGGAGTTGTAGCAGTCGGTGACTTCCGTTCCGGAAATGTAACCTACAAGACCTCCGGTGTGGGTATCACCGTCAGTAGTGGAAGTAGCGCTGCCAAGCACGGCGCGTTTTGCCGAAATGGCAGCCGTGTTGAATGATCTGGCAAGACTACTCTGGGTTAGATAACCTGCCACACCGCCGATATATCCGTAGCCAAGGGCATCGGTAAGAGTTCCTGATACGTAGCAATCCTCCACAGTGGCACGGATACCAGTACCCACGATTCCGGCACACTCTTTGTTAGCCATAGAGGACGATGCGCCGTCGAGAGTCACATTAACGCGTGCGGAGCAACGAGCTACAGCTGCGTCCATCACCTGAGCAGCGATACCTGCGCCGCTTCCGGCGGATGTTATGCTTCCGCTGAAGGAACAATCGGTTATCGAACCGCCTTTTGTCAAGGCACCCACGATACCACCGCCAAGCTCACCATCGCAATCTACTGATGATGATACAACCGTAATGCCGGAAATCTTACCGGCACAGCTTGCCGCAACAAGTCCGACGTTTGTTCCTATGGCTGTAACAGAGCATTTCTCCATAGCAAGATTGCTTATGGAAGCGCTCTCGCCCACTGAACCGAAAAGACCTGTATAGTTGAACCCCTTTCCATCAGCTTTGAAGTTGGAAATCTTATGTCCCTTACCGTCAAACGCACCCTCAAACGGTGTTGTTGATGTGCCGACGGGAACATATGCAGTTGCGGAAACTCCTGTGAAATCAAGATCATTGCCGAGTTCGAAATATAGCCCGGCAAGGCTCTCGCCTGCCTCACATGCCTGCGACATTGCCTGGAGATCCTTTACTGACATCACTTTATAAGGTTCTTCCTTGGTTCCCTTTCCCTGCATGTCAAGTGGCATGCGGACAGGATATTCAATGGCAAGCTCAGTCTCAAGCTGCACCTCATTAAAGGCATAACCTATATACTGAGAAGGAGCTGCTTTTGCAGAAATCACCCATCCGGGAAGTTCGAATCCACCTTCACCGTCACCTTTGAGCTGCATCTCAGTTCTCCAGTCAACTGACACACCCCATTTCTCAGATGTGGAATCATATGTGAAGGAAGCTGCATAGTTGCAGAAAGGTCCATAGAACATATTTGTATAAATTACCTGCGGAGACACGATCATCCGCTTGTCGGAAGTAAGACGTGCAGCCAGGACATCATTTGATGTGAGATTCGACAATCCATAGAGCATGATCTCATTTGATTCAGTCTGCTCAAGTCTCATCTCATACATCGAGAGTTTGTTGGCAAGAATGCTATAGCAGCTCACTGTCGTGTTAGGCACACCAAGTATTGAAGTGCCGAAGACATTGAAGAGAGCGCCGTAATTTGCGCCTGGTGTCGGAGTGCCGTCAACATCGTCCATCTGAGTCACGACAACACCCCATGTGCCGAGCGTGATGTCGCCCGTAGAGGATAGCGTACCCTCGATGTCACCTTTCAGCATGATAAACTTGCCCTCGTCGGTAATCTCGATCGGACATACACTGACCTCTCCGTAGCTTGAATGGTCATACACTTTCTGACGGGGAATAGACACGCGGCCGGTTTCCTTGTTGACATACATCATCACTTTGGCTCCAAGACCATAAAGGTTTGTCAGAGAGACGGAGTCGGGATAATTTGTCTCATCCAATGTAAGGCGATAGCTGGAGATAATATTCTTGAAATTGACATCTTTCGACAGCAATGTGCCTGTCACAAGCTGCGGGGCGGCAGCGTTGACCTTGCGCTTGCGCATAGGCTGGATCTTTGTGGCATCCCCTGCCACTGCCTTCCCTATCACGGAATCCACTCCGAGAGCAGCTACGGCATCGACAAACTGCAAAGACTCATAGGATGTCTCCACAAATGCCCCTGCCTTCTTTTTCTCCAGAAGCGGGTCAGGAAATTCACTGCTGGAATCTGCGACTTTCGTCATCTCAACTTTCGGGGTGGCTTTCATACTCTCCGACAGGGCAGACTGTGGAGTCTCCTTGTCAACGCGCGGGATAACCGCCGCTACGGAGGTTATGAAAAACAAAGCCGCTGCAGATGATAGTAGGTGCTTGTTCATAACGGTTGGTTTGTTAAATTAATACAATGCCTTCAGCACAGGGCATCTCTTTAAGGATACCCGGTTGTTGCAGACGTTAATTAAATCCAATCTTGATTTATGGAAATCTGATTTTGGGTTTGGTGTAATCTAAGATGATTGATGAACGGTGTGTTATTTCAACTGATAGAAGTCTATTCCCGGATGCCTCCGGATGCCGTTTGCAAAAATTCACCTATTTCTCTAAATTCTGTAAATTTTTGTTAAGGACACGACCAAAATTATATAAAATTTTCCAAATACCCACTTCGTTAACATTTATTAACATATTTTTCTTTAAAACGATACAATATATTGCCCCTTGGAGATATTTTTCATAGAAATTTGAAATAACATTTGCATTTATCATATCAAAAGACTACCTTTGCTCGAAAGATGTGAATTTTTGAGCGTGTTTTAACAAATTTTAGTTTATTCCAATGCACCGGAGATCTTCAAAGGAAGACCTCAAGTCAACCTTGTGTTCTCTTATTCATTTAGTGTTCCCTTAAACTATGATTTATGAAAACAGCCTCTACAGCCAAATGGATTCTCGCAGGAGCCATGCTGTTCGCCGGTAATGCCATGGCGAAGCAACTGTCTCCGACGGAAGCCCTCGACAGGATGCTCGGCGAGCCTACTGCCAAGAAAATGAAAAAACACACTGCGAGAAACAAAATCACCCTTGCACATACATTCACTTCCGAGAAGGGAGCTCCGATGGTATATGCTTTCAACAAAGGCGATAATTCCGGATATATGCTTGCGTCTGCCGACGACTGTTTCCCCGCCATGCTTGGGTATGGCGATAACGGCAATTTTGATGTGGAGAAAATCCCAGCATCAATGAAATGGTTTATCGAGGATTACGCACGCGAGATGGAATATGCCCTCAGCCTTGATGCAGAAACGGTGAAGACCTCAGCCATCGCTGACAACGGGTGGGAACCGGTCGCTCCTCTGCTTAAATCCAAATGGGACCAGGGCGAACCATACAACCTGCTTTCTCCTCCACTGGAACTTATTGACAAAACAACCGGCTCTCCGACAGGATATAAGATCCCTACCGTCACCGGTTGCGTGGCAACTTCATTGGCACAGGTGCTATATTACCACCAGTGGCCGGATGTCGGCACCGGTTCTCATAAATATGAATGGAACGCGGGATATAGCGATGTGGCGGTAAAGCAGCTTTCATGCGATTTCTCACAATACCGTCCTGACTGGGACAACATGCTTCCGACATACGAGCTTGATGCCGAGGGCAAACCCACATGGAACGATGCCCAGGCCAAGGCGGTGGCAGACCTGATGTATGCCTGCGGTGTATCTGTCGACATGAGCTACAATATTGACCAGGCAGGTGGCAGCGGCGCGGTGTCGCGCATGCAGTCGTATGCTCTTGTGGACTATTTCAAATATAGCAAGGCGATTCGTTATAAATACCGCGACTATTGCTCATCTTCGGAATTTGAGAAAATCATCTACGACAATCTCAAGGAGGGACTTCCCGTGCTATATAACGGACGCAGTTCGGCGGGTGGTCACTCATTCGTGTGCGATGGCTATGCCGGCGACCATTATTTCCATTTCAACTGGGGATGGAGTGGAATCAGCGACGGCTATTTCTACCTCGCGCGTCTTAATCCCGAATCACTTGGTATCGGAGGAACTGGCGGCGCCGCCGGATTCAACACCAACCAAGGTATCAGCTACAATATCCGCCCCGTCAAGGACGGAAACGATACCGGAGTGGCGGAAGATCCTTATTTCAACTGCGTGGGCAACTTCGACTACTATTCCCGTCAGGAGCAGACAGCCGCCAACGGAAAGAAGCTGACATTCACCATATTCAATGTAACAAGCCCTGTATCTGGCTACAATGCCGGATTCTGGAACATGTCAAGCGTGAAGTTCGATGGCTATCTTGGAGTGATTGTCAAAGACAAGGATGGCAAAGAGACTTTCGTTGTGGGAATTGAAGTCAAAGACGTAGCGACAAATTCCGGATATAAGCAGATACCTGCATATCTCGAAGAGTTCCCGGAGGGAACATATACAGTATATCCCGGTTATTACAACACTGTAATCGACGATGGCGATTATATCAACGTTGTGAACGGCTACCGCAATTATGTGACAATGACCGTCGACGCTGAGGGCAACCGCACATTCACAAACCAAAAACTTGAGGATGAGATTGCCACAGCTCCTGAACTTGCCGTGACATGCTTCAACTATAATGGCGACATCTACAGCAATACACCTCATGACTTCCTGCTGACAGTCGCAAACCACACTCCCGACAAGGATTATTATGGAGACCTGACAATGGTGCTCAAGAATTCAAAGGGTAAGGTGCTCGCTTCAAAACCGCTCGGCAAATATGACGTGCCCGCCGGTCTGACGATCCCATATTCATTCAACCTAACCCTCGACCTGCTCAAAAATGACTACATTGTATCATTCAAGGATTCATACGGTCGCGAGCTGCCCGGTGAATATCCGCTGACAATAGCAAAAAAAGGTTCAGAGTTGACTACTCAGCTACGCATAATGTCATACTCACCGGTTGATATAACCCCGCATTCCATTGTACCATCGGTCACATTCCAGGTAGGTAACTACGGCTCCACGGCTGTGGCAGCTCCTCAGTTTGGTCTATATTACTTCAAGCAAGGCGAGTCTACAAGAAAAGAACGGACATTCACATATCCCAGCCTAACAATTGAATCAGGCAAGGCTTACAACCTGCGTCTAACAGATGTCAATTTCGATCTGGAAGAGGGAGATTATGTAGTAAGAATGTATTGGTTCAAGCCATCCACTGATGGAGGAGACCCCACACGTACGCTTATAAGCAACCCTATCGCATTGCGCGTTGGTTATCCAGTGGAGAGCGTAAGTCTGCCGGAGGATGAGATCATCCTCAAACCGGGCGACAGCTCTAAGCTCACCGCTACACTCACACCGGAGAACGCGACATTCCGCATCCTCAGCTGGACCAGCAGCAATCCTGCAGTGGCAACAGTTGACAACGACGGTAATGTGACCGCTATCTCTGAAGGTCACGCATACATCTCCGCAACATCCCATAACGGAGCAAGCGATGTTACCAAGGTAGAGGTGAAAGAGACAAGCGCAGTCAGCGAGATTCTATCTGCAGGCGCGGAAATCATCTCTGTCTACAACGCCGGCGGAATCAAGATCCTTGACCGTCCGACTGCCGATGAGATCAAAGCCCTCGAAAAGGGACTCTACATCGTCATTACAGACAAAGGCTCGGTAAAACTTGCCATCTGATAAATTGCAATTATAATTATCCGGAAGGGACAGACCTCTGTGTCTGCCCCTTTCTTTTTACCCATTCCGACCCACAAATAAGGAGGGCGAGGGAAGATTATGCGATATTTTTATTAATTTTGCATTATAATCAACTGAATCAGAAAGTATGGAATACAATCATAAGGAAATCGAGAGCCGATGGCAGAACTATTGGCGCGAGAACGAGATATACAAGACTTCGGAGAATCCGGCAAAGGAGAAATTCTATGTGCTCGACATGTTCCCCTACCCCTCGGGAGCGGGTCTGCATGTGGGTCACCCGTTAGGATATATCGCCAGCGACATATACGCACGCTTCAAACGCCAGAAGGGATTCAACGTCCTTCATCCGATGGGATATGATGCATATGGTCTTCCTGCCGAGCAATATGCCATCCAGACAGGCCAACACCCGGAAAAGACAACCACCGAGAATATAGCCCGTTACCGTTCCCAGCTTGACAAGATCGGTTTCTCTTTTGATTGGAGCCGCGAGGTGCGCACTTGCGATCCCGAATATTACAAATGGACACAGTGGGCATTCATGCAGATGTTCAACTCCTACTATGATCTTGATCTGAAAAAGGCTCAGCCCATAAGCAAACTGACAGAGCATTTTGCAGCCCATGGTTCGGAGGGCATCAGTCCGGCATCTACAAAGGAGCTCTCCTTCACCGCTGCCGAATGGAACGCACTGACAGAAAAAGAACAGCGTGAACGCCTCATGAACTACCGCATCGCCTATCAGGGTGAGACAATGGTAAACTGGTGTCCGGAACTCGGCACAGTCCTCGCAAACGATGAGGTCAGCGAGGGTCTCAGCGTCAGAGGTGGATTCCCCGTAGAGCAGAAGCTGATGAACCAATGGTGTCTCCGCGTATCGGCATACGCTCCCCGCCTTCTCGATGATCTCGAGACTGTGGAATGGTCTGATTCACTGAAAGAGACACAGCGCAACTGGATCGGACGCTCGGAAGGTGCGGAGATGCGTTTCCCCGTTGCAGGCAAAGATATTGAGCTTGAGATATTCACTACACGAGCCGACACTATCTTCGGAGTTACATTCATGGTGCTTGCTCCTGAATCCGCTTACGTCAAGACGCTTACCACTCCCGAACAGAAAGAGGCTGTGGAGGCATATCTCAATGAGGTGAAACACAAGACCGAGCGCGAACGCCAGATCGAGAAGAAAGTGTCGGGTGTATTCACAGGAAGCTATGCCATCAATCCGTTGACAGGCAAGGAGATTCCTGTATGGATCAGCGATTATGTACTCGCAGGATACGGCACCGGAGCCATCATGGCTGTGCCGGCCCACGACTCGCGCGACTATGCATTTGCCCGTCATTTCTCGCTCCCCATCATACCGCTTATCGAAGGCGCTGACGTTTCTGAACAGAGCTTTGACGCAAAAGAGGGTAAGATGATCAATTCATGCGGCCCGAAACTCGACCTCAATGGCCTTGATGTGAAGGAGGCAATTGCCAAGACAAAGAGATTCATTGAGGAGGAGGGTCTCGGAAAAGTAAAGGTCAACTACCGTCTGCGCGACGCGATCTTCTCTCGCCAGCGCTATTGGGGCGAACCCTTCCCCGTATATTACAAAGATGGCATAGCTTACCTGATGGATGAATCAGCCCTGCCGCTGCAGCTTCCCGCCGTGTCAAGCTATCTGCCCACTGAAGACGGACAGCCTCCGTTGGGACGTGCGGAAAACTGGACCACACCCGAAGGCTACCCCATAGAACTCTGCACAATGCCCGGATTCGCAGGATCTTCTGCATACTACCTCCGCTACATGGACCCGCACAACAGCGAGGCTCTTGTAAGCAAAGAGGCTGACGCTTACTGGCGTAATGTAGACCTCTATGTCGGAGGAGCCGAGCACGCCACAGGTCATCTTATATATTCACGTTTCTGGAATAAATTCCTTTATGACCTCGGCGTTGTTGTGGAACCGGAACCGTTCAAGAAACTCGTAAACCAAGGCATGATCCAGGGGCGTTCCAATTTTGTATACCGCATCAAGAACACGAACACGTTCGTCAGCCACGGTCTGCGCAAGGAATACGACACAACTCCGATCCGCGTGGATGTCAATATCGTCTCCAACGATATCCTCGACACCGAGGCGTTCCGCAACTGGCGTCCGGAATATGCAGATGCCGAGTTTGTGCTTGAGGACGACAAATACATCTGCGGCTATGCAGTGGAGAAGATGTCCAAATCGATGTTCAACGTTGTTAATCCTGATGATATCGTGGAGCGATATGGTGCCGATACCCTGCGCCTATACGAGATGTTCCTCGGGCCGGTGGAGCAATCGAAGCCTTGGGACACCAACGGCATAGACGGTGTCAACCGCTTCCTCAAAAAACTGTGGGGACTCTTTGAGAAAGCTGATCTCTCAGCCGATACAGACATGACCAAGGAGGAGAATAAGGCTGTCCACAAGCTGATAAAGAAGATTTCAGATGATATCGAGAATTTCTCTTTCAACACCTCAGTGGCGGCATTCATGATCGCTGTCAATGATCTGACCGCGCTCAAATCCACAAACCGTAAGGCAGTCGATGTCATTGCGCGCCTCATAGCGCCTTTCGCCCCGCACATCGCCGAGGAATTCTGGCATCGCCTCGGACACGAGGGAAGCGTTGTGGACTCAGAGTGGCCGGTATTCGATGCATCAGCCTTAGTTGAGGATACAGTGAAATATCCTGTAAGCTTCAACGGCAAGACCAGATTCATGATCGAGGCACCTGCCGGCGCCTCAAAAGATGACGTTCAGGCCATGGCCCTCGCCGACACCAACGCCGCCCGCTGGCTCGACGGCAAAACCCCGAAGAAAATCATCGTAGTCCCCAACAAAATCGTCAACATCGTCATTTAACCAGTCATATTATTTATCAAACCATTAAAACCATAGGAAACCAATTTTATTACCAAGTTTTTTTTCAAACTTTGAAACCATTGGAAACCATTTTGAGGACTAAGTTTTTTAATATTTTAAACCATTATGATTAAGCATCAGCAAGATTTGCTTTATACGGTCAAGGGTATTTGCATGGATATCCATAGCAAAGTCGGCTGTGGGCTAATGGAGCATGCTTATCATAAAATATTGAAAGAAAAACTTCAGAGAAATGGACACACTGTCCAGTCTGAGGTATCTATTTCAATTACATATGAAGATATCGTAATTGAGAATGCCTATCGTGCTGATTTAATAGTCGACAACAAGCTCATAATCGAATTAAAAGCGATTGAGAAGTTGGAAACCGTACATTTCATGCAGTTAGGTTCATATATGCAGCTCAGTGGATTCCAATTGGGATTATTGGTAAATTTCCACGAACGCAATATATTAGATGGAATGTATACAATGCGTCTGCCTGACTTAATAAAAAAATACGGCAAGCAAAATAATGGTTCCAATAGTAATAATGATTTGATAAAGTTTTAGCAGCCAAAATGGTTTCAAATGGTTTCGATGGTTTAACAAACCATCCATGAGCAAGCTTGGTTTCCACTGGTCTAAATGGTTTGATTAAAATTTAGCGACCACAATGGTTTCAATTGGTTTCAAGGTTTGAAAAAAACCTGGTAATAAAATTGGTTTCCACTGGTCTAAATGGTTTGATTAAA
>OFFM01001380.1_pt1 | contig 13557 bp, 8 predicted proteins | sample 1521401 | NCBI WGS metagenome assembly OFFM01 (sample SAMEA3504118, study PRJEB24116) | mouse gut metagenome | biome: mouse gut; feature: mouse-associated habitat; material: faeces | place: Denmark | collected 2011
GGTCTATTTAGTTAGGAATGAGAAGTTAGGAATTAGGAGTTCTTTTAGCCTTAAATAAAAACGAAGATTTTAATGGTTTTTATGGTTTCCATAGTTTGATTTAAAGTTTTTTTGTGGGGTGTGTTAGGTAAATCGGACGCGTGAAACGTATGTATGGGTGAATGAGAATTTATTAGGATTGAGTTTTAAGGTAAAATATTAGTTGTGATTATGGTTCGTTATTAAGTAAGTGGTCAACTTGTGCTGACCACTTACTTATATAATTACACTTTTATAATTACTTTTGCACTACATGATATTATGAAACATTGTATATTTTCTTTAGCTGCCGCTTGTCTGATAGGATTGCCGGCAGTGGCAAAAATAAATCATCCTTCTCTGCTTTTTACTCCCGACAGGGTGGAAAAGGCTATGAAGCGTGTGTCTAATGATTCCATCCAGTCAAACGCCTGGAATCAGATTTTGACGAAAGCGGAATCTCTTTTGTCAAAAAATAATGTCAGGGAGATGGAATATCTCGCGCTCGCGTATCAAGTGACAGGGGATAAGAGGTTTTCCGACAAGTTACGCACCATGCTGCTTGATGTTGCCAAGACTCCATCGTGGGCGGACGCCGAGATGATGCAGCGCAATCCCCAATGGCGCAGTGAGTTGCAGATGGCGCATCGTGCTTTCCAGTTGGCTGTCGCATACGACGCGGTATATAATGATCTTTCATCATCCGACCGTAAGAAAATTGCCTCCGGACTTTACCGTCTGGCCGTAGAGCCCCTTCTCGGCGACTGGCTCATGGAGCCTACACGCATCCATTCGCTTAATTCCATGGGTCATAACTGGTGGACATCATGTGTTGGAATGGGTGGATTGTTGGCGCTTGCAATCTCCAATGAATCTCCCGAAGCAGAGAAAGCAGCAAAGGCTGCAGTTGAGTCGCTCCCGGAATGGTTCGATTTTGCAGGCGATGCCATACAGCGTAAGCCGCGTACATTTGATCGGGACGGAGGCATGTATGAATCTATAAACTATGCAAGTTTCGGCATAACGGAAGCATTGCTTCTTCGTCAGGCGTGGTTGAACTCGCATCCATCGTCAAAACTCGAGGAGATTCCACAGATGAAACTTCTCGCGGATTTCTTCTCGCACGTAGCCTATCCGCGTGATGGCATACTCTACAGCATCAATTTCGGTGACAGCCATAAAAATGTAACCGGTGAAAGCTCTATGTTCCTTGCCTATGCCATGGGAGAGAAAGATCCAGCCACATTGTGGTATGCCAATCAGGTTGAGCAAGGTCAGCATAGAGAAGGGTTCCCGAGAAACTTCCCGATGGGTTTCCTTTATACGCCGGATCTTAAAAACGCACCTGCCACTCCGGAACTTCCAAAATCCAAATTATGGAAAGATTTCGGTTGGGCCACAATGCGCGATTCCTGGGATAAGAATTCCACGATGCTCGCTGTGAAGAGCGGCATGACTTGGAATCATTCGCATGCTGATGCCAATTCGTTTATCTTATTCCATAAGGGGGAAGATATAATAAAGGATGCAGGCAACTGCTCATATGGCAATGAGAATTACCGCAACTATTTCTTCCAGAGCGATGCCCACAATGTTGTGAAATTCAATGGTCAGGGGCAATCCAAATATCAGCAGTATCACGGCACTATGCTTCCAGGTTCGCTTTATAATCTTCTTGACGGAGCGGGAGTGAGATATGTGCTTGCCGACGGCACAGGTCCTGTAAGTGATAATTTCGCACGCAATTTCCGCCATTTCCTATGGCTCGATAATGTAGTGTTCATCATAGATGATCTTAAATCGCATGAGCAAGGTCAGTATGAATGGCTATGGCATCCAGGAGGCGAGGCAAAGAAACGCGGAGGAGATCTCGAAATCACTAAAGGTGAGGCATCGGTAGTGGTGCGTCCGCTATATCCGCAGACTCTTGCTCCCAGTAACTTTGTGCATGACTATCCGGAGATGCTGTATTGGGAAGTACGTGAGGCACCTGAAGAGAGTATGAAAACAACCGAAAATTATTATTCATTCATACTTCCGGGAAAAAGTGACCGCATCAAAGGTGTGAGCGCCGTGATATTAAAAGACTCTGTGAATCAGAAAGAGTTGCCTGTTATCACACGCCGCGAGGGTAAAGATTGGATCGGCTTGCGAATCAACTGGCAAGGTAAGGTGACAGATCTCTATATCAATCAGCTCGCAGACGGAAGACTCATGCATCTCAATTCATGGATAGAGGCTGATGGCTGGATGACAGACGCCTACATGCTCGCTGTCACTTATCCGGAGGGCAAGACAGCTGCTCAAGCTGAAAGAATATTCATCAATCATGGAAGCTCATTGAGAAACAATGGTGACACTTGGTTCTCATCTTTGTCGAAGCTTAATGTGATTGAGGCTTTGTCAGGAAAGACACTCGACGTTGATGTCAACGGGCAGCCCAGATTCAACTTTGCGATCCGTCCGCTGAAAGGTAGTGGAAGCAGCGTAGAGTTGAATGGGAAAAAATCAGTTCCATCCAAAGATGGAAATATGTTTAGATTCAAAGGAAATATCTGATACTGTCTTATTTTGTAAAACGTTATGAAGAAATCTCTGACAGTAAGTTGTGTTATGGCTCTTTCAGTTTCGGCAGTTTCCGCACAATCCCTTTATCCCGGTATGTTCGCGGATAAAATCAAAGTCGAGGCAAAAACTAAGTCATCCGTAACTCCACTCCCGCTGAGAGATGTAAGACTCCTGGAAGGGCGATTTAAGGATAATATGGAGAGAGATGCCAGGTGGATGTCGAGAATAGATGTTAACAGACTGCTTCATTCATTTTACACCAATGCCGGAGTTCATGCCGGCAAGGAGGGCGGTTATATGACCGTGAAAAAATACGGAGGCTGGGAATCTCTCGACTGTGAGCTGCGGGGACATACCACAGGACATCTTCTGAGTGCGACAGCTCTGATGTTTGCTGCTACCGGAGATGACAAGTTCAAGCTGAAGGGTGATTCTATTGTGAATGGATTGAAGAGAGTACAGGATACATTCGGAAACGGATATGTCAGCGCATTCCCGGAAGAATTGATCAACAGAAATATCAAAGGTCAGAGCGTCTGGGCGCCTTGGTATACACTTCACAAGATACTTGCCGGGCTGATTGATCAGTATCTCTATGCAGATAATGGCACGGCATTGGATATAGCAGTGAAATTCGGAGATTGGATTTATAATAAATTGTCACAGCTCGATGAAGAGACAAGGAAACTTATGATCCGTAACGAATTCGGAGGTATAAATGATGCCCTCTATTCGCTTTATGCAGTCACGGGCAATGACCGTTATCGAAAGATGGCTGAATTCTTCTATCATAATGATGTCATAGATCCACTTAAGCAGAAAGACGGGAATATGGGTACGAAACATACAAATACCTTTATCCCAAAAACCATAGCTGAGATACGCCGTTATGAACTACTTGGAGATGAGGAGTCTTTGAATCTTACCCGCTTCTTCTGGGATGAGATGATGGCAAACCATACGTTCCCGACAGGCTCTTTGTCAGACAAAGAGCATTATTTCGCTCCCGAAGATTTCTCTAAGCATATAACGGGTTATACGGGCGAAACATGCTGCACATACAACATGCTTAAGCTTGCCCGACATCTGTACTGTTTGTCTCCAGACGCTGCTATTGCGGATTATATGGAAACAGCTACATACAATCATATTCTTGGTCAGCAGGATCCTGAATCAGGTATGGTTTGCTATTTTCTGCCTTTGGCATCGGGGACACATCGGGTGTATTCAACTCCTGAGAATTCATTCTGGTGTTGTGTAGGCAGCGGATTCGAGAATCATGCCAAATATGCCGAGAACATCTATTTCAAGGATGAGAACTCACTTTACGTAAATCTGTTCATAGCTTCAAAGGCAGATTGGAAAGAGAAGTCTATGTCACTTATACAAACTTCTACTTTCCCTCAGGATAATGTATTATCCATGAGAGTTTCGGCTGACAAACCTGTAAAGGCTTCATTGAAATTGCGTAATCCCGGTTGGATGAAGAATGGCAGGGGAATAATCAACGGAAAGAGTGTAAAAGCTGAGTCTAAAAACGGTTACTTTATTCTTGACAGAAAATGGAGAGACGGAGATAGAATTGAAGTAACTTTCGATACAGAGCTGTCAGTAGAAACCGCCCCGGATAATAAATCAATCGGTATAGTTAAGTATGGTCCCATTGTACTGGCAGGGCGTCTTGGAACTGAAGGGATGCAGTCGCCTGCGCCATTCAGTGATCCATCGAAATACAACGACTATTATACATACGATTTCCATATTCCATCGTCTTTGAAAGAGGTCGCGTTGAATCCCTCAGAATTGAAGAGAACCGGTGATCTGAAGTGGGAGACACCTTCCGGAATCAAGGTCGAGCCCTTCTTCGAAGTGCATAGAGAGCGCTATGTGGTTTATTGGAAAATCAAATAATTTTCACGAATATCCGAACATGAACCGATTTCAAATCTCCATGAAAAGGAAGATTTTTGTCATATCTGCTATTTTGGCAGCGTTTTCGCTTAATGCGGGAGTGTGGCAATGGACCGCGCCGGTAGAGGAGTTTACGTCTTCCGAAGTTAATGGAGATCATCCCACTGCGTTTTTGTGGATTCCGGAGAAATGCGATACCGTCAAGGCTGTGATGGTTGGTCAGCATAACATGAATGAGGAGACACTTTTCGAGATGCCTTCCTTCCGGGAAAAGATGGCAGAGCTTGGTGTGGCTCTTGTGTGGATATCTCCTATCATAAATTTTCAGGGGGATTTGGATAAACCGTTTCAGCCAACATTTGATCGTCTTGCCGCGGCAAGCGGATACTCCGAATTGTCAGATGTGCCGGTCATCCCCATCGGTCATTCCGCAATGGCGACATTTCCGTGGAATTACGCCGCATGGAATCCTGATAAGACATTGTGTATAATTTCATATCACGGAGATGCTCCGCGAACAAACCTGTGTGGTTACGGAGGTTCTAACGTGGAATGGGGACGTAACAGGAATATCAACGGTATCCCGGGGCTCATGATTGAAGGAGAGTATGAATGGTGGGAGGATCGAGTGAATCCTGCCCGTGGTTTCAAGTTATGGTATCCGCAGAGTTGCATTTCTTTTTTGTGCGATGCCGGCAGGGGACATTTCGATGTCTCTGAGCAGGTGGCGGATTATATAGCCATGTTTGTCAAGAAATCTCTTAAATACAGAGGAACCAATTTGCGAAAAATAGACCCGGCGGATGGCTGGCTTGCACAGCGTTGGACTGGTGATGGTGTCGCGAGGGTCGCTCCCGCCAATGTATCAGACTATACCGGTGATCCTCATGATGCTTTCTGGTATTTTGATAAAGAGATAGCGGACATGACAGAAAAAATCTATGCATCATCCCTTGATAAGAAGCCAAGGTATTTAGGTTTTATGCAGAATGGAGAAGTGCTTAATTATAATCCGGAAGTTCATGCCGGCACATTCGGCAGGTTTAAGCCGGAGGAGGATGGCCTGACGATAAAGATAAAAGGTGTGGTAACGGATTCTCTTCGACAGAAGGCTATTGACGGGGGAAAGGCAGTGAAGCTGACAAGAATCAATGGTCCGGTGAAGGTATTGAACGACAGCACTGTCAAGATTGATTTTTATTATATGGGCACTGATAACCTGCGCCGGGTTGGAGCTATATGGCTTGTCGCTGAAACCGAACCGGATGACACGTATAAGGGAGCTGTGCAGCAGATCAATATCAACATCCCTTATCCTATAGAGAACGGTGAGCCTCAGACCATATATTTCCCGGAAATCAGGATGCCGAAGAATCTTAAGAAAGGTGTCGAACTGACTGCATTGTCTTCATCAGGGCTCCCTGTCGGGTTTTACGTTAAAGAGGGTCCTGCCGAGATGCGTGACGGCAGGCTTTACTTCACTGATATCCCCCCGCGCTCAAAACGACCGGTAAAAATCACGGTTGTAGCATGGCAATATGGCAAGGATGGTCTTTTCAAGACAGCTACACCGGTAGAGCAATCTATATATGTTAAATAAGACAGTCGATTGAGTAAAGACGGGGGATGAGACGTATTAAAGGTAAATTTCGACCATCTTCAGATATGAAACGCATTTTTATATTCGGACTGTTGGCAGCAGGTCTTTCCACTATGTCTGCCCAAGAGCTGTCTCTTACTTCGCCGGGTGATGTCCATTCGGTAAGAATAGGATATGTCAAGGGAGCGAGGGGGGATTTACGCTATAGTGTTGATTTTCTCGGCAGAGAGTTGATCGGTGATTCCCGTATGGGTCTTGATCTTGACAATCATGACTGGGAAATGGCTCTTGCCCTTGGGAAAAGGCAGCTGAAGTCTCCCGACTGCTGGATGGATAATTTCACAGTCGATTCAGTGGCGGTTCATGCTCCTGTGGATAAGGAGTGGAAACCACTTTACGGTGAACGCAGCGAGATTAAAGACCGATATAACAGCGGCACAATGTATCTTTCAAAGAAAGACGGTTCCAATTATCGTCTTAATATTGAGGTGCGCGCCTATGACGAAGGTATCGCTTTCAGATACTATTTCCCCGAGCATCCTGCGGCTGTGTTTCATAAGGTAGTGGAGGATCTTACCGAATACACTTTCCCCGCCGGGGTGATGGCGTGGTCGGAAGATTGGGCGCAGGCTCCATTCGAGAGGAAAGCAATAGGGGAGATAGACCGGCCGGTGGAAAGGGCACTTACGCTTGAGTATCCCGATGGTAAGACATGGTGCGCGCTGACAGATGCGGATGTGGATGACTGGTGTCTGACAAAATATATAGCGGATTCCAAAAAACCGAACGTATTGCGTTCGGTGATGTATAGCCCTGTCGATATAGTCACATATTATGCCACTCCATGGAAGGTCATCATGGGTGCCGAGACACCCGGTGAACTCCTTGAGCATAATGATATCATTCTGAATCTCAACCCTCCATGCGAGATTACCGATGCTTCATGGGTGAAGCCCGGAAAAATAATGCGCGAGACCACGTTGACAATGGAGGGAGCTAAGGCGACGATTGATTTCTGCGCCAAGCATAACATACCGTACATGCTGTTTGATTGGAAATGGTATGAACCCTGCACATCTCATGATGGTGACGCGACAAAAGTCATCGACCGTCTTGACATGAAAAAGGTTGTGGAGTATGGCAGGGAGCATGGCGTCGGAATATGGCTGTATGTAAACCAGCATGCTCTTATGAAGCAGCAGAGGGAGTTGTTTCCCTTGCTGCATGAATGGGGAATTGTAGGTGTGAAATCCGGTTTTGTGCAGTATGCGTCACACAGATGGGCTACGTGGCTTCACGATATGGTGCGTTATGCGGCTGAGAATAAGCTGATGATGAATATCCATGATGAATTCAGACCATCCGGATTCTCAAGGACCTATCCTAATCTTCTGACCCAGGAGGGTATCCATGGTAATGAGGAGTGGCCGGACGCAACACATAACGTCACATTGCCTTTCACCAGAATGATAAACGGAGCAGCTGATTATACCATATGCTATTATGACCCGCGACTGAAGAAGACAACGCATGCCCATCAGCTTGCAGCATCGCTCGTTTTCTACTCACCGTTGCAGACGATATTCTGGTATGACACTCCATCCCGAAGCAAAGATGAGCCGGAACTGGAATGGTTTGACAATCTTGCCACAGTATTTGACGATTCGAAAGTGTTGTCAGGCTATCCCGGCCGTAATGTTACGATAGCACGGAAGGCAGGAGATGCATGGTATCTCGGGGCGATGACAAACAATGACGCGCGGACAGAGAAGGTGAATCTCTCATTCCTCAATCCGGATGAGATGTATCTTGCCCAGATATATACCGACGATCCGTCTGTAGACACTGCAACAAAGGTAAGATGCAGATATATGACGGTGAAATCTACCGATGCCATGACATTCAATCTGCCTGCGAGCGGTGGAGCTGCTGTGAGGTTCATACCTGTGTCTGGCAAAGACATTAAGAAATATAAAAGATATAAAGGACAGTCATTATGAAACTTGGAAATTGGTTGCTTCTGTTCTCATCGGCATTCTGTGCCGTGGCATCAGCTGATGTCTCAAACGTATGGGTTGCCGACAAAGGAAACGGTACATATGTAAATCCGATCATACATGCGGATTACAGTGATCCGGATGTTGTGGCGGCCCATGACGGGAGCGGATTCTACATGACAGCATCCTCATTTCAGTGCACACCGGGTCTGCCGATTCTTTTCTCTACGGATCTTGTTAACTGGGAGATTGTGAATTATGCTCTTGACCGTCTTGTGCCGGAGGAATTCTATGACACCCCGCGACATGGTAAGGGTGTCTGGGCTCCGTCAATCCGTTTTCACGATGGACTGTACTATATTTTCTGGGGAGATCCTGACTTCGGAATATTTATGGTTTCAACCGATAATCCCCGAGGCAAATGGTCAGAGCCGGTGCTTGTTAAAGGAGGTAAAGGAATGATTGATCCCACACCGCTATGGGATGAGGACGGCAAATGCTATCTTGTTAACGGATGGGCTGCAAGCCGTGCGGACTTCAACAGTGTGTTGACAGTGTGGGAAATGTCGCCTGACGGTAAATCCCTTATTGGAAATCCTGTACTGGTTTATGATGGTAATGATGGATTAAACCATACTGTGGAGGGACCTAAGTTTTACAAGAAAGGGGAGTATTATTATATCTTGTGCCCTGCTGGTGGAGTGGTTGACGGATGGCAGCTTGCCTTGCGTTCTCGTTCACCGTTCGGTCCATACGAATCAAAGATTGTGATGAGCCGCAATTCATCTGATATCAACGGTCCGCATCAGGGAGGTCTTGTTGACACTCCTGCCGGCGAATCCTGGTTCCTGCATTTTCAGGACAAAGGATTATATGGCAGGGTGATACATCTGAATCCTGTGAAATGGGTTGACGGATGGCCTGTCATGGGTGATAACGGCACACCTGTGAAGAAGCATAAGAAACCGAAAGGTCTTAAATCGGAAATCATCACTCCACAGGAATCTGATAACTTCAATTCAAGGGAACTCGGAAAGCAATGGGAATGGCACGCGAACTATAAGCCTTCGTTCGGCTTTACGTCAGATCTCGGTTTCATGAGAATTTATGGACATAAGTTATCCGATAATTATGTAAATTTCTGGGAAGTACCGAATCTGTTGCTACAGAAATTCCCCGCTCCTGCATTCACGGCGACTGCAAAGGTGAAGATCGGAGCAAGAACAGACGGACAGCAGTCAGGTCTTATTGTGATGGGGCATGACTATTGCAGATTGTCGGTGAATTTTGAAAACAAGCGGTTTGTTATCTCTCAGGTAGAATGCAACGATGCCGAACAGGGAGGCAAGGAGACATCTTACCGGCTCGCCGAAGTTGACCCGACAAAAGTATATGAAGCCGGATTAAATCCCAATTACGAGCTGGAGATATGGCTGCGTGTTTCTGTTGCTGACGGGGGCAAATGCAGATTCTCATATTCACTCGACGGCAAGAAATTCATAGGCAGTGATCATGTGTTCACTGCAAGAGCCGGGAAATGGATTGGGGCAAAAGTCGGATTATTCAGTGTGCGTCCAAGCGGAACGGATTGCGGCTGGATTGATGTTGATTCATTTGAAATAACTAAAAAGTAACGATATAAGTAATATATCATCATGAAATTATCACAAGCAGTATACGCAATTGCAGCGTTGTCGTTTTCAGGACTATGTTCTTGTTCGGCAGTGAAGTCACCGGCTGTTGATCTGGATAACAGTCTTGCATATTGCCACAATCAGGTTCACAAGTCATTGTCAGCGCTAAGAGGAGACAGCGGCACGATTGATTACAGTATGATACCACGTAATATCTCGGACAGCAGCACAACCTGGCATTGCCGTCCTGTATGTCCCGAAGAGTGGTGTTCTGGATTCTGGCCCGGCGTGCTATGGTATGATTATGAGAATACAGGAGACAAGGAGATCCTTGCAGAGGCTGAGAAATATACAGATGCCTTGCGACCGCTTGTGGATGCCCCGGTATATGACCATGACCTTGGATTCACTGTCTTTCTGAGCTACGGAAATGCTTACAGGCTTACAGGCAAAGAGGAATACCGCAAGGCTGTCCTGGCAGCGGCTGATTCACTTGCCACGCTATTCAATCCTACGGTGGGGACCATACTGTCATGGCCGAGAAATGTTGAGATGTTTGGCGGACACAATACAATCATGGATAACATGATGAATCTTGAGATGCTTTTCTGGGCTTCCAAGAATGGTGGAAACTCGTATCTTTATGACATCGCTTTCTCCCATGCGGAAAAAACCATGCAGCATCATTTCCGTGATGACTATTCTGCATATCATGTGAGTGTGTACAATCCTGAGACAGGCGATTTTATCCGTGGTTGCAACCATCAGGGATATGATGACAACTCGATGTGGGCACGCGGACAGGCATGGGCCATATATGGCTACACAATGACTTATCGCGAGACATCAGACAGGCGTTTCCTTGATTTCGCGCAGAAAGTAGCCGACCGTTATCTTTCGGATCTGCCTGATGATATGATACCTTACTGGGATTTCGATGATCCTGCCCGTCCCGAATCGCCTAAAGACGCGTCGGCAGCATGCGTGGTGGCGTCTTCTTTACTTGAACTAAGCAGTTATATTGATGGTGATAAATCAAAGGAATATTATGACGCGGCGTTGAAGATGCTCGCGAGTCTTGAGTCGGACAAATATCGTTCCGGCAACAAGAATGACTCGTTCCTCCTGCATTCTGTGGGCAACTATCCGGCAGGTTCGGAAATCGATTATTCCATTGTGTATGCTGATTACTATTATCTTGAGGCACTGACTCGTCTTAAGGGTATGAAAGCAAGTGAAAGCAATGGGGAGAATAAGAATTTTATGGCATCTAACAAACGTTGATAAAGGTCCTTGAAAAGTCAAGCCCGGCACTGTCGAAGCGCCGGGCTTTATGTTTATCTCTATGTTAATCTGTATGTCGGATTACTCCTCACTCTCTTCAACCTGATTTTCAGGGGCAATTAGTTTGTAGCCTTTGCCGTGGATGTTTATGATTTCGATAGAGGGATCATCCTTGAGAAGCTTACGAAGTTTGGTGATGTAAACATCCATGCTTCTTGCATTGAAATAGTTATCATCAATCCAAATGGATTTGAGTGCATAGTTGCGTTCAAGAATCTCATTCACATGGGAACACAGCAGAGCAAGCAGCTCCGATTCTTTGGTGGTAAGCTTCTGTGTCTTGTCATCAGCGATAAGAACCTGTTTCTGCGTGTCGAAAGTATATTTACCGATTTTGTAAAGAGTGATGTCTTTATCGCGTTTCCCTTTCACACGGCGCAGGATGGCACCGATGCGGAACACAAGTTCCTCCATTGAGAACGGTTTGGTGATATAGTCGTCGGCACCAAGCTTGAATCCTTCGAGCACATCCTCCTTAAGCGCTTTCGCAGTCAGGAAGATGATAGGCACATCACCATTTACATTTCGGATTTCCTGAGCTAAGGTGAATCCGTCTTTTTTAGGCATCATGACATCAAGGACACACAGGTCGTATTTCCCCTTCAGGAATGTCTTGTATCCTTTCTCTCCATCAGGGCAGAGATCGGCATTGAAGCCTTTTGCCTGGAGGAATTCCCTGAGCAGCATACCCAGGTTCTCATCGTCCTCACAAAGCAGTATTTTTAATTTCTCGTCCATCGTATATAGTTTTATTATTTTATTTTAGTATTATTTGTAATTGTTAAATTTCACATTCTTTAAATTAATAACAAACAATATGGGAAAATTCCGCATATGTTATTAACATTTATTGCTCTTCGCCTGTATTTTTATGGGATATGAGCGGGAGAGTGATAACAAATGTCGAACCTTTACCATATTCGCTCTCGGCTGAAATTGTTCCGCCGAAGAGGGTTATCATTTTTTTGACGTATGCCAATCCGAGCCCGAATCCTTTGACATCATGTCTGTTACCGGTGGATACACGGAAGAACTTGTCGAAAATGCGTTTCAGATCGTCCTTCTTTATGCCTATTCCGTTATCCTTGATGCGGATTTCTATCTGGTTGCCCGCGATATTCTTTGTCGTGATCTCAAGGTTGGGTTCGCGGTCTTCATCCATATATTTGACCGCATTGTCAAGGAGGTTGAATATCACATTGGTAAACTGCATCTCATCCACTCTGATCTCAGCATCGGGAGCCTCGAGAAGTGTAGTGAGTGTTCCACCATATTTCTCTACCTTTATCTTGAATGTGTTGACAACATTGGAGATTATCTGATTTGCGTTTATCTCGGTGAATTTCAGCGCGGATCCCGTATTGTCGAATACCGACATCTGTAGCACTTTCTCAACCTGGAACCGGAGTCGTTTCGATTCATCGGTGATGACTTCGGAAAGATGTTCGAGAGAAGATTGCGATTTCCGTATAGTGGGGTCAGAGAGCATCTGTCCGGCCAGCGAGATTGTGGATATCGGTGTTTTCAATTCATGCGTCATATTGTTGATGAAGTCTGTCTTCATCTCGGTCAGCTTCTTCTGTCGGAATGCCACGATGATTGTGTAAAGGAAGATAAGCAGCAATATGAGCGTCAATATGAGCACGGGTATTATAAACCTGACAGAAGAGAAGATATAGGAATGCTTCGTTGGGAATTCCACCTTCAGATTATAATATGTTTCGGAATTGGAAAAGAGGGGAATGCTGTAGACATTATGTTTGGCATTCTCCTGATAACCTTCTGTTGAGTATATCAGGTTACCTCTGACTCCATACACAGCGAAAACAAATGGCACGTTCACTCCGTTGTTGGCCAATTCCGTGCTCAGGCAATTTTTAATCAGAGTGGAGTCTGCCCGCTCCATGACAGGACGGGATCCCGCGTCACGAAGGATTGATAGGATGACCTCGTTTAGCAATCCCTTCTGATAAAGGTATTGGCTGCGTATCACTTCCTGCATGTTGCGGTATCTTTCAGCAACATTCTGTGTGGCGGAAGGTATCTTGTTGGATGGCTCAATCCTTGAATTGTCGGTAGATTTGGTGTTGGTGTAATCGTGGTAGAAGCTTGATTCGATAATGTTCACATCAGCTTCAAGGAAATGCAGAGTCTCCTCGCGCTCCAAAAATTCGGAAGTGGCGTAGAGAGAGCGCATCACACCGGCGGAAAATTGTTCGTCGCGCATTTTTACCATATTTTCAAGATACATGATCTGAAAATATAGAAGTACCCCGAATGTAAGGGCCATAACTATGGTCAAAAGCCAGATAAGCGATTTCTTCATACTTTATTAACAAAAAATAACGCTGTGGGTTTATAGCGCGAATTGTTTTAGACAAATTTGGTTGTCTGATATATTAGACATAAATAATATGCCTTGGTTTAACATTTAAATGCAAAATTAACATAAAATGTTAAAATAATCTCCATATAATGAAAAAAT
>OFFM01001388.1_pt1 | contig 13499 bp, 20 predicted proteins | sample 1521401 | NCBI WGS metagenome assembly OFFM01 (sample SAMEA3504118, study PRJEB24116) | mouse gut metagenome | biome: mouse gut; feature: mouse-associated habitat; material: faeces | place: Denmark | collected 2011
CGCTTTGCGACCTCCGCCAAAGATTCTTTTTTCATATCTTCCATCGCCCGACACATTTCATACACTCCCTTCGGATTTTCTTTCAGATACCGTGTCCGGCAGCTCTTTAAATTCCTGCCCGGAATGGAGGTTCTCTACATCCATCACGCTGGAATGGTATCTTGCCCTGTGCGGGTCTGCCCCCTTTTCCTGTCTTTGGATTTCAAGATCGTATTTTTTCCCATCCGGGTCCGTCCCGTATGCGTCCAGGCAGATAGAGCGTGCCCCGGCCAGCCTTTTCATGTCCTTTTGTGTTTCGCAGTCAGTGATAATCAAATCCTGCTTACCCGTGATAATGCGTAACACAAATTCTGCTAATGGAATGTTATCTTTAAACAGGCAGCGCATAAAATCATCGTCGATAGGGCGTAAGTCACGCAGGCGCTGTAAATCCTCCTGATGCTGTTGTTCCGTCGCTGTCAATATCCCCACCTGCCTTTCCTTTCGTTTTTGTAGTTCCATACTACCATAAACCTCCTGATTTTACAAGCCGGGAGCCAGCGCATTTCTGATTCCCGGCCTGTTTCTATTATCGTTTTTACATCTGCTGTATCTCATTTTTCAGCATACGCTTGATTTTGTCGCTCATGGTTTCCTTGCTGGTCTTGCTGAAATGAACCCGCACAATGTAGGTAGTCCGGCCAATCTTCTTCACCAGTGCGGGAGCGTCCTTAGCCGGTGCTGTGACGGTAATGTCCTCTGTGATTTTCTCGCTGCCCATAAATCCTCCTTTTCATGCAATCAAACTTTGTTATCCTTCCTCACAATCTCCTTCGCCGCCGCTTTGGTCGCCCTGGCTCCTTCCTCCCGGAAATTCTTACCAGAAAAGAGAACTGGCGCCACCGTTTCAGTGTGCGGTCATAAATCCCTGCGTGGGCAAAGCCTGGCGGATTCTTGTCATGGAGAAGGGGCATTTGGTGGAACAGGGGACGCATGATGAGCTGGTTCGGGCAAAAGGGGCATATTGGCGTATGTATGATCTGCAGAAGCAGAATTATGCGGAGTTTGTTTCAGGTTGATGAAGTTTGTTAAACAAAAAAGACTGGGAATCTGTTTTTAGATTCCCGGTCAGTATCATTTATGCTGTCTGTTCCGCTTTCAATTTCTTTACTTCATCAAGAGAAAGTCCAGAAATATTTGCAATTTCTTCCAGAGCATATTTTCCAGCTGACAGCATGCGAAGAGCAACCTCTTTTAAAGATTCACTTCTCATATCTTCCATAATTTTACACATCTCGCTCACTCCTTTTGGGTTCTCTTTTAGATACCGTGTTCGGTTTGCCATCAATTCAAAATTCATATCATCTGCTTTGCTGCAATTAAAATCATGCATGAGGATTCAGGGCGGCCTGATGAAAATCAAAAACAAAGACAGCAAATGGGGCGATATCAACTTCACATTTTCCATTGTTTTGATCAATGTAGTCAGCAATGGTACGTGAGAGTGAAAAAAGTATTTTTTGATGTTTTCTGCTTGGTGGTGCCATGTAATAAATTTGTCCGTCGATCAGCTCCGCACGTTCTCCATCTGGCAGAGCATAGATATCATCAATGGTATAAATTCTTTCTTGTGGTAATGCCATAGTACACACGTCCTTTCTTGGTGGGTGATGATAAATTATATTGTTTTCGGTTTATCTAAGGTTATTCAGGGTATGTTCCAGATAATCTTGTATCAATCGCTTTTTTGATGTATCCATTGACGGATTCACCGGCAGCAGTTGCAGCGGTTTGAATTTCCTCATATTTTTCTTTTTGGACGTCAAGAGGGATGCGTTTAAGGTTTTTTTTGGCATATTCAATGTTATATTGAGTTTTTTTATCTAATTCAGACATTTTTGAATTTCCTTTCTTTGCTTATTGGAGCAAAAATATTAAGGCTTTCTTTTCCACCTTACAAGCAAAGTATATCATAACACAATAACAACGTACATAGTAATAACGCACAAACTTCGTACGTAATATTTAGTAAGTATGTATATTGAAGAAAACAACGTACGTGGCATGATATAGTTACAAGGTAAAAAGAACAAAGCAAGTCGGAGGTACAACAAATGAAGCAGATCACCAAGATAAGAAAAGCAGTATGTATCATGGCTAATAAATTAAAAAGAGCAGGCTATACTTGATCAGGTGCTTTTCGGAAAGCATGGAAACAGGTAAGACTTTCTATGATGATCAAGGCAGCAGGCGTCACTTTCGAAAACAGACAAGAGCGTTTAAGGTTCTTGAAGCGGTTCCGGCCAGAAGAACAAGATATTCATTCAGCCTGTCGCTTGTCATCAGGTTAATATAAATAAGCCGCTTATGCTCTTTAAGGTAATGTAAATGTCGTTGCCCCCATAAACCGATAGGTTTTTCTTTTTCGGTTAGTAAGCCAAGACAAGGAATATAATAATCTCCTTGCAGTTCATACCACAGACCATTTTTATCATCGTAAATGTACTTGTCCATTTTGAAATCCTCCAGTATAATATATTCGCACATACATCACAGTTCTCCGATTGCCACACATTGTTATATCTTATTATCAGTTTTTCCTGCCCTTGATTTTGCCCTTATGAGCAATCAAAGCAAGGGTAACATTGTGTGAAACCATATAAAGGGATAAGGCGGACACGTTGCGATAAATCCTCTATTTTCAAGGCTTTTGGAGGATTTTATTAAAACTCAAAGAGGTGTGATAAGCATCTATAAAATTGTGAGTTTACAATCGGAAGTTGTGGAGGATGATATTCACAGAATGAGAGGCAAATAACATGGAATTAAAATTTCGTGGAAGAATTCTTCAGAATGAGAATATGGATGCCGCCTATGTGGAGGTTCCTTACGATATCAAAGAGCTTTTTGGAAAAGGGCGTCTGTTGGTAAATGCTACATTTGATGGTATTCCGTATCGTGGGCAAGTGGTAAAAATGGAAACTTCGTGTTACATCATCGGCGTTACAAAACAGATACGCAAGCAGATTGGCAAGAGCTTTGGTGATATGGTTGAAGTGGTTCTTCATGAAAGAGACAGCGAGAAAAGCCCAATGTGGCAATGTCCCAAATGTGGCAGAGTGTTTAAGAAAAAAGAGCAAAGCCATTACTGTGGTGAAAAGCCAAAGACGATTGATGAATATATCCTAAGCCAGGATGAAGATAAACAGGCAGATCTGCGCTATATCCGTCAGATTCTTCGCAGTGCGTTACCGGAAGCGGAAGAACGCATTTCATGGAGTATGCCGACCTATTGGAAAGGTCATAACATTGTTCATTTTGCTGCTTCGAGGAAGCATATCGGCTTGTATCCGGGCCCTGCAGCCGTCGAAAAATTTGCTGAAGCATTGAAGGAGTACAAGACGGATAAAGGAACGATTCGCATTCCGTACGGAAAGGTCGATGCAGAATTGATAAAAAGAATTGCCTTGTGGTGCTACGAAACCGGAAACCATGCATGAGGAGCAATATCATGAAGCAGATAAAAGAAATCATTCAAAATACAACCGAAGAAGAACAAAAACACAAGTAATGGAGACAAAGAATCATGGAGAATGAAAAGGTATTTGCCATGTCCTTTTCCAAAGTATATGGCCTTCTGACAGCAAAAGCCGAGCGTAAAGGACGCACCAGAGCAGAGGTTGAAGAAGTCATCTTTTGGCTTACTGGGTACACCGCGCAGCAGATTGATGAACTCATGAATAGTGAGATTTCCTATGGCGATTTCTTCCGACAGGCTCCAGCAATGAACCCGAACCGGGAGAAGATTACCGGCGTTGTATGTGGTGTTCGAGTCGAAAATATTGAGGATTCGCTGATGCGTAATATTCGGTATCTTGATAAGCTGGTGGATGAACTTGCCAGAGGCAAGGCAATGGAGAAAATATTGAGGGAATAGAAAGGCGTTAATCCGATGGAATATACCATGGAGGAACTGAAAGAGGCAAAAAGACAGATTGATTCCACTCTTCATAAGCTGCGCGAAGTTATCAATACATTTGAAGCCAGGGAGAATCCGGCAAGATATAAATCTCAAATTACGCTTGCCAGGCGCCGGATCGCAGCATTTGAAATAGCGGTCAGGCTTATTGAAGGAGAGATGGAGTCATGAACATAGATGAACTCGTTTTTTTCGATAATCGCCCGAATGAATTTAAAATATATGAAACGATTTTGGACAGATTATCAAGATTTGGATATGAGTACAGTATCAGGGTACAAAAGACGCAGATTTCTTTATACAATCAATATATGTTTGCCTGTGTATCGTTTGCATGTGTGAAGAAAAAGACAGAACTTCCTCCGCATTATTTGGTTGTAACATTTGGTCTGAATTATGCAAAGGATTCAGGAAGAATTCTTACGACCTGTCCAGACAAATTCCCATTTGTTGGATAAGCAGTGGGAATATTAATAAGAGAATATTTTATCAATTATGAGCAATCAGAAACGGTTGCTCTTTTTTTGTTGTGAGCTGGTGCTTCGGGCATCTGGCAGAGCAGGACAAATTGTTTTTTATAGATGGATATACTTAAAGACCAGTATTTACGCAGGATAAAAGAAAAAAGACAATGCGTCACAACCATTGACAGAAAACCATTTCATGTATTAAAATAAGTACAATCCTATGTATAATGTATACAAAAGAATTTGGAGGACGTCTTATGGATCGTATTGTAAGAAAGGCTTATGCCAAGATAAACCTGGGGCTGGATGTACTTAAGAAGCGTCCGGACGGATACCATGAAATGAAAATGATTATGCAGACGGTGGGGATTTATGATGTTTTGACTTTTCAAAAAAGCGGCAGCAGGGCAAAAGAACCGGAGATTATTATTTCTCTTGATAATGCTGAACTGCCTTCTGATAAAAATAATCTGATTTACAAGGCGGCGCGGCTTATTATGGAGACTTATGACATTCAGGAAGGGGTGGAAATCACGCTCAATAAGAATATCCCCATTGCCGCAGGCATGGCAGGGGGAAGCACCGACGCGGCAGCAGTCTTTCATGGATTCAATGAATTGTTTGGTCTTTCTATGAGTTTCGAGGACATGAAAAGGCTGGGAGTAAAGATTGGTGCGGATGTACCTTACTGCATTGAAGGGGGAACAGCGCTTTCAGAAGGAATCGGAGAAATATTAACGCCCCTTCCTGCCCCGCCTGAGGCTGTTTTATTAATTGCAAAGCCGGATATTAATGTTTCTACCAAATTTGTATTTGAAAACCTCCATGCGGATAAACTTAAAAGTCATCCTGACATTGACGGGATGGCGCAGGCAATTAGGCAGAGGGATTTGAAAGGAATCACGGAGAGAATGGGGAATGTGCTGGAAACGGTGACAGTAAAGGAATATCCGATAATTGACCAAATAAAAGAGGAAATGAAAAAAAGCAGTGCGGAAAATGCGCTTATGAGCGGCAGTGGTCCTACAGTATTTGGAATTTTTAAGGAAAGAGGGGCAGCCAGAGAATGTTTTGAGGCTTTGAAGAAACAGGGACTGGCAAAACAGATTTTTGTCACAGAGTTTGTACAGTGACAAGAAGCAAAAAGGGCATGGAGGATTAATATGGGAGAACAGTTTCAAATAGATATGAATGATTTTTTACCCCTTCGTGATGTGGTTTTTAATACCCTTCGAAAAGCAATTCTTACAGGCCAGTTAAAGCCAGGAGAGCGGTTGATGGAGGTTCATCTTGCCAATCAATTAGGTGTCAGCCGAACGCCCATCAGAGAGGCGATCAGAAAACTGGAACTGGAAGGACTGGTTATTATGGTGCCAAGGCGGGGAGCGGAAGTGGCCAGAATCACCGAAAAGAGTTTACGGGATGTGCTGGAGGTGCGACGTGCACTGGATGCCTTAAGCGTAGAACTTGCCTGTGAAAGGATCACGCAGGCAGACATAGAAAGATTGTTTCAGGCGTGTCAGGAATTTGAAAATGCTGCCGGCAGGGAGGACGCATCGGTGACTGCCAGGGCAGATGTGGCCCTTCATGACATTATTGTGGAGGCCACAGGAAATAAGCGCCTGCAGCAATTGATGAATAATTTGTCTGAACAAATGTATAGATACCGTTTTGTTTACATAAAAGAGGAAAGTCAGCATGATACTCTGATTGCCGAACACAGAGAAATCTATGAAAGCATTGCCACAAGAGATAAGGAGCGGGCGGCCAGGGCAGCCAGTATCCATATTGACAATCAGGAAAAATCCATTATCAGGCAGATCCGCCTTGAAAATGAAAGTATATTGAATAAGCGTTTGTAAAAAGGCAACACTCTTATCATAAAGAACTGCCATGAAAAATTGTTATGAGGCAGGAATAGGAAAGGTAAGAGTTTGTAATGAGAAAAATATATGAAACTGCTGTAATACTGATTGGAACCCTGGGATGGTGGGGATTTGTATATCCTGAGCTGTGTCTTACGCAGGACGCATATGAGCAGGAAAGCGAAGCACAAACCAATGATTGGGAAGAGGGAGACATTAAGGAACAGGGTGTTCAGGTTAAGGAGAGCGGCCGGGAAGGAAATTTCTGGGAGGATGGCTTTAAAGTAGGCGGACTTTGTATAAAAAGCAGGGCAGCAGAATATGTATATCAGGTAAAAGAAAAAGAAATACCAGAAAAGGAATAAATTTATGAAAAATAAGAGCGCACCAATTGGGGTTTTTGATTCCGGAGTGGGAGGGCTTACGGTAGCCAGAGAGATTATGCGCCAGCTTCCCAATGAAAAAGTGGTTTATTTCGGCGATACTGCCCGGGTACCTTATGGTAATAAATCTAAGGAGACAGTAACCAGATATTCCAGGCAGATTGTCCGCTTCCTGCTAAGTCAGGAGGTAAAGACCATTGTGATTGCCTGTAATACCGCCAGTGCTTATGCGCTGGATGAAATTGAAAAGGAAGTGGATATTCCTGTCATCGGGGTAGTAAAGCCGGGAGCGGCAGTTGCAGTACAGGCTACTTCCAATGGGAAAATCGGCGTAATCGCTACGGAAGGAACTATTGGAAGTAAAATCTACTCTAAGTACATAAATGAAATTGATCCTTCTGCAAGTGTTGTGGGAAAAGCGTGTCCTTTGTTTGTTCCATTGGTGGAGGAAGGACTTTGGCAGGATCCGGTAACCGATGAAATTGCAAAAAGGTATCTGACGGAGCTGATTGATATTGGAATTGACACATTGATATTAGGCTGCACACATTATCCATTAATTCGTTCCACCTTAGGGCGTATTATGGGAGAAGGAGTTACGCTGGTAAATCCTGCCTATGAGACTGCAAGGGAACTGAAAGAGCTGCTTGAGAAAGAAGGCCTGTTAAACGGCCAGGAGGCAAAGCTGGGAGATAACAAATATCGTTTTTATGTGAGCGACGCTGCCGAAAAATTTAAAGGGTTTGCTAATTCCATCATTAAATATGGAATCTTGTCTGCCAAGACCATTAAGATAGAGGAGTATTAAATTGATATGACAAAAGATGTGTTTTTGTCCCTGAAGGGACTTCAAATGGAAAGCAGTGAGGATGCACAGGAGATGGAAACCATTACTCCGGCAGATTATTACCGGAAGAAAGACAGCCATTATGTGATCTATGATGAGATGACGGAGGGTTTTAAAGAGGTTACGAAAAATGTAATCAAGTTTAAGGACTCTTATCTTGAGGTAACCAAAAAGGGATTAATTAATGTACATATGGTCTTTGAAAAAAATAAAAAGAACATGACAAGTTATATGACTCCTTATGGAAATATTTTGATCGGGATAGATACGGAAGCTATTTCTTTAGAGGAAAAGGAGGATCAGATCAGACTTGAAGTAGCGTATTCCCTGGATGCAAATTATCAGCATCTTGCAGACTGCAAAATTGAATTAGAATTAAGATCCAGGGAAAACGGTATTTTCTTTTGAATAACATAAGGATGGCTGGCAAAGCCTGGCATCCGTTGTTTAAAAAGTCAAAGACAAGATATTAAATTATAATGTTGGAAGAAGGCGTTTTGGCGCTGTAAACAATAACAGGAGGAAAATATAAAATGGCAGTAAACAGAGTTCCGGTATTAAAAAGATGCAGATCCCTTGGTCTTGATCCTGTATTTTTAGGATATGATAAGAAATCCAACAGAACAAATGCAAGAGCAGGAAAAAAGGTAAGTGAATATGGCGTTCAGTTAAGAGAAAAACAGAAAGCAAAATTCATTTACGGCGTTCTTGAAAAGCCTTTCAGAAATTATTATGAAAAAGCTGACAGAATGAAAGGCATGACAGGTGAAAACCTTATGGTTATTCTGGAAAGAAGACTTGATAATGTGATTTTCAGAATGGGATTTGCCAGAACAAGAAGAGAAGCAAGACAGGTTGTAGGCCATAAGCATGTTTTAGTAAATGGCAAGCAAGTAAACATTCCTTCTTATTTGATCAAAGCAGGCGATGTGATCGAAATAAGGGAAAAATCCAAATCTTTACAGAGGTATAAAGATATCAGTGAGGTAACAGCTGGAAGACTGACTCCTGAATGGATCGAAGTGGATTTGGAAGCATTTAAGGGAACCGTAAAGAACCTTCCTACCAGAGAAATGATTGATGTTCCTGTTAATGAAATGCTTATCGTCGAATTATATTCCAAATAAAATCACCAAACGCCGGCACGCATGCGTGCTGGCTTATTGGGCGAAAAGAAGTGTTCGTAAAGGAGGGTGTTTGCAGTGTTTGAATTTGAAAGACCGAATATTGAGGTGGCAGAAATCTCTGAAGATAAGAAGTATGGCAGATTTGTGGTTGAACCGTTGGAAAGAGGATACGGTATCACACTTGGTAATTCCCTTAGAAGAATTATGCTTTCTTCTCTTCCTGGCGCTGCTGTGAGTCAGGTTAAGATTGAAGGAGTGCTTCATGAATTCAGTTCTATCGAAGGCGTTAAGGAAGATGTGACTGAAATAATCATGAATATCAAGAGCCTTGCTATCAAAAACAACAGTGAAACCAATGAACCCAAAACCGCATATATCGAATATGAGGGAGAAGGTGTAGTTAAGGCGGCTGATATTCAGTGTGACCAGGACATTGAAATTCTCAATCCTGATCTTACCATTGCAACCTTAAGCGGAAAAAATACCAAGCTTTACATGGAACTTACTATCACAAAAGGCAGGGGCTATGTAAGCGCTGACAAAAATAAGAGCGAAGATTTGCCTATCGGTGTTATTGCAGTAGACTCTATTTACACACCTGTTGAGAGAATTAATGTAACCGTTGAAAATACACGTGTCGGCCAGATTACAGATTTTGACAAGCTGACGCTTGATGTTTACACAAATGGAACACTGGTACCCGATGAGGCAGTTAGTCTGGCTGCAAAAGTACTTAGCGAACATTTAAGTCTTTTCATTGATTTGTCCGAAAATGCCAAGACCGCAGAGGTTATGGTAGAAAAGGAAGAAGATGAAAAGGAAAAGGTATTGGAAATGAGTATTGACGAGTTAGAATTGTCAGTTCGTTCCTATAACTGCTTAAAGAGAGCTGGTATCAATACAGTTGAAGAATTAACCAACAGAACTTCCGAAGACATGATGAAGGTACGTAATCTTGGACGTAAATCGCTTGAAGAAGTTTTAGCTAAATTAAAAGAATTGGGATTGCAGCTTAATCCTAGTGATGAAGCATAGTGTGGTAAGTCCAAAGAGCCCAGGCTATGTTCTCATAAATGGTGTGCAACTGCATTCGGTAAGTAAGTCCAAAGAGCGTAGCCGAATGTACCATGACGGGCACAAAGCCCATTGAGAAGAGGGACTGTTCTTTAGAGAAAGTTCTTCATGAAAGAAAGGAGCCGAAAAATGGCAGGTTACAGAAAACTGGGGAGAACCTCAAGTCAAAGGAAAGCATTACTTAGAAGTCAGGTGACAAGCCTTATTTATAAGGGAAAAATCGTTACCACACAGGCAAGGGCAAAGGAAGTTCAGAAAATTGTGGAAGGACTTATTGCGCTTGCAGTAAAAGAAAAAGATAATTATGAAACAGTTAAGATTTCCGCCAAAGTTCCGGTAAAGGACAAGGATGGAAAGAGAGTAAAAGAAGTCGTAGATGGTAAAAAGGTTACCAAATTCGAGACTGTTGAGAAAGAAATCAAGAAGGATCTTCCTTCCAGATTACATGCAAGACATCAGATGGTTAAGGTTTTATATCCTGTAACCGAAATTCCTGCTACAAAAGCAGGAAGAAAAAAAGGCACAAAAGAAGTTGATTTAGTTGCCAAATTATTTGATGAGTATGGGGCTAAATATGCAAGCCGCAATGGTGGTTATACAAGAATCATCAAGATCGGTCAGCGTAAAGGCGACGGAGCTTTGGAAGTAGTTCTTGAGTTTGTTTAATAAGTAATGATTAAGAGAGCTTGAAAATTCAGGCTCTTTTTTCTTTTTATACAAAGTGCGCTTTTATTCTTGCTGAAAAGGGAGCGTAATGCTAAACTAATAATAAAGTACAGATGAAAAATATAAAGGAGAAGACAGATTTTGGTAGATAATATATATCAATCAATTAAGGCTTTTTTAAAATCATTTCTTAATTTACTGCTTGCAGTGATAGATCTTGTTACCAGCCTGATTAACGGACTTGCATCTATTTTAATAAGGCTTAAACCCCATATATCTCAAAAATATTCAGAATTGAAAAGAGAAAATGAATCAAAAAGAAATGACAGTATTTCAAATAATTTTGGGCGTGAAGAAGCTCTTGTGGAAGAAATCCGTAATGAATGTAAGCAAAAAGTAACCAGCAGGGAAAAATATTTTTACATAGCTGCCAGTGTATCAAATGAAGGGGATGGATTTTATGCTGTTGTGACAGCTGTGCTGCTTTTTGCTTTTTTTGGAGTAAGTATGATCTTTGGCATCAGTACTTTGTGGCAAGCAAGAGCTGTTGGAATAATTGCTATGGCTGTTTTGTGCATAGCAGGCTGTATTATAATTTCCGGACACAGGAAAAAAATGCTTAAGAATAGATTGCTGAAGAAAATACTTGAGGAAGAATTTTCTGAAAAAACCTGGGAGACAATTCAGACAAGTGAAGAATCACAGTCAGATCAAACCGCTGTTATACAGGCAATCAGTGTGGTTGGAAAGTAAACAGCAATAAGTTAGATTAATCTACTGCCTTTTGAAAATGCTGGTAATCTTTACAGGAATTCCAGTTGCCCCCCCAGATAAAGCCATGTTCTTTAAATAATTGATAGCATAAATCATTTTCATCAATTTTATATGGAAAATTTTGAGAGCGGTCAGCATATATTTCGCTTCCCTTTGGAGAAATATATGTTTCACCGCTTCCATCTTTGTTAAATACAACGTAAGGATTATAAAAAGGATTAATGTCAATAGCGCATCCGATGGCATGCCTGGATAAGTTTGAAGTGCCATCCACTACCCTGTAATTAAAACAGGAAGTATTGTTATCCAGCATGGACGCAGTATCATCTCCTGCATACTCATCAATTAACCGTACCTTTTCGATCTGATATTCATTCAAATAAAGCTGATAAAATATTTCCACTAAATCCTGGGCAATGGCCTTATTGCAGATTAACTCACCTGATTGAATATCTCCATTAAAATCATAATATTTAATTCCCAAGTAACGCAGATCATCATAAGAAACTACAAGTGCGCTGGCCGCTTCATCAGAAACAATATTAGTTGCCGGGATGGCAAGTGCTGGAGCTATGGTTTCAGAAACAGGATAAGAAATACCTGTAATTCGTGCAATCACATCATCCGTTAAAGGTTGATAAAAAAAGCCCTCCTCATAATGTGTGCTTTCAGAGGACTCAGTAGTAACAGGAACAAAAGAATCCGGTGAGGATGAGGGCACGGCCTCATCAGGTGACAAGCCAGCATCCCCGGCAGAGAAATCTCCGCTGCTTTCCGCCGAAAAAATATCGGAAGAGGAAGGCAAAGGGGAAGGAGTGTTATCAGTGGAAGCAATGGGACTTGCAGTTCTATCAGGAGTTGCATATGCAATTTCTGGATTTTGATCAGCATAATTAGAAAGCGTCTCTCCTTTCGTCAAAAGACGTATCCCGGCAGAAGAAAATACAATAATCAAAGCCAAAAAAAATACAGGTTTTATCCATTTATCCATAACAATCCTCATTTCCAGAATCAGCTCTAAACAATTACTATAAAAGCATCATAACACAATCTATTGCAAATAAAAACAATATCTTGTACAATGGAACAGAACTATTGCAGGTGAAGCAGACTTTTTACGAAAGGCACAAATATCAAATGGGAATTATTGAGGCCAAAAATCTTGTATTTGAATATATAAGAAGGGATGAAGAAGGAAATGTTGAGGGAATCACCCGGGCGATAGACGATGTCAACCTTGATATCAGGCAGGGGGATTTTGTTGCGGTTCTCGGTCACAACGGTTCTGGAAAATCCACTCTTGCCAAGCACATTAATGCTATTCATTATCCCACTGAAGGCACAGTATGGGTTGACGGGAAGGACACTTCTGATGATGTGAATCTGTGGGAGATCAGACAGGAAGCAGGCATGGTATTTCAAAACCCTGATAACCAGATTATCGGGCAGGTAGTGGAGGAAGATGTTGGCTTTGGACCGGAAAATCTTGGTGTTCCTACAGCTGAGATCTGGCAGAGGGTGGAAGAGAGCCTTAAGGCAGTGGGAATGTATGAATTTCGAAAGCATTCGCCCAACAAGCTTTCCGGAGGGCAAAAGCAAAGGGTTTCCATTGCCGGCGTTATAGCAATGCACCCAAAATGTATTGTTTTAGATGAACCGACAGCAATGCTGGATCCTAATGGGCGCAAGGAAGTGATCAGGGCGGTACGGGCTTTAAATGATGTGGAAAGAATTACAATTATATTGATTACTCATTATATGGAAGAGATCATTCATGCGGACAAAGCGATTGTGATGGATAAAGGACATGTTGCCATGCAGGGGAGTCCGAGGGAAATATTTACGCAGGTGGAAAGGCTGAAAGAACTTCGGCTGGATGTGCCGCAGGTGACATTGCTGGCGTATGAATTGAAAAAGAGCGGGCTGCCGCTGCCTGACGGCATTCTGACCTATGAAGAGCTGATAGAAGCGCTGTCTCCCGGACGGAAAGGGAACAGGCTGCCGAACGGATAATGGAAAGGGCACGGTTATTTATATGGCGATTATTTTAGATCATGTAAGTCATAAATATGAGGAAGGGACGGCTATGGAAGTGGCCGCATTAAAGGACGTAAGTCTGGTAATACCGGACGGGCAATTTATCGGCCTGATCGGGCATACCGGTTCCGGCAAGTCCACGTTGGTACAGCATTTGAACGGGCTCATGAAGCCGACTTCAGGGCATATTTATTATAACGGGGCGGATATTCATGAAGAAGGTTTCCATAAAAAGGAACTGCGGAGCAAAGTGGGACTGGTTTTTCAGTATCCTGAACATCAGCTTTTTGAAATAGACGTA
>OFFM01001392.1_pt1 | contig 13434 bp, 8 predicted proteins | sample 1521401 | NCBI WGS metagenome assembly OFFM01 (sample SAMEA3504118, study PRJEB24116) | mouse gut metagenome | biome: mouse gut; feature: mouse-associated habitat; material: faeces | place: Denmark | collected 2011
CTCCCCATTGCCGAGAAAATTTTCCATTGAGTAGGCTCCTGTGGATGTATTGTTGCTTCGTGAAGTCTCATTGACCACATTAAGATATGTTATAAGTAAAGTTTTGGGTAAAAAACCTTGTTTATCTGCGAGCGATTTTGGACCGTCTCCAGTCGACATTGTTATTATGTCATCATTATATGTGCCATAAGATGAAAAACGGCTGATATTGTATTCTATATCTCTTGCATGCATCTGTCCGTCATTCCCGAGAATATAACTGCGCGTTGTTCCGGCGTTACCCTGATTGTATGCCAATGCATACAGATAATTATTATGGAACACCCACTGGGTAGCTCCAGGATTTACAAGACCATTATTGACAGTGGTAAGCTCTCCGTCATCCAGTGATTCACCGGTTATAAGATCGTAGGCCACACCGTTTGTTCCTTGAATTGTCGTGGCAAAAACAAACTTTCCCTCTCCGTCTCCCCCGGTAACCGGGCTATCAGGATTATCATTCTCTGCACAGCCGCATAACGCCACCGCAGGGATAACTGCACCGGCAAACATCCGGTAAATTAATTTTTTCTGTACCATTTTTTATAATAGTTAGTATATGAAACGTATCTTGGAAACTGATTTTCAATTACCGAAATAGATCCTGATCTTTCCATAAAAAGCTCTTCCCGCCTTCTGAAGACTGAAATTATCGTACAGCTTTGCGTCCGTAAGATTTCTGCACTCAAACGACAGATTATAGCGACCGCGCTTTATTCCATACGATATTGAAATATTATGGGCAAATTGATCTGGAACCACATAATCGTTTTTGTTTGACCCTATATTCTCTGTATAATAGCAGAAACTGTGGGTGAATTGATTGTCATAAGTCACAGTAAGGACATTATCCCTTGCACCTAACCCATGCCAATGGAAATTGATATCTGAATCAGCAAACATATATGGTTGATTCGGCATACGCTCCTTATATGCAATATTCTCCACCGTACTTCCTTGAGCCATTCGCATATTATCCCGAATATTCATCTGCGTAAAATTACCACCAAAACTCACCCACCTGGAAAAACTGTAACGTGCCGAAATGCTGATACCCATTGTTGAGACTTTACCGTAGTTGACATATGTCGCAGCCGACTTTCCCCCGCTCAAAGCCATGATGTTACGTTGTATATAATCACGAGTGTCACGGTATATAAAGCCTGCCTCGGCATAGATGGTGTTTTTCCCGAAGGCGACATTGTAACTTAAATTCAGATTAACATTATGGCTTGACTCAGGTCTGAGAGATATATCTCCCACCTCGAGATCCTCATCACCAAACATCTCTTCTATCGTCGGTAAACGATAAGCTTTCTCATATGATGCCTTCATCTGAAAACCTAAAGGCATGAGCCATGTGCCGGCTGCGCCATATCCAAAATAGTCAATAGACCGTGATGTCAATTCAAAAACATCCTGGGCTGATGACGTTGCCATCGGTCCTGACACATACTGATGGTATTGCTTACCAAATGCTGTCAGATTAAATTTTGAGTTTGGCATAAAGCGATACGATACTCCGGCAATGTTCTTGCTTGTCACTTTTGAAAACTCGTCTTTAGCCGGTGGAAATGTCAACATATCCTTATTAGTCCGGTTAAATGTATTGAAAATATTATTAACAGTGAAGACATGTTTATCAGAAAGTCGGTAATTAACGGTCAGCCCTGCAGTCCAGTTATTGTTGATGGCTCTTGAATTCTGAAGGGATTGCTCACCGGGTGAGTTCAACGGTACGCTTTCGCCATACCAATTATATTTTACTGAAGCTGTGTCAACATTTGTAGTATTATCACGATTGTAATTGGCATTGAATGAAACGTCAAGACCTCTTACTCCGAGATTTCGCTTGGAATATTCCAGAGAGGGCAACAGCGAAAAACCATGACGATGTTTCTGACCATACACTGTTTCCTGCCTCACACCCGTCTGCACCTCCTTATACATATGTGAATATGTAAAGCCCAAGAGGAAACGGTCTGCCCAGGCCTTATTCACAAATCCAAGTTTCGCTACAACGGCTTCATTATGATAAGTATCATTGAATCGCCTTACATGCTCAAGTTTCTTTGTATTGATTGCTCCGGTTGAGAAATTCTCCACTGGAGTGTCAATACTATAATCGTTGTCGGAATAATTCTGAAAAAAGTTTATCTCATATTTAAATCCGTTACCAAGTGTCTGACCGAAATTAATATAAGACTTATGGGTATTGAAAGATCCGAAGGAATATGACGCATCGACAAACCAACGGCGCTGACGTCTTGGAGTCACAATATTTATTATTCCTCCAATTGCATCCGCACCAAATCCTACAGGAACCACACCTCTGTAAACTTCGATTCTATCGGCAAAATTGACAGGAATATTATTAAGTCCGAAGGAGCTTCCCACCCCTTCCTGAGGCACACCGTCAATAAATACTTTCACATGCTTACCGCTGAATCCATCCATTGTAACTGACATATCCGAACCTACTCCTCCACTTTCACGAATCTTCAGACCGGGAGCTTTATTCAATGCCTCGCTAAGCGTTTTAGTAGAGTTGACCATATCTTTGGTATTCACAGCTGTGGCGTTATATGCCGAATTTCTTACCTTACTTAGTGAATTCCCAACGACAATCACTTCTGCAAGCTGTGTTGCCGGTTTAAGTTTGACATTCAGTTTACTTCTATACCCAGTCTTAATCTTAACCGTAGCCTCATGTCTTTCATATCCGACTGATGTGAAAACCAATGTATACTCACCCGCTGGTGCTGTGATATGATACAATCCCTTTTCATTGGTAGAACAAGATATTGATGTTCCCTTGAGAAATACTGTTGCGTATTCAACTGCCTCTCCATCGAGGGAAAGTACTTTGCCTGAAATCATACCTGCCGGTACATTACCATAAGCGGCAGCAACAACTAACAGAAAAAAGGAAAGAAATAAATAGTTTCTTAAAATCACCATAAATTCATCTAATTTACATTTTGCAAAGTTCGGAAGATTTATCGCATTGTGAAATACCATAAATTAAGTATATAATTCATAATATACTAACATACAACGATATAAACTTCAACCTTACAGAGGTAAAAATGACGAACGACATAATATCGATGGCAAACTCACATCAACCGGTAAATAATCATTTACCAAATAAAGCAACATATTGCCTATTTCTCCTTTTAGGCATTATACACTCATGTAAATATTGAAATAATACAAAGAAAACAGGCACCATGAACAGCAACGCAAGTGTACCGAAAAGTAAACCGCCAACTGTGCCTACACCTACTGAAATATTCCCGTTTGCGCCTACTCCGGTAGCAAACATCAAAGGTAACATTCCGAATATCATTGTAGCCGAGGTCATTATAATCGGGCGGAAACGCGCTTTCGCGGCGGAAACAGCAGCTGCGACCAAACCCATACCCTCTTTTCTACGCGCAGAGGCATACTCGGTCAAAAGGATAGCGGTTTTTGCAAGTAATCCTATCAACATTATAAGCCCTATCTGCATATAGATATTGTTTTCCAGACCCCACCATCTTGCAAACAGAAAACATCCGGCAAGCCCCATGGGCACGGCTGCAATGACCGCCAGAGGTACAGTCAGACTCTCATACAGTGCGCAAAGAATAAGGTAAATGAAGGCAAGACAAATACTGAATATGATAACAGTGGTGTTTCCGGAAGAAGATTCTTCTCTTGACATGCCACCGAACTCATAACCGAACCCTGACGGCAAATACTTAGCAGCCACCTCACGGATAGCCTTGATCGCGTCTCCGGAACTATACCCAGTCCCCTGCTCCCCGAAAACTGATACCGAAGGAAACAGATTGAATCGAGACAGACTCTCCGAACCGTACACACGTGTTAACTTTATGAAATTGTCAAGCGGTGCCATCTGTCCGGTAGATGTTCTTACAAACATGCTTTTCAAAGATTCTGTATTAAGTCGGCTCTCCGGATTCGCTTGTACCATCACTCTATATAACTTGGTGAATCGATTAAGATTGGATGAATAACTTCCTCCGATATATCCTGACAATGTTGACAAAACATCCGATGGAGACACATTCATCTGAAGACATTTTACTGCATCCACCTCTACCATATATTGCGGATATTTAGTGTCAAATGTAGTATAAGCCCTTGAAATCTCAGGCCGCGCATTCAAGGAATCGATGAACGTGCGCGTGACTTTAAGCAATTCTTCGGTCGTAGTTCCGGATTTATCCTGCACGTATAGTTCGAATCCACTGCCTGTCCCATATCCGGATATCATAGGAGATTGCGATACCCGGATCTGGGCTGAAGAGATCGACGACGTCCTCTTATAGATATCGCGTATCACTGCATTTATATCATGATCTGCCCCTTTTCGTTCATTCCAATCCTTAAGCCTGATACTGAAAGAACCCGCGGATGCAGATTGGTCATGACGGGCATTCTTACCTGTAACCCTTGAGTAAATATATATTTCAGGAATATCCTTTATTGCCTTCTCCACCTCGTCCATAACGCGTTCAGTTTCTGCAAGATTGCTTCCGGGAGCAACCTGTATGTTCAGACTCAGTGTTCCCATGTCTTCCTGAGGAACAAGACCTGTTTTTGTTGTAGACATAAGCCATACCAAACCTATTAATGAAATTGCAAACAATGTTACAACAACCCATCGTCTTTTAAAAAGAAACATAACTCCTCCCTTGTATTGACCGATTACTGTCGTAAACGACTTGTCGAAAGCATAATTAAATCTTTTTATAAAAGTTGTACGATCTCTCTTGTCGTTTTTAGGACGCATAAGAAGCGCACTTAAAGCGGGACACAATGTCATGGCATTTACAAGCGAGATTCCGACTGCCACAGCCATGGTAAGTCCAAATTGCTTATAGAATGTTCCGGATGTACCTCCCATAAAGCACACAGGAATAAACACTGCCATAAAAACTACAGTTGTTGTGATCAAAGCAGCTGAAAGACCGCCCATAGCAGAGACCGTGGCCTGATAGGGATCGCTGTGTCCTTCCTCAAATTTAGCCTGCACAGCCTCCACAACCACTACTGAATCATCAACCACAGTCCCGATAACAAGCACTATGGCAAACAATGTGAGCATATTCAATGTAAAACCTACCGCATATATGAATGCGAATGTTCCTGTAAGAGAAACAATGATTGATAACGTCGGAATTAGCGTAGCCTTGAAGTCATGCAGAAATAGATACACCACCATGACTACAAGAATCAAAGCAATTACAAGTGTCTCGACAACTTTACCGATTGAAGCATCCAGAAAGTCCTTGGTGCTTGATATGTCGGTCAATACCATTCCCGCCGGAAGTTTCTCCCTCAATGCATCCAGTGTGCTGTCTATCTCCTTTATCACTTCATTGGCATTTGAACCTGCTGTCTGAGCTATCATGGCATTTGCACCAGGGTGTCCGCTTGTCTCACTGATCATCGCATAATTCACAGCACCGAGTTCTACCGTAGCGATATCTTTCAGCCGCAACACGCTCCCGTCCGGCAATGCCTTCACCACAAGATTTTCATATTCTGCAGCGTCTTCATAGCGCCCCTTGTATTTCAATACGTATTGGAAAGTATTCTTTGATTCCGCGCCAAGAGTGCCCGTCGGTGATTCAATATTCTGCTCTGCAAGCATCTTGTCAATATCAGACGGCATAAGACCATATTGCGACATTCTTGCCGGATCCAGCCATATCCTCATTGCATACTCAGCACTGAAAATATTCACTTCTCCGACTCCGGCAATTCTTGATATCTGCGGCTCTATATTGATTTTCATATAGTTAGTCAGGAATTTTGAATCATAGATATCATCCGGACTATATAGTGTTATTGATTTTAAAGTGCTGTTCTGCCTCTTTCTTACAGTCACTCCGCTTTTTGTGACTTCAGCCGGCAACAAGCCTTGAGCAGATGCAACCCGGTTCTGCACATTCACCACAGCCATATCCGCATCAGTGCCCTGCTTGAAATATATTGTGATTGATGCAGTGCCTGTGTTGGTTGCAGTCGATGTCATATACATCATGTCTTCAACGCCGTTGAGTGATTCTTCAAGAGGCATGATGACACTTTTCATGACAGTCTCGGCGTTTGCACCCGTATATGACGCCTGCACCCTGACTGTGGGGGGCGCAATATTCGGGAATTGCTCGATAGGAAGCTGCAATAATCCGATGACACCTAAAATTACAATTAGCACCGATATAACTCCTGCAAGAACAGGACGGTCGATAAAAGTCTTTACATCCATATGATAACATCTTGATGTCGCCTCACAAAGCTTTACGGGCGGCTTGTTTTTCAGGCAAAATTAGCTATTAAACTTTATGCCTTGACATCCATCTTATTATATAATGACCAACAGCGCAGATATGATGGCAAACAGCCTCATTTCAGCTACTCTGTTAAATATAAAATAGTTAACTTTGCATTAAATTCTAAAATGAAAAATGTAGCCCGATATATAGATCTCGTGTTCTGCCTGATTGTATTACCCGTAATGGTAATGATCTTTCCGGTGGAAAGATGGTTTCACAATTTCCAATGGTACGTCATAACTGTTGGAATATGGCTTTACGTTTTATATTTTATCAATCGATTATTTACCGTTCCTTTATTATTTCAGAATTCAAACAGGAGATGGATAGGAATTGCCATAATCTTGTTTTCCATATGCGCCACATATCTCCTGTCGAATATAAGTCTATACAATCCGAAACCCAATGTGCATGATGCCGGAATAACAAGAATATTCCCATCAATACAGCAATATCAGCAGGCTGTATGGTCACTTTTCATGATCGTGGAGACATTCAGTTTTGCTGTGGCTCTTCTCATGCAGGCAAATTTACAGAAATCACGTCGCAGAGCAGTAGAGGCTGAACGAAATAAGGCTGAAATCGAATTGTATAAAGCGCAGATTAAACCCCATTTCATGTTCAACACCCTCAATTCTTTATATGGACTGTTTCTGACTCATGATGATAAAGCTCTCGAATCATTGGAAAAATACATCTCAATGTTGCGATATATTCACACTACTTCCCGCCAGGATTTTGTCACGCTTTCATCAGAAGTAGACTATATCAGGCAATATGTCGCTCTGCAATCATTGCGTCTCAATGAAATGACAACAGTAATAATGGACATAAGCATTGATAATGAGAACCTGATGATTCCCCCTATGCTACTTGTCACATTTGTTGAAAATTGCTTTAAACATGGTATTTCTTCAGTGGAGAAATCTGATATAAAGATTAAAATTTCAGAAAAACAAGGCATTCTGTCTTTTACGACCAACAACCGTATATTTCCCGTAAAACGCATAGGCGAACATATGGGAATCGAGAACTGTCGCAAACGCCTCGATCTTCTTTACCACGGTAAACATAATATGGATATAGTGAACGACAGTGAATATTTTAATGTAAAACTTTGTATAAACCTATCCCATGATCAAGTGTGTAGCAATAGATGACGAACCGATAGCATTGAGCATAATCAAGGAATATTGCAATCGATATGGAGATATTGAACTTGACTGTTTCACATCTCCTCTTGCCGGTATGGAATATATCAGATCAACAGGAGCTGATATTGTTTTTCTGGATATAGAAATGAATTCATATAACGGATTGGCGCTGGCAAAAGAGCTTCCTGCAGGGACATGCCTCATATTTACCACTGCATACGCAAGCTATGCTTTGGAGGGATTCAATGTAGATGCAGTTGATTTCCTGCATAAGCCTATCTTTTATCCGCGCTTTGAGAAAGCTATGGAGAAAGCAAAGAAATTTATCAGTTTAAGCGAAGATAAACCTGCAGCGGCAAACATAACCCTCAAAGCTGATTACAAGAATATAATTATATCTCTGAATGACATAATGCTTATTGAGGCTATGGATAACTATGTTAAGATATTCAGAAAACAGTTGCCAACAGTAATCTCACAAATCACGATGAAGGAGATTGAATCAATGCTTCCGGAAAACAGTTTTATCCGGATACATCGTTCATTTATAATATCCATTCCATATATTGAAAAATTTTCAAACAGGACAATATATCTTAGGGATTTCCCAAGACCGGTTCCTGTTGGCAGAAAATACATTTCTGCATTCAAGACTGTATTCGAACGAAATACATAATGCAGTTTTAATTAGTTTTTATTATGCATATAGTATTCATTTAATTTGATCATCCAATTAACATCAACTACATAAGAATACAAACAAAATGAGAAAGTTACTAACATCGGTGCTTGTGACATTAGCAGCATCTGTATCCTTGCCCTTATTTTCGGGCACCCGTATCCAGCAGTCAGAATTACCTAAAGCGGCACAAAGCTTTATCACAAAGTATTTTCCCAAAGATCAAGTAAGGAAAGTTGAGAAAGACAATGGTTACAGAGGACTTGAATATGAAGTGGATTTCGTTAGCGGTGCGGAAGTTGATTTCAAATCTGACGGTGACTGGAAAGAGGTAAAGGCAGCACATGGCAATTCTGTCCCAGCTTCCATTATCCCATCTGCTATCGCCAAATATGTTAAGACCAACTTCAGTGGACTGACTATTGTGGAGATCTCCAGGAAACGAGGCGGTTATGAGGTAGAACTCTCCAACGGAACTGAGCTTAAACTCACGGAAAACGCAAAACCTATGCAGCCTCGTCAGGGTGGCAAAGGTAAGCATCGATAAAAAAATGGGTGAAGAGCGTTATTGATATTTTAACTATTTTTTTGTAATTTTGCACTGCCGTTCACAAAGAGCGGCAGTGCAAATGACTTTTATAAATATAACATCAGGCGCTACAATAGCGCATGTTCAGAACTTCGCCTTCAAGGAGAATTGGAAAAGCACAGCAGGCTATTCCGGCACACATCTTATTTGATTTCAAACCTGTCGGATACCTTCGGTAAGAAGAATGCCGCCAGATAATCCTATAATTCATTTTATTTCCCTACATTTATGAACAATCCACGATTGCTCACAGGTTGGCTCACGGCTTTCCTGATGGGCTCCGGGGTGTGTGCATCAGCTCAGGAGGCATCTGTGATGACTCTTGAACAACTTTTTGAAACTGCTGAAAAAAACAGTGTGCAACTACGCCCCTCTTTTTCTGCCGAAGAAGAAAACCGGCTCGATATCGGTGTGGCAAAAGCAAATCGGCTACCAGATATCAACGCATCCCTTTCATTTAGTTACATAGGAGACGGATTCACAACAAAAAGGGACTTCTCCGATTATCAGAAGGCTCCTATCCCTCATTACGGGAATACACTCGGTTTGACCATAAACCAACCGGTATTCACTGGAGGCGCAATATCAGCAGGCATAAAACTCGCGGAACTCAAACTGACAGCATCGCGTTACGCCACAGAGCTTCAACGTGACAATATCCGCTTTCAACTGACAGGATTCTATCTTGACATATATAAGTATTCTAATCTTCGTGGTGTCGTAGAGAAAAACATAGCTCAGGCTCGCAAAGTGCTTGATGAAATGCATGCCAGATACGACCAGGGAGTTGCTTTGCAGAATGACATAACACGCTATGAATTGCTTGTGTCTAATCTTGAGTTGCAACTTGTAAGGATAAATAACACCTTAGAGATTCTCAACAATAATCTTGTCAGAATCGCCGGTCTCCCGGAAGGCACAGTAATAAATCCGGATCCTTCGATCCTTAGCAAGTCGATCCCATCACAAGGCGAAGCCGCATGGCAGACAGAGGCATATTCAAATGCTCCTGCCATCAGATTGGCTCAGTCAAAAGTGGATATTTCCCGCAAAGCAGAGGATATCACCAAGTCAGAACTTTTGCCAAAAATCGGATTGCAGGCTGGCTGGGGTATAGATGGCCCTATACTTGTGGAAGTTCCACCTATCAACCGGAATCTTAGCTATTGGTATGTTGGGGTTGGCGTGACATATAATATCTCTTCTCTATTCAAAAGCAACAAATCGCTTTCCCGCAGCCGCGCGGCAACCGCGCATGCCTCTGATGAACTTGCTGCTGTAAAAGAAAATACAGAACTATCTGTGAAAGCAGATTACATCCGCTACCTCGAGGCTTATGAAACACTTAAGACACAGGTCAAGAGTGTGGAACTTGCTGAACGGAATTATTCTACTGTGTTCACAAGATATTCCGCAGACATGGCGCTCATCACAGACATGCTTGACGCCGCAAATTCAAAACTCGATTCTGAGCAGCAACTCGTGAATGCTCGCATCGATATAATCTATTATTATTACAAACTATTATTCACTTCTGGAAAAATATGAAACACCGTACAAAAAAAATACTCTCTTACATAATCACATTAGCTGTAATTGTGACAGCCGGAATATGGGTAGCCTCTAAGTTCATACATATTGGAGATGTGGAATTTACCGACAACGCACAGATCCAGCGCCAGATTGTACCGGTCAACAGCCGCGTGCAAGGCTACATAAGTGAAATCCGGTTTAAAGAATACGAACAAGTGAAGAAAGGGGACACTCTCGTCATAATCGATGACGCGGATATGCGCCTGCGCGTTGCTCAGGCACGCGCGGATTACCAGAACGCAATCGCCGGACGCTCAGTAGCAGACCGTAGCGTAGGAGTTGCCTCGGCAAATGTTGCTGTCAGCGAGGCCTCAATATCTGAAGCAAAAATTCTGATGGAGAATGCTGCCGTCGACCTCGAGAGATACCGTAAATTACTTGATAAGGATGCTGTGACACGTCAGCAGTATGATCGCGCGGAGACAGATTACAAGGCAAAGAAAGCTCGTTATGAGATGTTGGCGCGCCAACGTTCCGCCACATCATCCGTAGCTGAAGAAACACGCCAGCGCATTGCTCAGAATGATGCCGGAGTGGAACTTGCAAAGGCTCTGCTCGAAACCGCAGAACTGAATCTATCCTACACCGTGATAACAGCTCCTTGCGATGGATATGCCTCCCGAAAGGAAATACAGATCGGTCAGCTTGTGCAGCCAGGACAGACTCTGCTTGATGTCATTGACAGCTCTGACATATGGATAACAGCAAATTATAAAGAGACACAGATGAAACATATCCATATCGGCAGCGATGTTGAGATAAGAGTAGACGCTATTCCTGATAAGACTTTCAAAGGGAAGGTCGTTTCAATTTCTTCTGCGACCGGAGCCTCGCTGTCTATTCTTCCACAAGATAATTCAGCAGGAAATTTCGTTAAAGTTAGACAACGCATACCTGTGAGAATCGAATTGACTGAAGATACGGAGCCCGACCTTCTCAGGGCCGGTATGAATGTAGAATGTGAGGTAAAATATTGATATGGGCGATTGGCACGGACCTCAGGGTCCTTTTGATATTCCGGACGTGCCTAACTATGTGCCACGTCGGTTGAAACCGTGGCTGTTCATTCTGTTTGTATTGATTGTACAGTTCTCCGGTGGCATATATCTGGCAGCCGCCACTGATATGGTGGGTACCACAGCGCTTATGCAGGAAGACATATTGATGGCGGGGTATGCATCCCTTATAGGCATGTCAATTAATTTCGCTGTGATGTTCCGGTTGAAGTTCCGCTATTCAAACAGGGTCGGACTTCTCATTTGCGGTGCGGTGCTGATAGCCGCCAATTTCATCTGCGCCAATACCACGAATGTCCCGCTACTGGTTGCCACATGCTTTGTGGCAGGATGGTTCAGGATGTGGGCTACATTCGTATGCAACTCAACAATACAACTCTGGTTGACACCGGTGCGGGATATGGCTATTTTTTTCTGCTATGTCTACCTTGTGGTCGACGGAGTGATACAACTGAGCGGCATCGCCACAATATACACATCCTTTTTCTCTCAATGGGAATACATGCATTGGATCATGAGCGGCCTGCTTGCCATGATGATGGTATTGGTTCTCATACTGGTCAAACCGGTTAAAGGCCCGATGCAGATCCCTTTGCTGGGTATCGACTGGATTGGAGCTGCATTATGGAGCGTGTTCATGTTGTGCTTTACGTTTATATGTGTTTATGGAAACTTCTACGATTGGTGGGAAGCAGAGGAGATTTCCGCAGCTACAATCCTTGGGATCGCCTGCGCTGCCATCAATTTGTGGAGAGCTACTTTCCTGCATCATCCATACATCTCTTTTCAGGCATTGACTAACAGAAATGTTATTCGGGCCACATTGGTTTACCTCGTGTTTTTTACATTGATGGCGACCGAACACGTGTTTGAGCATAGTTATGCAGCTGTCATTCTCGGTTTTGACGAAACTAATATGATCGATCTCAACTGGTATGTATTTGCTGGAATTGTGGTTGGTTGTATATTCACATATTTCACATTTGCGTTGCATAAATGGAGATACAAGACAATGACAGCTATAGGCTTTGCCCTCGCTGCCATATACCTTGGCTGGTTTTATTTCATGATAGACTACGGAGTGGAGAAAGAGATGCTGTTGTTACCCCTGTTCACACGTGGTTTCGCATCTGTGATAATATCAATCGTATTCCTGACCTCCATAGTTCAAAGCGGACTCCATTTTTTTGTATTCCCCCAGGCATTGACAGTAAACGGATTTACCGGTGCTGTCATGGGTGCAACGTTGGGACCGGCACTTATCGGAGAATTTCTGCGTCACGTCATGGCAAAGAACTGCGCTTTGATCGGAGCTCGGTTTACCGATTTCAGCAACAGCATTGGTCACATGTCATTAGGGCAACTGTATGGTGCTGTCCAGCAACAATCCCTCGTAGTTTCCATGAAGGAAATATATGGATGGCTACTGATCATTGCCTTGTCTTCTCTGACAATCATTCTTGTCAGCTACAGCCCAATTCGTCCTACCGCGATATTTCCCAAATGGAAAACAATACGTAAGATATTCCGCCGGGAAGCCAGTCTACAGGCATAGAATTTCTCGCATTGGCAGCGACTCGTTTTCATCCGGCTGCAACAACATGGTTCAGGCTCCGTTCCCAAATCTATAATACAAGGGACGGAGCCTGAAGTTTAAAGAATATGTGCACCTATTTACCTATGTGGGATTGATTATTTGAATTGTAGCGTTCTCCTTTAATATTTATGGTATTTATAAAACTGTTGATGTATTCCATTTCCTCAGGAGTATATGTAACATCTGCTGCTGAGATATTGTCCTCAAGATGTTTGAGACTTCGACTACCGGGAATAGGAACTATCCAGGGCCTCTGATAGAGAATCCATGATATCGCTACCTGTGCAGGCGATATCTCTTTTTTATCAGCGATGGACTTCACAAATTCTACGAGAGCCATATTCGCCTCGATATTTTCTTTTTGGAAACGTGGCACAGATGAACGGAAGTCGTGTTTCCCGAACTTTGTGTCTT
>OFFM01001398.1_pt1 | contig 13362 bp, 12 predicted proteins | sample 1521401 | NCBI WGS metagenome assembly OFFM01 (sample SAMEA3504118, study PRJEB24116) | mouse gut metagenome | biome: mouse gut; feature: mouse-associated habitat; material: faeces | place: Denmark | collected 2011
GAGGTATGGCGCGAGCGCAGCGCAGCCTACCTCCGATCAACCTGTTTACAAAAACTACAATCATTTCTCCACCTCACTCAGAGTACCCGCCCACCTCCCTGAGTACGGGGCGGAGACATATTTTCAGCCCCGCGCTGAAAATTGTCTCCGTAGCATCTTCCCCTCCCCACCATCCACCCTCTCTCACTTCCATGGTTCTCTCCATGTTCCCACCCTCGTTCTGTCTGTTCCGTGTCCTCATCGCTTGCGATGACATAAGTTCTGTGTTGTTCTTTGAGTTCTGTGAGTGTTGCGAAGCAACAAAAAGTTCTGTGTTGCATTACTTCATGATTCTTAATTATCATGATCCTTAATTATAAAGTAGAGTTAGAAGTTCTGTATTGCAATAATTTCTTCCATCCCAAATCCACGGAGACAATTTCACCTTTCAGGATGAAATATGTCTCCGCCCCGTACTCAGGGAGGGCGGGGCATCTGCTTATGTAAGCAGGTTGATCGGAGGTAGGCTGCGCCATACCTCCGCCTCAACAAACAGCTATGACGATATTTAACGTGGATGGGCAATGGTTTGGCACTGTGCGGAGAGTATATTTGCGGTGCAAAGATTACTTTGAACAGTACCTAATATAGGAAAGAGACTAATATAAAAAGGATTATGAAAAAGGCGGTTATATTTTCGGCACGGGTGCTTAAGACAGTGAAGGCACTCCCTCACACTGAGCGTGATGCGATCTCGGCAGCATTGGCACGCGAATTTATTCTCGGCGAGGATCCACGTCCGTCGCTCACTCCAGTGCTCGGGATTCTTTACACTATGATACGGTTCTATGTATTGCAGGATCAGCCGGCAGAGCTGGATAATAGCAGCTGCATGAAACGCTGTGCCTCTATCTGACCGAACGCGCCCTGCTGCGCTGAAAGCTCATCGAAGTGACAGACGCTATCTGGTATGGAACTTCGACCCGCTATGACAAAAGGCACCGGATCAGGGCTGTGTTTACCGGTCAGAACATCCGTAGCATGATCAGGGGTCATGGCAACAATTGCATCCGGAGTCGCAGAGATCCATTCAACAGCATGCGAAACGATATGACGGTCTATGGCTTCAATGGTCGCGATCTTACGTCGGCGATCTCTGTCATGTGAAGCAGCATCCGGAGCCTCGACATGCAGCAGCACGAATTCATAACCTGAACGGAGCGCATGGAGAGCAGCCTCAATCTTTGCCTGATAACAGGTGTCGGTACCACCGGTAGCGCCTTCAGGCACTATCAGATCCATGCCGATCGCGCCCGCGATACCGCGAACCAAGGGGACAGCACAAACTACGGCAGCACGACATCGATCAAAGCGAGAATATTCAGGTTTATCAGATTCTCCCCATAGACGTATGCCGGTGATCCGTGACTTTTCTCTGTATACTCCAACATTGTCAGGCACATCCTTGGATAAAATTTCTTTCACCCGTGCCTCATATTCGCGTGCATAATTTCTGCCACAGGATTTATCAAATATACATACCGCATGGGAGTTGTCGATCGGATACATGTGTGGCATTCCAACCGCATTATTGATGCAGCAGCATAACCGATTTACAATTCCTGAATCAATCCACTGAGGATTCTCGATTTCTATGCCACATCCGTCGGAAGCTATGAAATTGCATCTATATGCCACATCACGTTCAGAAAGTGTGACTCCGATTCCTATAGCCTCCAATGCTCCGCGTGCCTGACGGGGTGGGGGATTGTAGCCCAACAGTGATAATATGGCGAAATCGCTGCCCGGTGCTTCGCCGTCAGCCATTGAGGTGTCGACAAGACCGCATGCACCGATTGAAGCCAACCGATCCATGCATGGTGTATCAGCCTCACGCAATGGTGTCGGCGATCCATAACCGCAGCAATCCGCCATGCCATCCGTTATGATTAGGAGAACGGGCATGATCAAACAAGGACGGTAACGCCGTCAGCGTATGTTCGCAATACTGATAATGTCGGCGAATACTCCTGCCGCAGTCACATCAGCTCCGGCACCATAACCCTTTATAATCATGGGGTATTCCTTGTAGCGCTCGGTGGTGATCATTATGACGTTATTGCTTCCGGCAAGATTGTAGAACGGATGAGACATGCCGACACTCTCAAGGCTCACAGAAGCATCTCCATTGTCGAGACGCGCGACATACCGGAAACGCTCGCCTCTCTTCTCGGCATCGCACCGGCGCTGCTCGAAATCGGCATCCATCTCATGAATGGTCTGCATGAACTCATCGACCGTACCGCAGAAGTATTTCTCGGGAATCAACGGCTGCCTACTTACATCTTCCTGCTCAATGCGATAGCCAGCCTCGCGTGCAAGGATCACGAGCTTACGGATAACATCGGTACCGCTCAGATCCACACGTGGATCCGGCTCGCTGTATCCCTCACGCCGTGCAGCCTCTATAGCCTGCGAGAATGAAGCCTTCGGTCCGAGAAGATTGAAAATAAAATTCAACGTACCTGACACCACCGCCTCAAGCCGGAGGATCGTGTCGCCGGAATTGATCAGTGAGTTAATGGTGTTAATAATAGGCAGTCCCGCGCCAACATTGGTCTCGAAAAGATACTTAACGTCTTTGGAGTGCGCAAGCCGCTTCAGACGGTCGTACAGATCGTAGCTTCCTGACGCCGCGATCTTGTTTGCCGCCACTATGTTTATGTTGTGCTCAAGCAGAGCGGGGTAGAGTGCGGCAATCTCAGGACTTGATGTGCAATCGACAAAAACAGAGTTGAATATGTTCATGCCGATGACACGGTCGCGTATCAGTTCGGGTGAAGAAACGGTGTCGCTATCCTCAAGTGCCTCCCTGTAAGTGGTGATGTCGAGACCCTCGCGGTCAAAAATTGCTTTTCTGGAATTGGCAATGCCCACAACCTTAAGATCCAGAGCCTTATCACGGAGGAGATTGTCGTGCTGTTGGGCGAGCTGCTGGATCAGGTGACGCCCAATGTTGCCAATTCCAATTATGAAAAGATTAAGCACTTGGGTGTCAGAGAGAAAAAAACTGTCGTGAATTACATTCAGGGCTTTTTTCTGGTCTTTAAGACGGATTACGAACGAAATGTTGGTCTCGGAGGCTCCCTGGGCACATGCGATCACGTTGATGCCGTTGCGTCCGAGTGTGTTGAACAGGCGACCTGCTACGCCGGTGGCATGACGCATGTTCTCACCGACGATAGCGACGGTGGCGAGATTGTGCTCCGCATGGATGGGGTTGAACTCACCGGATTCGAGTTCTGTGGCGAACTCGCGGTGGAGTGCATCGAGTGCAAGATCGGCATCTTCATTGCGCACGGCGAACGAGGTAGTATTCTCACTCGACGCCTGCGACACCATGAATACGCTCACGCCCTCGCGTGCGAGTGCATTGAAGATTCGTGCATTCACACCAACAATACCGACCATGCCGAGACCGGAAATGGTAATCAGGCAGGTGTCGCTGATGGATGATATGCCTTTGATGGATTTACCATCAGTGCGTGCCTCCTGCTCCTCACGGTTGGATGAGATAAGGGTGCCCGGGGCATCAGGGTTGAATGTGTTCTTGATGCGTATGGGGATGTTCTTGTGGAACACCGGGTAAATCGTCGGCGGGTATACCACTTTGGCGCCGAAGTTGCACAACTCCATAGCCTCGACAAATGTCAGATGGTCGATGACGTATGTATTGCTGATGACGCGCGGGTCAGCCGTCATGAATCCGTCGACATCGGTCCAAATCTCGAGCTCCTCGGCATCGAGAGCGGCAGCGATAATAGCTGCCGTGTAGTCGCTGCCACCACGTCCGAGATTAGTGACATCGCCGGTGGCAGAGTCGGATGCTATGAATCCGGGGACTACAGCTACATCAAAGTCAGCCGGTCCGAGCTCGGCGAGCAGCAACGGCTGCGTGGCATTATTGTCGAGCACGTGCTTTCCGAATTGGTTGACGGTCTTTATGAACTGACGGGAATCGAAAAGACGCGCCCCGCTGATGATCTTGCTTATGATGAAGCTCGACAGGCGCTCGCCATAGCTCACTATAGTGTCGAGCGATCTGGAGGACACCTCACCAAGCAGACTTACTCCCTTGAATATGTTGCCAAGTTCGTCGAGCATAGCGTCAACACGCATCCGGCATTCATCCTGCAGATGCACGGGAACAATACCTTCGATAACGTCGTGATGGCGTCGCGCGATAGTGGCGTACGATTCCATGTACTCCTCATTCTTTCCGGCTGCGGCAGCACGCGCGGTGGCAATGAGCAGATCTGTCACACCGCCAAGTGCGGAAACCACTATTATGGTAGGTTTCTGACGCCCTTCGACGATCTTCTTGACGGAGCGCAGGCTTTCGACTGTGCCTACGCTTGTGCCGCCAAATTTCAATACTTTCATCGTTATATATAATCGTTCGTAGTGTGGTTCGATTAAAATTCGCTTGAGAAATGGAAACGGATTTTCGGGAAATCGCTCTGCGCCATCTGCAAGACATAGGAGGAGTCGGCAAGAAAGACATCACGTCCCTCGCGGTCGGTAGCCATGAACTGATGTTTGCGACGCTTGAATGCCTCCAATGCCTGCTGATCATCGCTTTCTATCCAACAAGCCTTATAGAGCGAAAGGGGTTCCCAACGGCATTGCGCCCCATATTCGTGCAAAAGCCTGTACTGTATCACCTCAAACTGAAGCTGACCTACAGTGCCGATGATCTTACGTCCGTTGAACTGGTTGGTGAAGAGCTGCGCCACGCCTTCATCCATAAGCTGCTGAATTCCTTTCTCAAGCTGCTTGGATTTCATCGGGTCGGTGTTCTCTATATATTTGAACATCTCCGGCGAGAAACTCGGGAGGCCCTTGAAATGGAGCGTCTCGGACTCGGTGAGTGTATCGCCGATCTTGAAGTTTCCAGTATCGGGTATGCCGACAATGTCGCCCGGGAATGCTTCGTCGACTATGCTCTTTTTCTGCGCCATAAATGCTGTAGGGGCAGCGAATTTCAATGTCTTACCTGACCGGATGTGGCGGTAGGGGGCATTGCGCTCGAATTTTCCGGAGCAGACCTTGACGAATGCGATACATGAACGGTGGTTGGGGTCCATGTTGGCGTGGATCTTGAACACGAATCCGCTGAATGCCTCCTCGGCAGGTTCGACCGTGCGTTCCTCAGCCGTGACGGCACGAGGAGTCGGTGCGATCTTCACAAAACAGTCGAGAAGTTCCTTGACTCCGAACGTATTGAGCGCTGAGCCAAAGAATACAGGAGCGACACTACCTGAGAGATAATCGTCGACATCAAATTCGGGGTAGACGCCCTCTATAAGCTCAAGATCCTCGCGCAATTTCGCTGCATCGGTCTCGCCGACAGCCTGATCGATACGCGGGTCGGACAGAGAATCGATCTCAACGCGCTCGGTGACTTTCTGCTTGTCGGGGGTGAAAAGATCGAGCGAACGCTCGAATATATTATAGACACCTTTGAACTTGGCACCTATATTTATAGGCCAGCTCAAAGGGCGCACAGCGATGTGAAGTTCCTGCTCGAGCTCGTCGAGGATATCGAACGGATCGCGACCCTCGCGGTCGAGTTTATTCACGAATATGATAACGGGAGTGTTGCGCATACGGCAAACCTCCATGAGTTTACGTGTCTGCTGCTCGACACCCTTAGCGACATCGACAACAATTATCACACTATCGACAGCGGTGAGGGTACGGTATGTATCTTCTGCGAAATCCTGGTGACCAGGGGTGTCGAGGATGTTGATCTTATATCCATCATATTCAAAACCCATCACGGATGTGGCTACCGAGATGCCGCGCTGCTTCTCGATCTCCATCCAGTCGCTGGTGGCTGTTTTCTTGATCTTGTTGGATTTAACGGCACCGGCGATATGTATGGCGCCTCCGAAAAGCAAGAGTTTCTCGGTCAATGTGGTTTTACCGGCGTCAGGGTGGGAAATTATCGCGAACGTGCGCCGGCGGGCTATTTCGTCAGTAAGCTGTGACATTTTTTTTGAATTTCAAGCTGCAAAGTTACGCAGATTTCTTGAAATTTCCGCTAATTTTGCAACAGTTATGGAACTGACGAAAGCAATCATAAAGGAGGTATCGGCACTTGACGATGCGCGCACGCGCCGTGAGTCGGGACTTTTCAAGGCTGAAGGGACAAAATGCGTAAGCGACACGCTCGGGCATTTCGAGGTGGTGCGGCTTCTCGCCACATCGGCATGGCTCGAATCCAATGCCGGGAAAACAGCCGGTATTGAGAGGGAGAGAATCATTACCGCTCCACGGCGCGACTTCGACAGGATGTCACATCTGTCAACAGCTCCGGAGGTGATTGCCGTGTACAGGATTCCAGAAACGGCGGTGTCGCCTGCCGAAGCCTCGCGGCAACTGATACTGGCTCTCGATGGCATTCAGGATCCGGGCAATCTGGGCACAATAATGCGTACGGCAGACTGGTTCGGAATCCGGATTGTTGTGTGTTCGCAGGATTGCGCTGACCCATATTCACCCAAAGCAGTCATGGCTACAATGGGGGCTATCTCACGTGTCAAAGCCGTCAGGACAGATCTTGCTGCTTTTCTCAAACAGTGCGACGCCCCGATATACGGAACTTCGCCCCGAGGAACGGATCTGTATAACTCTCAGATAGAGAATAACGGTGTGATCGTAATGGGGAGCGAAGGGCATGGGATGACGGAGGTTGTCGAAGCGACCCTGACGCACAGACTGCGCATTCCCTCATTCCCACCGGATACGGAATGCTCGGAGTCGCTAAATGTGGCGTCGGCGACGGCTATAATAGTCTCAGAGTTCAGAAGAAGATGGCAAAACTGAAAACAGTATGGGTGTGCAGCTCATGTGGCGCCGATGCTCCAAAATGGGAGGGTCGCTGTCCGCAATGCGGCGAGTGGAACACCATGGTCGAGGAGCATGTGGCGGATGTGAAGAAGACACGGTCGCAAGGAAACCGCATCGTTTCACGGACACGTCCGCAGAGGGTGTCGGAAATAGAGACCGCTGAGCTGCCGCGCATAACGATGCCGAGCCGTGAGCTGAACCGAGTGCTCGGAGGCGGACTCGTGCCCGGCTCAATGGTGCTGATCGGCGGTGAGCCTGGTATCGGTAAATCGACTTTAGTTCTGCAGAACACGCTTTCAATCAAATCGCGCAAAGTACTGTACGTGTCGGGGGAGGAGAGTGCGACGCAGTTGCGCATGCGTGCCGACCGCCTGGGACGCGTGAGCGATAATGTATATATTGTCTGCGAGACATCGCTTGCGAACATATTCGCACATATAGAGGATGTCAAGCCGGGATTGGTGATCATAGACTCTATACAGACCATAGCTTCCGACGATCTTGATTCGCCCGCCGGAAGCGTCAGTCAGGTGCGCGAATGCGCGGCATCGTTGCTGCGGTTCGCGAAGGAGAGCGATGTGCCGGTGCTGCTTATAGGACATATAAACAAGGAGGGGAGCATAGCGGGTCCGAAAGTGCTTGAGCATATAGTCGACGCGGTATTGCAGTTTGAGGGTGACCGACATTATCTGTACAGGATATTACGCTCGATAAAGAACCGTTTCGGGAGCACATCGGAACTCGGCATATACGAAATGAGGCGGCAGGGACTGCGAGAGGTCACAAATCCGTCGGAGATGCTGTTGTCACAGCAAGGTGAGGAGCTTTCGGGCACAACCATAGGGATAACGATGGAAGGTGTGCGTCCGTTCCTGATTGAGGTGCAGGCGCTTGTGAGTACAGCTGCTTACGGTACGCCGCAGCGCTCCGTGACCGGGTTTGATGCCAAGAGGATGAATATGCTTCTTGCTGTGCTTGAGAAGCGTGTGGGATTCAAACTCGCCCAGAAAGATGTGTTTCTGAATATCGCGGGTGGGCTGAAGGTCAATGATCCGGCGCTCGATCTTGCGGTGATATGCGCCATTCTGTCGAGCAATGTGGATATGGCTGTGGGCAAGCGTGTGTGCATGGCGGGAGAGGTAGGACTAACCGGTGAGATCAGACCTGTAACCCGCATTGAGCAACGCATAGCGGAAGCTGAGAAACTCGGAATGGAGAGAATACTCGTGCCAAAAGGCAATGTGAAGGGATTTGACAGCTCGGAACTAAAGATCGAGATTACGGAGGTGGCGAAAGTCGAGGAGGCTTTCCGTTCGCTGTTTGCCTGATCAGTGTTGGGTAAGGATCGTGCGGCTGTCGGTGCAGCTATTACCCTTGGGAACGAGGAATGCGCTGAGTTCCCACAGCATGTAAACAGGAAGGAAGACAACCATAAGCGTGAACGGGTCGCCTGTCGGAGTCACCACAGCCGCGAGTGCAAGAAGAGCCACAATGGCATGACGGCGGTAGCGGGTGAAGATATTGCGCGTAAGCAAACCACATCTGCCGAGCATCCATGCCACCACCGGCAGCTCGAACACGATTCCCATAATGAGCACGAGCGCAAGGAAATTATCCATGTAGGAATCAAGCGCTATCTGATTGGGTACGGATGCGCTTACCTGATACTCAGCCAGAAAACGGAGCGTGAGCGGAAAGACGAGGAAATATCCGACAAAAATGCCGGCATAGAACATCGCCGTGCCTCCAAGCAGAGCACGACCGGCTCCACGCCTCTCTCCATCATACAGTCCCGGGGAGACGAATCCCCAAACCTGCTGAAGCAGGAACGGGAACGCGAGCACAATGGCAAGCCAGAAAGAGGTGGATATGTGAATGAAAAACTGCGAGGCGAGATGGATATTTATCAGCGGGATGTCGCTTAACTGAGCGTTTATCCCTGCGGGCATAAATAAAGATAGCCCTTCTATGCGTCCGAGCAGGTCGTACAATGGAAAACCGGGGTTACATGGCGCCAATATGACATGATCAAAAATCCATGTCATCCGGCTGAACAATACTACCGCGAGCAATAATACAATTGCGATGCAGCGCAGCAGCACCGAGCGCAATGCGTCGAGATGCCCCCAGAAGTCCATGCTTGCCGTATGTCGGTCAGTCGCCAAAAGTCAATCGTCGGCTTTCGTCGGGTTATTATCCGGTCGGTTGACCTCTTCAGTAATATCGTTCATGCCTTGGCGGAAACTGCGGACTCCTTTGCCAATGCCACGCATTAGTTCGGGAATACGGCGTGCACCGAAAAAGAGAAGAATGACAATGGCGAGAAGTATGATCTCACCTGCGCCGAGGTTCATAAATGATGTTAGCATGATTATCTCTATTGTTTAATATTAGTGTTGCAGGTGCAAAGTTACAAAATTTTCAGCGCAATAGCTGCGCATGCTTCGGCATCGGCAAGTGCATTGTGGTGATCCGTGAGATCAAAGCCGCATGCCGCGGCTGATATGTGCAGTTGGTGGCTCGGTAACCGGAGACATCGGCGTGAGGCTGCGAGGGTGCAGTAAAACCGGTATCCGGGGTATTCCATGCCGTATTCGGCAAATACGGATTTCAGACAGCCTTCGTCGAACGGGCGGTTGTGAGCGACTAATGGCAGACCGGCAATCCGGTCACGGATCTGCTCCCAGACCTCGGGGAAGGTTGGCTGGTTGTCGGTGTCGGCACGAGTCAGTCCGTGCACGGCAGTGGTCCAGTAGGAGTAATAGTTTGGGGTGGGGCGGATGAGACGGTAGAAGCGGTCGACTATCTTTCCGCCGCGCACTATGACAATGCCAACGCTACAGACGCTCGACCGGCGTCCGTTGGCGGTTTCAAAATCTATGGCTGCGAAGTCCTGCATCGGTTTATTATCTTTGGAATGATGTATTACGGGGAGGACTTTATATAATTCGGGCGTTCCCAAATACATTTAGACAAAGTTACGAATATATTGCCGTACAATCCTTATTATAAGGATGAATTAACAGGCTGCTAAGAGCAATGGGAATTTACGTTAAAGTTTCTCATTCGATTATTTTCGGCTGAAAGCGGGCATATCTGCCGACTTTTGAGTAATTTCGCCAGTGAATATGATTGACTGATTATGAATATAGCGATTGTTGGAACGGGATATGTGGGTCTGGTTTCGGGCGCTTGCTTCGCGGAGGTCGGTGCCAATGTTACTTGCATAGACATTGACAGTGAGAAGATAGAGGCTCTGCGTCGAGGCGTGATTCCCATTTATGAGCCGGGACTTGAAGAACTGGTGAAGCGGAATGTGAGTGCGGGGCGTCTGCACTTCTCGACATCGCTGCCGGAAGTGATAGATTCGGTAGAGGCAGTGTTCTGCGCTGTCGGCACTCCGCCAGATGATGATGGTTCCGCGGATCTTCGCGCAGTGCGTAGCGTTGCCCGGACTTTCGGTCAGCATATCAAGCGTTTTTCAATTCTGGTGACAAAAAGCACTGTCCCTGTTGGCACGTCGGCTATAATCCGCAGAATTGTTGAGGAGGAACTTGAGCGCAGGGGTGAAAGCGTGGATTTCGAGCTCGCATCAAATCCTGAGTTCCTGAAAGAGGGTGCGGCAATAAAGGATTTCATGTCGCCCGATCGTGTGGTGATCGGTGTGGAAGGGGAGCGTTCACGTCGCGTGATGGAGAAACTTTACCGCCCGTTCCTGCTGAATAATTTCCGTGTGATGTTTATGGATATACCGTCGGCGGAGATGACTAAGTATGCCGCAAACGCTATGCTCGCCACACGAATATCATTCATAAACGATATCGCAAACCTGTGCGAGCTTACAGGTGCGGATGTGAATATGGTCCGTAAGGCAATCGGTGCGGATTCACGAATAGGTGGCAAATTTCTGTATCCCGGCTGCGGGTACGGTGGCTCTTGCTTCCCTAAGGATGTGCGCGCGTTGATGCGTACGGGGCTTGAGCATGGCTACCGCATGCGTGTGATAGAGGCAGTCGAGGAGGTCAACGATGCGCAGAAACAGGTTGTGGTAGATAAGCTCCGTGCTGCATTAGGGGGCTTCTCCGGCAAACGTGTGGCAATATGGGGGCTTTCTTTCAAGCCTGAGACAGATGATATGCGACTCGCGCCATCACTGAGTGTCATACAGGCGCTTCTGGACGGTGGAGCTACTGTAAGGGTGTTTGATCCGGTAGCTATGGATGAGTGCCGCAGACGTCTCGGCGACAAGGTGGAATACGCGTCAGATATGTATGACGCCGCCAATGATGCCGATGCCGTTGCGTTGCTGACCGAGTGGAAGCAGTTCAGGCTACCGTCGTGGGGCGTTGTGCGCAAGGCTATGCGTGGCAATGTGATTGTTGACGGACGTAATATCTATGATCCTGCGGAACTCAGCGCGGAGGGTTTCACTTACATGAGCATCGGGCGTCCGGCTGTGTCGCCGCATTGAGTCATAAAACGGATAATAAATAGAGCGGGTCACCGACATTGGCGACCCGCTCTTATCTTATTCAAGTGTTGCTGTGGATTGCTCCGGCTTATTTCTTAAGAGCGCAGCTCTCGCATTTCTTGGAGATTTCTGTGAAGAAGTCGTTGCCCTTGTTGTCAACGAGTATGAATGCGGGGAAATCCTCGACTTCTATTTTCCAAATAGCCTCCATGCCGAGCTCGGGATATTCGAGAAGCTCAACTTTCTTGATGCTGTTCTGGGCAAGGATAGCTGCGGGACCGCCGATGGATCCGAGATAGAATCCGCCATGCTTATGACACGCGTCGGTAACCTGCTTGCTGCGGTTGCCCTTGGCTATCATCACCATCGAGCCACCGGCAGCCTGGAACTGGTCGACATACGAGTCCATGCGTCCTGCTGTGGTGGGACCGAATGATCCTGAGGGAAGTCCCTTGGGTGTCTTTGCCGGACCGGCGTAGTAGATGGGGTGATCCTTGAGATACTGCGGCATAGGCTCGCCCTTGTCGAGACGCTCCTTAATCTTCGCATGTGCGATATCGCGACCTACAATGATTGTGCCGTTCAGAGAGAGACGTGTCGAAACAGGATATTTTGACAGCTCGGCGAGAACTTCTTCCATCGGGCGGTTGAGATCGATCTTGACAACTTCGCCCTCACCCTCCTTGCGGTATTTTTCAGGAATAAGTTCGCCGGGGTTGGAGTCGAGTTTTTCGATCCACAGACCCTGGCTGTTGATCTTAGCCTTGACGTTACGGTCGGCAGAGCAGCTCACACCAAGACCAACGGGGCAGGATGCACCGTGACGGGGGAGACGGATCACACGGATGTCGTGTGCGAAATATTTGCCTCCGAACTGTGCGCCCAATCCTATCTTCTGAGCCTCTTTCAGCAGCTCTTTCTCAAGCTCAACATCACGGAATGCGTGACCGAGCTCATTGCCCTTGGTGGGAAGATTGTCGTAATACTTTACAGATGCCTTCTTGACTGTGGCGAGGTTCATCTCTGCTGAAGTGCCACCAATAACGAAAGCGATATGGTAAGGGGGGCATGCGGCTGTTCCAAGGCTCTTCATCTTATCCACAAGGAAGGGGATCAGAGTCTTCGGATTTATGAGCGCTTTGGTTTCCTGATAGAGGTAGGTCTTGTTTGCCGAGCCTCCGCCCTTAGCAACGAAAAGGAACTTGTACTCGTTGCCATCGACAGCGTACAGATCGATCTGAGCCGGAAGATTACATCCGGTGTTGACCTCATCGTACATGTTGAGGGGGGCGTTCTGCGAGTAGCGTAGATTATCCTCGGTATAGGTAGTGTAGACACCTTTCGACAGACGTTCTTCGTCGCCACCACCGGTGTAGACATTCTGACCTTTCTTACCCATTATTATGGCTGTGCCGGTGTCCTGACAGAAGGGGAGCTGACCTTTAGCGGCAACTTCGGCGTTGCGCAGCATGGTCAATGCCACAAACTTGTCATTCTCGCTTGCTTCCGGGTCGCTGAGAATCTTAGCAACCATCTCGTTATGCTCGCGGCGGAGCATGAAAGCATTGTCGTGTGTAGCCTGACGCGCAAGCACAGTCAGCGCTTCCGGATCGACCACGAGCATTTCGTGGCCGTTCCAGTTTTCGGTCTTCACATAGTCCGATGTCAGGAGATAATACTCCGTGGTGTCGGGCGACATGGGAAACATTTCCTGGTATTGGAACGGTTTTGTTGCCATATTTGGATATTATTAATGTGTTAGTGTTTTTTATGGCGGGCGTGCGGCTTTTGAACTGCACACCGGCTTACGGATAATTTACAACCACAAAAGTACAATTATTTTTTGAAACCATATCCGGTTTGCCGGGGATTTCTTTGCGGTCAAAAATCGGGACTTCCTGTGCGTGGGAGTCCTACCATTATGAACATTTTTGTTTCTTCTTCCTATAAACTAAGGCAGTTGAATATATTGCCAAGGTGATAAATTGCAGGGCGTT
>OFFM01001424.1_pt1 | contig 13223 bp, 19 predicted proteins | sample 1521401 | NCBI WGS metagenome assembly OFFM01 (sample SAMEA3504118, study PRJEB24116) | mouse gut metagenome | biome: mouse gut; feature: mouse-associated habitat; material: faeces | place: Denmark | collected 2011
CGGCGGTTCTTGACAGCGTCGAGGGGTCGAAGACCGACTTCATCGTGGCGGCCATCCGCGCCTACGCAAAGACCTCCGGAGTATGAGGAAAGATGCGGATTATTACATAGCATTGCTGCGAGTCCTTGACCTTTGGGTGGCAAATATCACGGATGGTAAGGGCAAAGTCCTCACACGAAAAGAAATCAGGAAGATAACAGGCGATCAGATAAACAAGGTCTGTAAAACTCTGAAAGATCATGAGCTTGCTTCCGGTGAATGGTCCACAGATTACAATGACTGGATCTATATCTACCGGAAACATCCTGACAACCGTGATTTCAGGGAAGATTGCCGAAAGACACTCCGGGATATCGAGACAGCGAAAAAAGAACAGGAACTCCGCATAAGGGAAAAAGAGCTCAATATCGAAAACATCCCTCAAAGCAGGAGATTGTCGATTATCGCCATCATCCTGTCGGGAGCAGCAATCGTAATAGAACTATTCCGAATGCTAAGAGAGACAGGAATATTGCGGCTATTGAAAGACTATCTGTGTTCCCACATTTCTTTCTTACGATGAAATCAGCATCATAGAGTATCCGGATATATTCCATGTGATCAACTTTCTTCAATAGGGACATTTCCCATTTTTGGGGGATGTCTCTAATATTTTTAATTTCCATCCCTCTGTGATATTTCCTTTTCCTCAGCTTCATTGGTTTGGTTGGTTTTGATGGTTTGTTAAAAATATCCGTGAGCCAAAGGTGTCAAACTTTTAAATCTTATTCAATTATGGAATCTCAATTTGCGGCTCACGGATATTTGATTATTTTTGCGCTGTCAAATTTTTAATTTATTCATTATGAGAAATTATTCTTTACCTCCTTATGTCTTAGGAGAAATCGGAGATGCTGTTAGAAGCATCGCCAGGCAGTTAAACATCGAATGTAAGCTTTGTTCCATGCCAAGTCTAAGGGATCAAGGATATTATTCTATTCCAACATTATCTGAAGATATTGTCAAGATTGCCGCATTACATGGTTTCCATTGGAATGTGACGGGATCCTTAAACCAGACCGGGATTCAATTACAACAGCTTATTGATGCTCTCGCTTCAAAAGGAGTAATCATTCGCCTGTGATTTTCCCGTTGACAAGCAGATTTGCTTCAATCACAACTGTATCAGCTACTATTGTAATTTTTTTCATCAGCGCCTTGCGTGTTCTGCGCAGGGCGGTTCTTTTCCTGATATATTCTTTTAGTTTCATTGGTTTTAATGGTTTGGTCTGTTTGTTGGTTAATTTGGTTTTGATGGTTTGGTCATATTGGCGCATCGCAGGGCGCCCGGCGCCCCGGTCCGCGGGGGAGTGTAATCGTGTAATCGGATTTTCCTTATATCTCCCACGCGTGTGTCCGCGTTTTTTTATGACACATGGTTTGGCTCTTTATAGGATTCCCGATTACATTACAATCCCGAAAGCGTGAAATCCTTTGATTCAAAAGCGGTTGAAGGTGTAATCGAATTTTCCCGGCTCACCCGTTTCCACGTCAATTGCACCCCGTAGATTCTTGAGCGCTTACTTCCGATCTTTTCCCACTCCTTCTCCAGTCTCTTGAGGTACTGACCCACCTCCCGCGATTTGGTCAGATAGTCCTTTGCCTCCCTGCGGACACCCAATCCCTCGCGCAGGATCTCCGGCACCGTGACGGTGCTCCGGCGCTCATAACCCGCGCCCTCGAAGCCACCTTCCGGACGCTCATCAAGAAACCGCTGGCGCTCCCCCGAGTTCATACCCTCCCAGCCGACGGGGAGCCACATGTCGAGAAACTTGTCGATCTCGCCAAAGAGCGGGTTCTGGATATCGAGGTTGTGCCGCTCCTGCGTCTCATGAGCCGCGCGCTCCAGCTCCGGATCATCGAGCCAGATGGGATCGCCCCGGCGGTGCATCATCATCGCCTCCGCCCAGAGCTGGTCGCGGAACGTCTCCACATACTCGCGCACCGGCATGTCGCACTTGCGCAGCTCCGGGATGATCTCCACCACCGGAGAGCGGCGGTTTCCCGTGGTCACGCCCCGCAGGAAGAGATCCTCATTGGTAGTGCCCACTAATACGCACTGGCGCGGGTGCTCCTCGGTGCGGCGGCCGTAGGCGGCGCGGTAACGGTCAGTCTGCCGGCTGATGAACGCCTTGACCATCGTCGCCTCGCTCCGCTTGGTAGCCGTCAGCTCCCCCATCTCGATGATCCAGCACCCCTGCACCGACTGCATCCCCTCCTTACCCTCGATGGTGGAGACAGAATCGGAGAACCACCTGCCCCCCATCAGGGCGAACAGCGAAGACTTGCCGCTCCCCTCCTTGCCCGTCAGGATGATGAAATAATCGAACTTCACCCCCGGCTCATAGATACGCCGGCACGCCGCGGTGAATATCAGCTCAGAGAGGCGGCGGTTGAGCGCGGTGTCCTCCGCCCCGAGAACCTCCGTGAAGAGTTTCCCCAGACGCGGCACACCGTCCCACGTCAGCGACTCCAGGTAATCCTTGATGGGATGGAAACGCTGCGCCCCGCTGACCGCCTCCAGCGCGTCGTAGATCTTCTCCTTGCCCGTGATGCCGTAGTTGCGGTCGAGCCAGACGCGCAGGTTGGCGTCATCCGAGTCGCTCCACTGCTCTGAGTTGCGCTTCCACGGCAGAGGGTTTGTCGCCTCCACGATCCCCGCGAACTCATTGTAGCGGATGCGTCCGCGCAGCGCGGGCTCGTATGTGAGCACCTTGACCACGCTCTCGGCGGAAGTCTTCAGAGAGCCGTCCTTGTTGAAAGGGAGGGAGACGCGGATTTTATCCCACTCGCGCTGCTCCGGACTCCTCGTATCCTCTTCCTCGACGCACTCCCTCCCTTCGGTCGGGACACCCGACAGCTTCGCCGGACTTTTCTCTTCACCGGCGGGGATATCTCCGAAATCCTTCGCCGCCTTCGCCCTGCGCTCATCCATGAGCAGCAGCTTGACGGCAGGATCCTCGAGAGCGAACTCCTGCATAGCCTTGTAGGAAGGGAGGCGGTCCGGACGGGTGTCCCTCCCCGCCTGGGCGTCGAGATGGGAGAACTGGTGCAGCCTCACCAGGTCGAAGGCGTTCATCAGCGTGCCGGCATGCGGGTCGGTGGAATGGAAGGAATAGAGGAACCTCCCCTGGTCGAGCACCCACGCGCCTCCGGCGGTGGATCCTCCGGAGAATGTGTAGCGGTTTCGCGCCCGCGCCTTGACGTAGACCCCGTTGAGGAAAGTCTCTATCGCTTCCGGCACCGAGTAGACGCGGCAGAACGCCCCCACGATGCCGCGCTTAGCGAGCGGGTCGGAAGACTTGCCGCCGCGTCCCTCGCGCCTGCGCTCCACCGCCTCCAGAAACTCCGTCTCCTCCGGCATCTGCGGCCATTCCGACATGTCGCGCCAGTCCTCGAAGGTACTGAGGAAGCGGTCCACCTCCAGCAGCCGCGAATACTTCGACTCCACGAAGAGGAACGGGGCGTCCTTGGAATGCGACGGCCAGAACATCAGGCGGCACGGCTCGAAGGTGGAGCGGTCGAGACCCGCGAATCCGCACTGCTCCGCCACGCGCCGCGACACCGCCCCGAACTCGTCGGGGGTCATGTCGCGGTCTGCGGGCACCACAAGCCGGACGCGCCACGCGCTGTCCGTATGCTTGTGGGTGGAATGGATCACCCACGCGCAGCGCAGCATCTTCCGGATCTGGTCAAGATGGTCAGAGTCGAAAGCGTCATAGTCGAGCGTGATGAGCGAGCGGCAGCGCACCTTGTCCGCCTTGCGTCTCCCCTCGTTGAGGTATCCGCCCACGAATCCTCCCACGTCCTTGACGCGGGTCTGCTCCTCGCGTGTCATGCCGGCATACTCCAGCGCGGTCTCACGGGTCACCACAGGAGCGGAGAGCCGCGCCTTGAGGTCATCCCACGATATCGGGGTGTTCTGCCATACGGAGGCCATGCGGTCGCGCCCCTGCGCGATCATCAGTTTACGGGGTGCTGTCTTTTCTGCGTCCATGGGTAAATCAGTTCACAAGTTTCAATCAGAGGTCATCGAGTTTGTCATCGACACCGAAGTCGATGCCCTCGAAATCATTCTTCGGATCGCCGCCGCCTCCGAGACGCTCACCGTCACCGAGCTTCAGCACCGCGTTCAGCCCTGCCGATACTCCGTCCTGCCCCTTCGAATAGGGGAACAGGTCCGCGCTCACATACGCATAGCATCCCGAATACGCCTCCTCCGGCTTGATCTCGTCCTTGAGGCGGTTGAGCACCGGCACAGGGCGCGGACTCCTTGCCGCGAAATACATGCAGCCCGCGAAATTGCGCGGATCCTCCAGCTCGTCGCCATCCTTGAGGAACTCCGATTTAGGGGATGGTTTCCACTTGGCGTTGATGCGCTCCTTGCCGAACGCCACCGCCTCGTCATATGCAGCCTTGACGACAGCCAGCGTCTCCTTGTCGGTCTTGGGTATCACGCATGTCACCTCATACTTCGGGGTCGCGTCCGTCGACTTCTGCGACACGTGCGGCTTGTCGAGATGCGCGTAGCTCAGACGGCACGGCACCAGCACCTTTCTTCCGGTTCTCTTAGCCGGCGGGAATTTGATCTTTTCTTCCATGTTCTTGAAATTTTAAAACTTAATAACTAATAAACCTGTCACTTGAACTCGATTCCGGCAAAATCGCCGGCTGCGTCCGCCGCCCTCTGCCTGGCGAACTCCATGCAGTTCTCCTTGGCCTTGCAGAAGCGGCACCATTTCCCCGCGTGGCGGTCTCCGGCACCGCGGAACGCCAGCTGCGCCAGCGGCCGCAGCTCCTTCTCCGCCCACTCCCGGAGGCTCTCCACCGTCTCCATCCACACCGACACGTTTCCGATGCGCGGCTGGTAGATGGTCATGCGGACGCGCCTCACGTCGTAGGCATACTCCCAGGCATCGAGCGCACCTAAGGCGTAGAGCCTCATCTGCGGGTTCAGCTCCGCCGACACCTTCACCCCCTTGCCATACTTGAGGTCGATGATATCCATCACGTCGTCGCTCATGACGGTCGCGTCTCCGGTGCCGAAACCTTCGGGGACATACTCCGAGAAATCCGGACGGCTCTCGATGTGCGCCTCGGCGCGTTCTCCGACATGCGTGCGGCGCTCCAGCGTCTTCAGCACATAGCTCGCGTATCTGTCCGTATGCGTGTCCATCTCCGGGGCGTAATAGCGGGCGTAGAGCTGCGCGATCTCCTCATCCTCCCCCGATGTGTCGAGACCGAGAGCCTGCTTGATCTTCTTGGCTCCCATCGCGTGCGCCAGCGTCCCCTCCTCGGCATATTCCGAAGACTCGTCCGGATAGATCGACTCTGCGATCGGGGCGGGTGTGCAGTGCAGCCAGCGCGAGGCGGACGAGGCTGAAAGAAGCGCGTGCTGTGCCATGGATCAGAACGGCATTACGTAAGGAACCCCGTCCTCACCGGTCACGATGTTCTTGATGCGGTCGATAAACTCCTGGCGCTTCTCCTTAGGCAGGCGCGTCGGCTTGCTCTCCGGAGCGCCTAATTCTCCGGCTATCTGCTTGAAGAGCGCGGTGACGCGGCGTTTCTTGACCAGCTTGTCGCCCTGGGCGGTCTCCCAGTCCTCGCCCACCACCTGACGGAAGGTATAGTCCATCTCGGTGCGCAGGTGCTCGTCGCTGTAGCGGACTACCTCCCCCTCCTTCAGCTCCGGTTTCGGCTTGGGTTCCGGTTTCGCTTCCTTGGCTGCCTCCGGGGCGATCTCCTTGTCGAAGGGCATGTCGCCGGTTTCGGCAGAGGGGGATGGGGCAACTGTGGCTTCTGAGTCAACTGGGGCGGGGGCAGGAGCTGGATCCACGTCCCATAATGCCGGGGCGTTCGCTTCCGCCCCGAAGAGACGCGTGAGAAAATTCTCGACACGCTCCGAAAAATCGATCTCAACATTCAGTTTGATTTCCATATCGTTAAACTTTTGGTGAATAGCAATTCCGTCGCGGATCACATCTGATGCCACACGCGGGCTGTCAGCATCGTGAAACCCCATATCATCACCGCCCCGATCTTCTGCAGCACGAAGCGTCCGAGGGGAAGGGTGTCGCCCGGGTCGCAGAGCATGAGCAGACACAGGGCCGCCATGGCGGTCAGCACGCAGAGGCGCGCGGTGTTGTTGATCCTTCTTTTCAGGGTTGTTTCCATTTTCGTAAGATGTTTTTGAGTTTATGATTTGTGGGGAGGGAGGCGGCGAAGCCTCAACCCTTACCAGATCAGCGCATGTCCCAATGTTACCAGCCTTTCGGCCTGCGCTATAAGCCGGGGGCGTTTCCCGGCAGTATCCTCCCCGATTGCCGCCGCGCCCCACGGAAGTGAGATGAAGCAATTTTGCGGGGGACGCGGCGGCGTTGTTAACGGTCGATTTGACCTACTGTAATAAGATCTACAAAGTTTCGCGGCACTCTTGCCGCCGGGGTCCTCACGGATCGCCCAGTCTCTTAATATCCGGAAACCACAGGTCGCCAAACCTCAGATTTCACACGATTCCGATTTTGCGGCTTCCGGATATTTTGATATTTTTGCGATGCCAAACTTTTTAAATCACACGATTATGAATGATTTTGTAAAAATTCCAGAGCAACACCTGAATGCCGGGGTTGCCTTTGTAAGATTGTCAGATATATCTGCAATCCAAAATACGTCTTATAACATTTGGGACATCCACCTTAATGGGACCAAAATAACTTTACGAGACACCAAGGAGGAGGATATCATTCGGCTTCTCCATCTTCAATCCATTTGAGAGCATGGTTTATTAGGTGGGCAGAAACTGCAAAGCTGTTGTGCTTTATGAGGGTTCTTACTATAAAAAGTATTGTCGAATGTTTTTCTCTCGGATAGTTTTTTAGAAGGACAGACACATAAACAGCGGCTTCCAACCCAAACTCTTTAAAGAACTTTGCCCGCATCCTGCGTTCCGCCATCCGGCGGAACCGGGCTTTTATGCTCTTGCTTATTTTCATTTCCATTTTGCTGTAGGTTTATTGTTATTGATTCTTGTGTCAGTTTTCGTGGGCGGCGTCCTGGATCAGCATATTGAGGGTGTTTTCGGAGAAGAAGAGCTTACCCTTGAACTTGACGCCTCCCATGGTTTTCCAGTTCTGGTAAAGCTGGGATTTCGAGAATCCGAAGCGCTCGGCCGCCTGAGCCAGCGGCAGCATCCGGTCCTGCATCTCCACGACCGCCAGCGCTATCATGCGGGCGATCTCCTGCCTCTCCTTGGGCGTCATGGCTGCGCGGACGTTTGCGGGCGCAGGTCGATGATCACCGTAAGCTCCTTCGCCTTGCGCGTGATCCCCATGATGTCGGAGGTGATCCCGAGTTCCTTTCTCACCTGCAGGGCCGTCTGATAAGTGGAATCCATATCGGCCGCGTCGGAGCATCTTACCGTGGCGGTTGTGCCCAATCTCATGTTCCTGATAAAGTCTTTTGTAATCATAACTTTTCTAAAGTTGACGTTTTGCGGTTAAAAATGATTTGGAAAATCGGGGGCGAATCGTTACCTTTGCCGTTGGATTTATGGAAGTTGCTACAAGTAGCGACCCGCCTCCGCTTTGCCGTTGTCTCCGATACTTTTCTAAAGACGATGCAAAGGTAAGGTAAATTATTGAAAAACACGAAATATTTCATGAAATATTTCGTGTTAATAAAAGTTAAATTTATGTTATATTCTAATATTAAGCAAGTTAGAGACAGTCTTAATTTGACACAAGAAGAGCTTGCGATTAAATTGGGTGTCTCATCGCGCACTATTCAGAATTGGGAAAGCGGTGGCACGATTCCTAAAACAAAAATAAGAGCGATCGGAGATCTTATAAGGAGCTGTGATCAATCATTAATTCGTCTCATCGGCAAAATCGATGGAGGCGGCAAAGCCACGCAGGGCGACAACTCCCCCATCTACGAAAGCGGGGAGACAAAGGAGAGCGTGACCGTGGATATCAAGCTTCCGGCAGATCTGGAAGAGAGCCACGCGGTGATAAAGCGGCTCATGCGGAAGCTCGATGAGAAGGAGAAAGAATACGCCAAGCTTGAGGGAAAATATGAGGAGCTGGACCGCCTTTTCAGGGATGTTTTACGCTCGAAAACGTGACGCGCGGGGGAGCCACTCCGATAGAAAAATTTGAGAACCACTTTGGTTTTCAAATTCCTCAAAACATATGATTTTCAGTAAGTTGCAGACTTAATCCGTCCGTCCCGGATCGACTACAATAAGCCTGCTGAACAAGCAGGCTTAACTTTTTATATATCAACACCCTGAACCGTTGATATTTTACATCGGGACTACAAAAAGTATCATGAAATAGTATCATGAAAAACGATGACGGAAGCATAAGTTCCAGACGCGTTGCTAAGAATAACTTTTTATATTGTACGTTATATAATAAAAGTGAGGCAATGAGAACATACGAAATCACCATAAAAAGCAAAACATTCAGGCTTAAGACTCCAGCCGTGATCGCCCTGACGATTCTATGCGCCATCCTCTCCGTCGCAGGGCTCCCACTCATCTTCTATCTCCTCTACTCCCACTATGCCCAATCCGGAGAAAGCGGGAAAGCTACACTGTGGCTACTTCTTCTGGCAGCTTACGGGGCATTCTTCATAATGAACATACTGTCGACCCCGTTCGACAACTATTTGAAACTCGTCTCAAAAGAACGGCGCCAGCACAACACCGAATGAGACAACTCAAAAAAAACAATGAAACTCGACACTCTCCGTAAAATCGACATCTTCCTCCAAGGCCTCAACGTCTGCTGCATCATAGCCTCCGTCATATGCGGCTGCCACGGAGTCAGCACATGCCTTGAAGCCGGAAACATCAACGCAGCCGCAAAACTCCTCCTGATTTCCGGAGCCCTCGTCAGCGTCCCGATGATATACCTCGGGGCAAAGGTCTCTTGGCTCTTGAGCGATACCCGCCAGCGAATGATAGACGAACAAGACTCATAAATACCAATCACCATGACCTCAAACAAAGCCGTTTTCTACTACTTCTGCATCACCGTCTCCGTGTTGCTTTTCCTGTGCGCCGCAATCGTTCTGACAGTGACAATCTGCGTTTCTGGAGATTCTGCCGACGGATACATCCTCGCAGCCAAAGAGGCTGGAATCGGCTGCGCGTTCCTGATTCCTCCGATACTCTACAAACGCTTCGCCAATGAAGACAAAGGGCAAGCTTATGGAGGCGTTCCGGTTCTCTGTATCGTGGCGTTCATAATGCTTTGCGGAATAGCATCCGTCTTCCTCAGTCAAGGATTCATAAAGACCGCAACCGCCCTCTATCTCATCGCCTGCATTCCCCTGCTTATCATAGGATGGCTCTTTGTCAAGGCCGTAGAGCAGGGAGCGGACGGATTGGTCAACTCAATTTTCCCATGGCTTAGCGAGAAAGAGAAAAGTCAACTTAAATAACAAATGGTTATGTGTAATGACCTACGATGTGCTTCTAAAAAGTAGAATCTTATGCTGATATTGATAGCTGAATCAAAAACAATGGCCCCTTGCAATCGCATTGTTTCTAATGAAGAATTGTCTCTTCATGCTCCTGCTTTCGGCGATATGGCCAATATGATAATGAACGACATTGCCAAGATGTCTGTGGCAGATATTTCAAAATCCATCGGCATAAGCCAGACTCTCTCTCAATCTTTACTCCGGATGGCATACGATTTTCCTCATAAGAATTCCGGCGAGACTGCTCTGGAGTCCTTTACGGGCGTAGTCTTCAAGGCTCTCGATCCAAAGTCAATGCCGGAGAATGCCTTGACAAACGCATACCGGGACATAAGGATCATATCATCATTATATGGCTGGCTGCGTCCTGACGATATCATCAAACCTTACAGACTGGAATTCAAAAGCAAAACCAATCCTCGGGGCATTCCCATGTATTCATATTTTAAGGATGGAGTTACATCATCGGTGATTGATTACCTCTTCGCTACAGGTTGTCAAGAGGTGCTTGATCTGATGCCCGGGGATGCGGCCAAATGTTTTGACTGGAAAACAATCAGGCAACACGCCGTTGTATGGAAAGCTGATTTCCTTGAATTAAATGAAGGATCATACAAAACTCCGAACTCCGGAAAACTAAAGAAGCTCCGTGGGGAGCTTCTCCGTCAAATCCTTTTAGATAATATCACCGACATCTCCGGATTGACAAATATTGTCAATGATAATTTTGTATACGAGGACAAAGAAATCAATAGAGACAATTCCGCAACAATACGTTTCGTTACGGTATAATTATTCTTAATCCGTCATAACCGGGATGAACATTGACAGGTGTCCGCTCCTCCAACTCGACATGAAGTCCCGCCTCATGATTCAGATGTGTAAGATATGCCTCGGCAGGCTTCAGCTCTTCTATAATTGACATTGCCTCGGAATAAGACATATGAGCGAAATGAGGTTTATCTCTCAGCGAGTTTATTATCAACACATCCAGATTCTCAAGTTTCTCCTTCTCCTCGTCAGCAATTGTCTTCGCATCCGTTATATATGCAAATTTCCCTATGCGATAGCCATAGATAGGCAACTTGCCATGCATCACCTCCACCGGTTCTATCTTGACACCATTTATATAAAAAGGTGCGTTCTCCACAACATGCATATCAAATGTTGGCACACCCGGATATGGATGCTCTCTAAAACAGTAGTCAAGCCTTTTTCTTAAATCCGCATCGACATCCCGACGCAGATAAATCGGCAAGTCAGCGTTGCCGCAGAATGGCCGTAAATCATCAAATCCACCTACGTGATCATAATGGCTATGTGTCACAAGCACCGCATCTATATCTGCAAGACGCAGTCGCAGCGCCTGTTCACGAAAGTCGGGAGAAGGATCAATCAAAATACGCAATCCTGCCGTCTCTACAAGAACCGAGGCTCTCAATCGCTTATCACGGGAATCAGAAGAGGTGCATATCCTACATTCACAACCGACTTCCGGCACCCCCTTTGAAGTTCCTGTGCCAAGCATTGTCACTGTTATTGCCGTGTCAATGAAATTTGCTTCGGGCTTGAGTGTTATGTAGAATTTAGTACGCACTTTACGAATCACCTCATCCGCGAGATCACGCACATCTTTTCCGGTAGCGCCTCCGGCATTAACAATCACAAGAGGCTGGCGTGCATACACCTCAGCGCCACCTATTTTCATTCCCTTAAGACCGGATCTGTCTATCAGCCAAGCGGCAGACAACTTTACAAGACCTTCACCGGCATCATACGCAGGCATATCCGGGTATTCCGTCTTGAATTTATCATATAAAGATTTAGAAACTACCGGATTCTTGAAAAAGCTTCCTGCGCTTCCAAGCTCCGCAGGCTCAGGCAATTTTGATTTTCTTATCAGAGTCACCTCATCCGCAACCTCGCGGATAGAGGGCATTCTACCCAATCTATCTGCTAATGTTTTTAATGGGCCATACTCCAGATTACGCGCTTTTCCGTCAGGATTCAGGCGAAACGAAACCCTCAATACAAAATACCTGCCGCGACCTTCATGCTTGAAAACACTGTCACGATACCCAAATTTGCATTCTTTATTTGAAAATCTGACAGTCTTTCGTGTAATTGTGTCAAAACATTCCACAGCATGAATCACATCTTTCGCCTCAACACCGTAGGCTCCGACATTCTGGATAGCTGAAGCCCCGACTTCTCCCGGAATATGGGCAAGATTCTCAACTCCCGCAAGATTACGGTCAAGACACCACTCCACAAAATCAGTCCACTTCTCTCCTGCTCCGACAATCGCAAACACAGTGTCTTCATCCTTACGATATTCTGAGATTCCTTTTATAGAAGAGTGCAGAACCAGACCATTATAATCGTTAAGAAACACAAGATTGCTTCCACCTCCGATATGGAGCACTTCATTGTTGATAAATTCCTCACGACGCGATAAAGCAAGGAGTTCCCTTTTAGAGCTATATTCTGCAAAATATCTTGCCTTCACCGGAATTCCGAAGGTGGTAAATTCCGTGATATCCTTATTTTCTATAATATCAACCATAATTAATTACTCCCATGAACCATAATTAATTTCTAAAATCTAAGAGCACACCATCCTGGAAGCGAAGGAAAGTTCCGTTTGTATATTGCCATAAGTCAATGGTAGAATTCCAATCGTGACCGGAATTCACATCACTCGGATTTCCAAGCGACAGCTTGCACTCCTCCTTAGTCATCCCGGGGCGCACCTTACCCAGTTGGATAAGCGACCACACTTCATCCTGAATTCCCGGAAATTTTATTTTTGGATCCGCCAGACTGAAGAGATTCTGGAATGTCCTGCTTTCATTTCCGGCTCCTCCCGCATTCATATACATCACAGCAGGCTTCCCCTTCTCATCTATTATACTTATTTTAAGCGGAAAAACCATTGTACCGGGAGTTATATCGGTAATATCCACAGCAACAAACTTTCTTCCGTCAATCTTATTCTCATCTGTGTCATACCACAATTGCGAACGCGTCCACACTTTCTTACCCCAAAGAATCTTCCTTGCCTTCTCAACAAGATCAAGATCAATAAGCATCGGCACATCCATACCGGAAATGGAAGTGGCAGCCACCTCCGGAGTTTTACCGGTAGAATACTGAAGAATTCTGGAACCATCTTTAAAGACAATAACAGCTTCATCCGCACCTCCCGGTGTGGTTTTCGTAGCCACTCCTTCATATTCTATAACCTTACCAGCTAAATCGCCTTCATCTGGATTCACAGAATAGGGATCAAAAACAACGGAAACCCTGTTATCTGACACAAGAAACCTTTTTCCCTTGCTCCATTCCGACAAGACCTGCGATCTGAGATCCTCCATCAGTTTTTCCTCAGGCGTAGGAGCAAGCCTTTTACGGTCATCGCGAGAAAACGTAATTGTCTTTGTACTTTCTATTCCGGTGTTACATCCAGATGATACACAGAGGAATAGAATCGTTATGTATAATATAATTGACTTTCGCATCAAATATGATTCTAAAAATTTCTTTCAAAATTAGTGAAAATTTTTGAGGAAATCTTTGTCATATCAAAAAATATATATACCTTTGCACTCGCAAAACGGGAATAACACTTCCTGACAGCAAAAACGGCGGGATAGCTCAGTTGGTTAGAGCGTCGGATTCATAACCCGGAG
>OFFM01001430.1_pt1 | contig 13189 bp, 8 predicted proteins | sample 1521401 | NCBI WGS metagenome assembly OFFM01 (sample SAMEA3504118, study PRJEB24116) | mouse gut metagenome | biome: mouse gut; feature: mouse-associated habitat; material: faeces | place: Denmark | collected 2011
GGGGCCGGTGAGGTCGGGCACGGCCGTACTGCCCGATATCGAGAGCAGACCGCCGGCAGTCCATGTGACTCTGTCGAGCGACGACAGTGTCACGGGAGCGGTGATACACGAGGCCGTGTTGCCTTCGGCCGGGGTGTAGCAGGAGGCATAGGCCCGGGCTGCATCTGAATCTTCGAGTCCGGCAAGGCGAGGCAGACACGAGGGGCTGTATACATATTTAGTATCGCCCTTGGAGTTTTCGAGCAGGGTATGGTCGGTCATCAGCTCGGTGTAGCTCACCGCCTGCGCCGCATCGATGTCTTGCGGGAGGGTGGGGTGTGTATCGGGATAATAGCACTGCACGGTGGCGGCTCTGAAATCGGGCATCACCGAGGCGACCTTGCCGGTATCCTTGAGCGGTGTGCCGATGATGTTGCCGGCCTTCTCGGTGGGTTCGCCGTATACGGCGTCGGCCAGATGCACTATCTTGCCGAGGTTGAAGCTGCGCAGTATCCACATGTCGTCGCCGCTGCCGGCGATACCGCCCACGCCCGATGCGCCGGTGATGGTGCCGGCATTGTAGCAGTCGGCCACTACGGTCGACTGGGTGGCGATACCGGAGGCATAGGCGGTGCCGAGAGTCTGTGTGGCGGTCACGTCGCCGGCGTTGAAGCAGGCGGTCACAAAGGCCAGGTCGGCCGAGCCGCCCACGGAGCCTGTCATGGCCAGGATACCGCTTGCGCGCGATGACGCGGTGACAGCGCCGGTATTGAGGCAACCCGAGAGGTCGGCACCCACGAGGGCCTGGGCCGCGATACCGCCTGCCATCGACGAGGGTACGGTGATATCGGCTGCATTGGTGCATCGGCGTATCTCCGAAGCCCAGCCCACCTGGCCCGCGATACCGCCGGCAGCCGACATGGCCGTCTCGACCGAGCCTTCATTGTGGCAGTCCTGCACGACGGCTATGCCGGTGGAGGTATTCATCTTCGAGCCGGTCACGCCGACGATGCCGCCGGCATACATCCATGCCGTGTAAGCGATGCCGTAGTTGTGGCAGTCCTCGACGAGTGAGGATGTGCCGCTGTGGCCGAGGATACCACCTGCACACTGGTTGAGTATGGCGAAGGCCCCGCCATAGTTGGAGCATCCGCTCACAGTGCCCGAGAACATGCCCGCTATGCCTCCGGCATATACATTGACATACTCCAGAGTCACCTCGCCTGTCGATGTGTTTATCTTTTCCTCGCGCGGCCCGGTGGCGGCTATGTAGCCGTAGTTGGCGCAGTCGGTGATACGCGGGCTGGCAGCGTTGATGTCTGAGCCGCCGACGATGCCGCCGGCATAGCGCATGGCGCGTATGCCATCGGTGAGGTTGCGGTCGTCGTCGATGGTACCGGCGCGGTTGATGCAGTCGGTAAACGATGCCTGCGGAGTGGCGTATCCTGCCACGCCGCCGCCGTAGTAGCCGCGGTACGGAGCGCGGTTGAATGTCAGCGGGGGCTCGGTGGAGTCGTATTCGGTGACGTTGATCGTGACGGTGTGTCCCACGGTGATACCGCTCACTGCGCCGCCACACTCACCTGCGAGCGCACCGGCCCGTCCGTGGGCGGCAAAGTATGACGCGTCGATGGTGAGGCCCTTGACCGTGGCATGCTCGCCGATGATGGCGAAGAGGCCGGCATGGGTGGTCGGTAACTCCTTTGTGACCGCTGCGTCGCCCTCGCCTTCGGTGGCGGTGGGTATGGGCATACGCACCCCCTCGACAGTATGGCCGCGGCCGTCGAAATTGCCCTCGAATGATAGTGCAGGCGAGCCGATGCGGTGATAGGTGCGCCCGGTGAAGTCGATGTCGGCGTCAAGGGCGACGTATGTACCGAGATAATTGTATTTGTTGTCGAGCATGGAGGCGGCAAATGTGTCCCAGTCGTCGGCGGTGGCGATTACAAACGGGTCGGCCGCCGTGCCCGACCCCGGCAGTGCATAGGGAATCTTGCGCAGTGTCATCGAGCGGGTATATTTATCGCCGCACATGAGAGTGAGCACCGCCTCGGTCGGAGCGTCGACCGCGCCGCACGACACTTTGCCGTCGGCCACGGTAAATGCCCCGGCGCCGCTGACAGTGGCTGTGAGCGGCATGGCGGTGTTGATGGTGGCGGGGAACATCATATTGTCGATATTCTGCCCCGCGCCGAAATATACAAATGTAACCGCGGCAGCCGAGACCATCCCGTCGCCGGCAAAAGCCGAGGGCACGGGATAGAAGCCGGCGCGGGCAGTCCATGCCTCGCCGTCGAGCATGTCGGGCAGTGTGGCGCCGGTGAGCGCCTCGGTGTCGGCCGCGGTAAGCCCCTCGGCGCTCTGGCCAGGGAACGGCGACAGGGGTGAGTACTGTACATCAAAGCAATTGCCCGTAATCGAGATATTGCCGATGCGGGGTGTATATCCGATGATGGCACCGATAGTCGCCGCGCCCTCGTCGCTTGTGTCGAGCACGATGCCTGCGCCGACACAGCCGGTTACGTGTCCTTTCCACGAGCCGGCCACCTCGCCCGCGATACCGCCGGCCTTGGCTGTGGCCGACACGGTGCCGAGATTGAGCGAGCCGGTGATGGTGCCCGAGTTGGTGCCGGCGATACCTCCGGCATACTCATGGGCGGTGGCTTTCGAGCCTGCGTACAATTTAGCTGCACTCACGTCGGCGAGATTGACACAGCCCTCGGCCACGGCGTATCCGGCGGCGAAGATTCCGCCGGCGGTAGACTCAGCCTCGATGCGGCCCGACACGCGGCAGGAGGCGATGCGCATCACCTCGTCGTCGGTCGTCGGTTTGGTGATATTGAAGCCGAGGATACCGCCCGCCCACTGGCTGTATGCCTTGACCGTGCCGTCGAATGTACAGTTTTCAATGGTGGCGTGGCGGTCGGCCAGTGCGGCGATACCGCCCGCATACTGGTAAGCGTCGATTTCGGCCGACACGATATGGAGATTGCGCACCGAGGCGCCGTTGCCGAGGTTGCCGATGAAGCCGACGGCGTTGGTCGACGGCGATGTGGCGTCGGCATAGCCCAGCAGCGAGCCGTCGGCGCCAAATTTGGCGCCGTGTATCGATATGTTGCTCACGGAGTGTCCGCCGCCGTCGATATGTCCGCTGAAGTAATACTTCTCTATCGGGCGGTATTTGGCGGTGTAGACGGCAGACGCTATGCCCGTGAAGCCGCTGCCGGCCATGTCGAGGTCGGCGGTGATGCGGAAGTATGTGTCGGGGTAGTGCTCGGGATTGTCGTCGCGCGATGTGACCGTGGCCAGTGTCACCAGGTCGGCCGGAGTGGATATCAGATACGGGTCGGCCTGAGTGCCGGCACCGGCATACAGCACGGGCTTCTGGGTGAGCATATATCGCTGGATGAAATCGCCGCATGTGAGCGTGGCCAGCGTAGAGCGGTTTTCGCCCGCAGGGTCGCGTGTATCTATGGCAGTACCGCCGTCGCTGACTTCAAACCATGTACCGTCGGCCACTGATACCGTGATGCCCGGCATGGCCGTCGATACCGAGGCGCGGCCGTGGAAGTCTGTCGCAGTCATGCCCTCGGGCATCACCAGGTACGTAGAGGCCGCAGCCAGCTGAGCAGCGCGGTCGAGCTTGGCCAATATGGGATAGCGCCCGGCCTCAAATATCCAGTAGTCGGCATCGAGATCGCCCGGGGAGATGCCTGCGGTGAGCGCGGCTGTCGAGAGACCCTCGACACCGGCATACGACTCGCCGCCCACGGCGGCGGTGCCGCGCAGAGTCTTGTCGTAATAGACACGCTCGAAAGCGCCGGTAGCCGACGATGCCCCGCGGCCGCATACGGCGCCGGTCGTCGCGGCCTGCTCCGAGGCGGCGTATCCCCAGGCCACGCAGTCGCGCACGCCCTTGTCGGCCGTGTCGGTCTTCTTGCCGGTATTGGTGCCGCATATGGCTCCTACGAAGCCCTGCCGGCCCTCGACAGGAATGGCGGCGGCTCAGTTGGCTATAAGGCCGGAATTGGAGCCGGCTACCGCGCCCATATACTGGCCCCACTTGAGTGTCGATGAGCCGGTATAGTCGATCCACTGCCCCGCGAGCACCCGCCCTGTGGCCATGCTGCCGGTGATACTGCCGGCATTGCTTCCGGCGATGCCGCCCACATAATTGGCGGCCGTGGCCGACTGCGATGCCTGCTGCCCGCTCCAGTTGCCGCTCTGCACGCGGCCGGCCATGAGACAGTCGGCCACGACGCCGTTGGCGCCGAGGTCGCCTACGATGCCGCCGGCCTTGCCCACCTCGGTGAGCGAGCCATAGAAGGCGCACGAGCGTATGGTCGACGGCATCGCCGCCGCGCTTGCCATCGAGCCGGCGATGCCGCCCGAAGTCGAGTTGTACGATACGATGGTGGCGTGGGACACTACGTTTTCCACCGTGGCGAGCTTAAACATCTTTCCCGCCACCGTGCCGCAGTCGCCGTAAGAGCTGATGCTGCACGAGGCGTCGAAAGTGAGGTTGCGCACCGATGCAGGCTGAGTCATGGCCGATTTGCCCAGGTTGCCTACAAAGCCCACCCACTTGCGCGAGCCTGAGGCATTGGCTGCGAGTACCTTGCCGGTCGAGCTGTCAAACTTTGCTCCTTCGATGCACATGTTTGAGATGGTGTGGCCTCCGCCGTCGATATTACCGCCGAAATAGCAGTTGGCGCTCGGCGCGATGCCATCGGCAGCCACGGCTATGCCGCGGAAGCCGCTGTCCTTGAGGTCTATGTCGGCCGTGATGCGGAAGTATTTGCCATCGTAGTGATTGGCATTTGATGTGGTGTACGATGAGCCTGAGTTGGGAGTGTTGCAGGCTTGGGCGAGCTCCATTAGGTCGGCGGCCCCGGTGATGAGCCAGGGGTCTGATTCCGAGCCTGAGCCGCTGAGCGTAAGGGCTTTGTCGGCCCCAAGTGCCGTGGCGGCCGAGAATAAGGCCACAGCGGCGACAAACGCGTGTCTTGTCATAAATCCGGAAAAATTCTATGTGTGTGTTAACGTGCCGTAAATATACAAAAAATCGGTTAGCCCGTTCCGTTAATATCATATATTTTCGCCGACAGAGATACCATCCGGTCGCGAAGGACTCCGGGCGGAATGTTATTTCAGAGTGAAGACTCCGTCGCGCAGCGATACGGCTCCGTCGTCGACCATCCGTCGCAAAGACTCTATGGCGACAGGGAACAGCCGTCCGCGGTAATATGGCCGCAACTCCTCGGCGCGTATGCCGTCGGGTCGGCTCCCGAGCAGAGCGCGCAGGCCGGCGGCGAGGTCGGCCGGTGTGCGCTCCGGGCGTCGCGAGCGACAGATGTCGCATTTGCCGCAGGGGGCGGCATCGGCCTGCCCGAAGTACCGCAGCATACGCTGCACGCGGCAGTCGCCGTCGTCAAACACGTAGTCGCGCATGGCTTCCATGCGCTCGCGGGCCACGGCGAGGCGGTCTTCGTATACGGCGCGCGGTATCACCACATGGCGGGTCTCGTCGCGCGAGGTCGGGTACATCACATACGGTACCTCGCGGCGCGGCACATACTGCAACACGTGCATGCGGCTCATGGTGAGCAGAGCCTGATACACCCGCTCGACACTCATGCGCGCCTTTATGGCCACGGCATCCTCGCTGATGCGCACAAAGTCGGCAAAGAGGCCCGTGTATGACCGCAGCAGCTCGCGCAGCACACTGTCGCAGTCGTCGTCGAGCGGCACGGCATACAGCTCGCGCTTGGGCAGCGTTATCATCACACGGGCGCGCGAGTCGGTATCGTCGCTGTACTCGATGGCGCCGGCGCGGGTGAGTATGCGCAGCGCCGACAGAGTGGGGCGCTCGGCCAGGCGGAAGGTGCGGCACATCTTGCGGAAGTCGCACTCGTATACCTGGCCGAGACCGGCCCCGACCGATATGTTGAGAAACACCCCCAGCCGCTCGTACACGTGGAGTATGTACTCGCGCCCGGGAAACTCCTCGCTGAGACGCCGCGCGAGCAGCCCCTTGTCGGGCGCGCAGGCCAGCGTGACCGCAAACGACGGCAGCCCGTCGCGGCCGGCACGTCCCGCCTCCTGGTAATACTCCTCGAGCGAGGGGGGCAGGTCGTAGTGCACGACGAGTCGCACATCGGGCTTGTCTATGCCCATGCCGAATGCGTTGGTGGCGACCATCACCCTGAGCCGCCCGCTCTTCCACTCGTCCTGGCGCGCGGTCTTGTCGTGAGGGTCGAGGCCGGCGTGGTAAAACCCTGCGGTGATGCCCTCGGCGGCGATGAGCGAGGCGAGGCGGCCTGTGCGCTCGCGCGAGCGCACATATACGATGGCCGAGCCGGAGGTGGAGCGGAGTATATGCAGCAGCTCGCTCTCCTTGTCGTCGGTGCGCCGCACGATATAGCTGATGTTGTCGCGGGCAAACGACCGCGAGTACAGCGCCGGCGAGTGCATGTGCAGCTTCTCGGCGATGTCGGCCACCACGCGCGGTGTGGCCGAGGCGGTGAGCGCGAGCACGGGCACGCCGGGCAGTGTGTCGCGCAGATCGGCCAGCCGCAGGTAAGGCGGGCGGAAGTCGTAGCCCCACTGCGAGATGCAGTGGGCCTCGTCGACCACGATGAGGCTCACGTCCCATGTCTTTATCTCGGCGGCGAAGTCGCGGCCGGTGAGCTTCTCGGGCGAGAAGTATGCCAGGCGCACCCGCCCCAGGCGTATGCGCTCGAGCGCCACGGTGCGCTCAGAGCGGCTCAGCCCCGAGTGGACGGCCGTCGCCGGGATGCCGGCCGCGGTGAGATTGTCTACCTGGTCTTTCATGAGCGAGATGAGCGGTGTCACCACTATGGTGACTCCGCTCAGCATCATGGCCGGCACCTGAAAGGTGATGGATTTGCCGCCGCCCGTGGGCAGCAGGCCGATGGTATCGTGCCCGTCGAGCACAGAGCCGATAATCTCGGCCTGGCACTCGCGGAAGGCGTCGTAGCCCCAGTAGCGGCGGAGTATGTCGATTGGCTCCACGGGCGCAGTGAGGGGGGTCAGTCGGTATCGGCGGCCGTGCGTATCTGGCGCACGAGCAGCTGCACGGGCGAGGTGGCGTTGCGGTGCTTGTTTTCCTCGATGGTGTAGCAGATGTTGAATGGCTTGCCGGCGTGGATGTAGTCGAAGTAGCGGGCCATGTTGAAGGCGATGCCGTTGATGACCTTGCCCGAGGAGTCGTCGACCAGCTCCAGCTTGATATGCTCGAGATGCTTGCCCACGAGCATACTGGTGCCGAAGTCCTTGACGCCGCGCGTGCAGAATGTAGGCTTCTGGTTGCCGGGGCCGAAGGGGTTGAACAGCCGCAGCGTCGACACCAGCTCCGGCGTGATCTGGGCGAAATTGAGAAATGCGTCGATGTCGATTACCGGCGTCTGCTGCTCGGGCAGTATGTGGGCGGCCACATACTCCTCAAATCGGCGGGTAAACTCGGGCAGATTCTCCTCGCGCAGCGACAGCCCGACGGCATAGGGGTGACCGCCGAAATTCTCGAGCAGGTCGCGCACCGAGTCGACGGCCTTGTAGATGTCAAAGCCCTGTACCGAGCGCGACGATCCGGTAGCCAGGCCGTTGGCAAACGTCAGCACCACCGATGGCTTGTAATACAGCTCGGTAAGTCGCGAGGCCACGATGCCGATGATGCCCTTGTGCCAGTCTTTGTTGTAGATGACAATCGACTTCTTGGGCGAGTACATCTCGCCGCGGGCCTCAAGGATGGAGTTGGCCTCCTCGGTGATGCGCTTGTCGAGCTCCTTGCGGTCTTTATTGTACTGGTCGATGGCGAGGCTCTTGCGGGCGGCGTCCTTGCTGTCGCGGGCCACCAGCAGCTCGACAGCCTCGCGGCCGCTCTGCATACGTCCCGAGGCATTGATGCGCGGGCCGATTTTGAATATCACGTCGGAGATGGTGATTTCCTTGCCGCCGAGGCCGCAGGTGCGGATGATGGCGCGCAGGCCGAGGTTGGGATTGCTGTTGAGCCGCTTCAGGCCCATGTAAGCCATCACACGGTTTTCGTCGACCATCGGCACGATGTCGGCCGCGATACTCACCGCCACAAGGTCGAGCATCGACTCGAGCTCGGCGGTACCGATACCGTTGGAGATGGAAAAGGCCTGCATGAGCTTGTAACCCACTCCGCACCCCGACAGGTAGCGGCAGGGGTAGGTCGAGCCGTCGAGCTTGGGGTTGAGGATTGCCGCCGCCGGCGGCAGCTCGGAGTCGGGCACATGGTGGTCGCAGATGATGAAATCGATGCCGCGGGTGGCTGCATACTTGATTTCGTCGATGGCCTTGATGCCGCAGTCGAGTATGATGATGAGCTTGACGCCGTCGTCGGCCGCATTGTCGATGATGTGGCGCGATATGCCGTAGCCCTCGTCGTAGCGGGTGGGTATGTAGAAATCAATCTCGGAGTAGAAATTCTGGAGATAGCGGTATACGAGCGCCACGGCAGTGGTGCCGTCGACATCGTAGTCGCCGTACACGAGTATCTTCTCTTTGGAGCCCATGGCGCGGTTGAGGCGGTCGACGGCCTTGTCCATGTCGGGCATGAGGAAGGGGTCGTGGAGGTCGCGCAGCGATGGATGGAAAAATTTCTCGGCCTCGGTGACCGATGTGATGCCGCGCTGCACGAGCAACTCGCATACCGGGGTGACATTGGCATAACGGCGGCGCAGCTCGCTCTCGAGTTTTTGCTCCTCCGAGGTCAGAGGCAGATAGTTCCACTTGCTGGTCATGGCTGTACAGTGTTTGATGCCGGTGCCGACTGCTGCAGATGCACGTCGAGCTGCGGGAAGGGGAAGGATATGCCGCGCGAGCCGTCGGCAAAGGCGGCATACACGGCTTCATTTATCTCATAGTAGGCGCTCCAGTAGTCGGGAGTCTTCACCCAGGCCGAAATCTTCAGCACCACGGCGCTGTCGGCCAGCTCGCTCACCACGACCTTGGGCTTGACATACGGCGGCTTGACGGCCGCGGCCACCGCCTCGGCGCGACGCTCCTGTATCTGCGATACGTGGCGGCGCACTCGGCTGTGATGGGTGGTGAGCATTCGGCGCAGCCATCCGACTTTCTCGGGCTCATCGGCTGCGGCGACGGCCTCAGCATCGGCGCGGCTTGCCTCGCGGGCCTTCTCTGCCTCTTCGGCGGCAATCTCGTCGGCTCCGATGATGAGCGGATGGTCGTCGAGCATCTGAAGTATCACCCGGCGGGCTGCGTCGACATCGTCGCCATACGATATGCCCACGCTCCAGTCGACGCGGCGGTAGCGCTCGCGCGACCAGTTGTTGACCGAGCCTGTCGACAGGCCGCCGTTGGGTATTATGATGGCCTTATTGTCGTAGGTGGTGATGAGGGTGTGGAATATCTGTATCTCCTTGACAGTGCCGGCGTATCCCTGGGCCTCGATGTAGTCGCCCACGCGGTAGGGCTTGAGCAGCAGTATGAGCACACCGCCGGCAAAATTCTGGAGCGTGCCGCTCAGCGCCATACCTATGGCGACGCCTGCCGAGGCAAAGATGGCCAGAAATGATGATGTCTCGATGCCAAGGATGCCGATGACGGTCACTATAAGTATGAAGTACAGCACGATGCGCACCATGCTGAGCAGGAAGGTCGACAGGCCGCTGTCTATACTCCGCGATATGAGTATGCGGTGTACAAGATTGTATATCTTGCGTATGACAAATTTACCGATGTAGAAGACTACAATGGCTATGGCCACATTGATGGCGAGTGTCACCAGGCCGCCCACCATCTTGTCGAGCAGCTCGTCGAGAGGCAGCGACTTGAGCATCTGCAGCTCGGCCTTTGTGTCGGGCACGGCCTCGGGCAGCGTCGGTGTCTGTAGTAGGGTGAAGAGGGTCATTGCTTGTCCTTGATATGTGTGGCTACCACATCGCGCGCCCAGGCCAGGGTGTCGTATCCCTTGACGGTGAACGCGTCGGGGCGGGTAAAGACGTATGTCGACAGGCCCGAGTCGTGATACACGGGGTACTGCGACCATATCTTGTCGGTCGATGCCTTGTATACGACCGTGCGGTCGAGCGCGGCCGTGAAGTCGGCGGCCAGGGCGGCGTCGCGGCCGTCGGCCAGTGCGAGCACATACTCGCCCATGTCGAGATGGTAGCCGGAGTTGGAGATACCGTTGTAATTGGTGGCGCGCCGCAGCGGATGGGCCAGCGGGGCGCTGTCGTATACGGCGCGGGTGGCGGCCGCGAGGTCGTCGAGGCCGTCGGTGCTCACCACGCTGATGGTGCATGTGCGGTATACGGGATTGATGTGGTCGCGGTAATACCCGTAGGTAGAGGCGGCGGCGTCGGTGATGCCGGCCGGCGCTCCGTCGAGCAGCATGGGCAGCGTGATGTCGTAGGGCATGCCGGGGCGGGGCAGCTCAGAGGTGGAGGCCACTATGTACGGCACGGTGTGGCGCAGCTCGTAGGCCACCTCGACCGAGGCCATCAGGCAGCAGTCGAAGTATAGGTACTCGAGGTCGGCGCCGTCGATAGCCTCGCGCAGGTCGGGCAGACTCATGCGGCGCGAGCGGTCGACGCCAAACGAGCGCTGCGGACCCTTGTCGGGCTCGGTGCCTTGCAGCCAGCCGTCGGCATGGCTCCACAGCACAAGCCCGAGGTGGCGCGCCGGAGCCAGCTCGCGGGCATCGTCGATGATACCGCGCATTACCTCGGGGAGCAGCACGCTTTCCGTCTCGTCGTAAGTGCGCAGCGGCTTCAGCCCCTCGGCTTTCAGCTCATACAGGGTGGGGGGCACGGAGTATGTGGAGCGCATTACCAGCACGCGCCGCCCGTCCGTGAGGGCGTGTGCGGCGCGTATCATCTCGGCGATGTCGTCTTCGTCGGCGGGATTGATGTTCTCGCCGTTGATATTGCCGCCCACCCCGAGCGAGTTGGCGGCCACCATATATACGAGCACCGTGCGCTCGCCCTCGGAGGCGCCCGTCGCCGGGGCGTCGCTCTCAGAGCACGATGCCATGAGAGCCGTCGCCGCCAGTATCGGGAGGATGCGGGAGAGGAGAGGTTTCATATCAGAGGTGTTTTGCGACCTCGGCCTCGATACGGTCGGGGTCGGTGACGCGGGCGGCAAGGGTGCCGGTGCGGTCGATTACAAATGTCATGGGCAGGGCACCCACATTGTAGCGGGCCAGAGCCTCGGAGCCGTCGGTGGTGGCGTTCCATACCGCAGTCCAGGGCAGGTTGCGGGCGGTGTTGCGCCATGCGGTCTCGTCGGGGTCAAAGGCTATCTGATAGATATTGAGGCCGCGGTCGCGGTACTTCTCCCAGAGCGAGTTGAGCACGACATTGTATGCGGGCGAGCTCTCGGCGCTGTATGAGGTGAAGCTCAGTATGGTGACACCGCCTTTCGAGGCCATGTCGGTGAGCGACTGCAGGCGGCCGTCTTTATCGTAGCGCTTGATGTCGAAGAGCTTGGTCTCGGGCACGGCAATCTCAGTGACGTTGCCGGGGCGCAGCGCGCGTTGCGCTGCCATAAAGCGCGCGCTCAGGTATGCGGTGCGAGGGTCGCCGGGTCGCTCGGTGGCAAACCGCTGCGCGACGGCTCCGTAAAGCCGCACGTCGGCGCGGTCGCTCAGGTCAAAAAGCTGTCGGCCGCCCACAGAGCGGTTGACCAGATAGTATCCGGTGATGGCCGAGGGCGATTGCATGGCCTTTTGCAGCATGGCGCGCTTGGCGGGGCTGCCCGGGGCGAGCGCTGCCGAGTCGCCGTCGGCCACACAGGAGTTGATGAGGCTGTCGAGCTCGTGCAGGCTCACTGCCGCGTCGGTGCCGCTCAGACTGTAGCTGGCATCGAATGTCGATGCCGAGGTCGACACATTGATGTGGTCGATGGAGTCGACCGGGAAGTATATGCTGCGGCCGTCGAGCGACAGGCGCATCACCTCGGGATATGCCGCGGGGGCGGCTGCAGTGTAGGCAAAGCTGCCGCGGCTGTCGATGTCGACCGAGTCGACAAGATACCAGGCGCCGTTGTTGAATGCCTCGATGGCCATGCGGCCTCCCTCGGCTCCGTATACCTCGCCGCTTATCTTCCAACCCTTGTCGGAGGTGCAGGCGGCGGCCATGATGGCCAGAGCGGCCGGAGCCGCGATGTATGCGATGCGTTTCATAGCTGTGCGGCGATTTTTGCGGCGATGTCGGTCATGCGCTCGGCGGGGAGCGAGAGCTTGGCGCTGCGGAAGTCGACGTCGGCCTCTGAATTCATGGGGATGAGATGGATGTGGGCGTGAGGCACCTCCAGCCCGAGCACCACCTGGGCCACCTTGCGGCAGGGAAATGCACGGCCTACGGCGAGCGCCACACGCTTGGCAAAGAGCTGGAGCGAGGCGAGCTGCTTGTCGGAGAGGTCAAAGATATAGTCGACCTCGGCCTTGGGCACTACCAACACGTGGCCCTCGGCCAGCGGGTTGATGTCGAGAAATGCGTAGTTGTCGGCATCCTCGGCCACGCGGTAGGAGGGGATTTCGCCGGCTATGATGCGGGAGAATATGGAGGCCATGGCAGTATCAGAATGATATTTCGACGATTTCAAACTTCATCAGACCCGAGGGGACCTTGATTTCCACCAGGTCGCCCACCTTGTGGCCGAGCAGGCCCTGAGCGATGGGGGTCGACGAGGCGATTTTCTTCTCGCGCAGGTTGGCCTCGGAGTCGGCCACGATGGTGTATTCCATCACGGCGCTGTTGGCGAGGTTTTTGATTTTCACGCGGTTGAGTATCTGTACCTCGTCGCAGTTGAGCTTCGACTCGTCGAGTATGCGGGCGTTGGCCACCAGGTCTTTGAGCTGGGCGATTTTCATCTCGAGCATACCCTGCGCCTCTTTGGCTGCGTCGTACTCGGCATTCTCGCTCAGGTCGCCCTTGTCGCGTGCCTCTGCGATGGCCCGTGATATCTCGGGGCGCTTCACGCTCTCGAGATATGCGATTTCTTCCATTTTCTTTTTGTACCCGTCCTGGGTCATGTATGTGATAGCCATAGAAAAAAGGTTTTCCGATTTTACAATAAAAAATTAAGAAACCCCCGCTGACAGAGCCGGAGTCCCTCGTAGATTTCTTCACTGCAAATTTAGCTATAAAAAGCCGAATTGTGTCAGTAAAATGATTAAAATTAGTTAAACGGCGCGACT
>OFFM01001433.1_pt1 | contig 13178 bp, 28 predicted proteins | sample 1521401 | NCBI WGS metagenome assembly OFFM01 (sample SAMEA3504118, study PRJEB24116) | mouse gut metagenome | biome: mouse gut; feature: mouse-associated habitat; material: faeces | place: Denmark | collected 2011
TGATTTGTTCAGAATATACTTATACCACCCCCAAGAAAGGCGCGTCTAAGCCCCGTCTAAGCCCGTTCTAAGACGTGTTTTCTCTGGGAGACGTTTTGGGCCAAAAATCCGCCACCCACGGACAGGATTTTCAGCCTTCCGTGAGGACTGTATGCACTCGCGCCACCACGGAAAGCGTCAATGCCCTCTACAATCAAAATAAAGCCCCATAACAGCGCCCTATGAGATGCACCCATCAAATTACTTACCGAGACGGACATATAGCTTAAAAAGCGTCCCAGCGCGTTATACGCCCCCTTACCAGCAGAAGCCAGAGTTCAGGACTGTGCAAGCTGGTCAGGGGGTGTTCTTTTTTGCTCAAAAGTAGCGATATTATATTAGAAATGTATTGAATAAAGCGTAAGATTGACATACAAAAATATTTTGGAAAATTTCAATTTTTGACTTGACATTACCGTGTCGGTATGTTAGTGTGATGACAATGAAACTTACCAAGACGGTAAGATATTGAGCGAGAGGCTGGTAGGCCGGGAGGTAACGATATGAAGAGCAATGTTTACAAGCTGGGCGGCAAGATGTTCCGCTACAACTTCGACCGCAGCACGGTGGAGTATGTCGCCAAGGCCGGCAAGGATGAGCTGAAAGATGAGGCCGAGTGGATGCAGAAGCACGGCGAGCCGCTGTTCGGTATCGACCACGATGGCTACATGGTGATCGACAGCATCGGCCTGAGCCGGGAGAACTGGGAGAACCGCGAGGCCCGCGACGGCTACCTGCACGGCTGGGCGCAGGACCTGGATACTGAGTCCTCTGCGCTGGCGGCGGACTTCGTGAAGTACGAGCTGCCGTACTTGATGTAAGGAAAGGAGAGATTGAAATGGCAGTTATCGCTGGTATCTACGGCAAGACCGAGCCTGAGTATGTGGGCTGTGTCCTCAGCACCTATGAGCTCAACGGGTACAACGATTCTGATTGGTACGCTGTCTGCTGGGATAGGGAGCAACAGAAGCTGGTTGAAGTCGAGTACGACACCACCAGGGCGGGCGGCGGCGGCCGCGCCGAGATCGACGCCACCCCGGAAGTATTGCGGGAGGTGTACCGCTGGTACAAGCGAATGGGCCGGGAGCATTTCGACTGCTGCACCAATCCTTCCAACGCCAAGAAGGTCCAGAAGGGTGACACCGTGAGGGTCGTCCGGGGGCGGAAGGTTCCGAAGGGTACTGAGGGAGTAGTGTTCTGGGTCGGCACTCGGTACAACCAGTACAGCCGGATGGATGAGGAACGGGTGGGCATTGAGGTGGCCGGGGAGAGGGTTTTCCTGAACGCCGAATATGTCGAGGTCATCGGCTGGGAGGCAAGGCTTGTGACCGGACGGGAGCGAAAGCAGGCCATTCGCAACTTTGCTGTAAACTCCATGCCGTGCCATTTCCGGCATCTGTTCAGCCGGCGGGATTGGGAGTGGGCCGAGTTCGTCGGCAAGACCCCCGGATGGAAGCAGTTGGTAGCTTGATGGGGGTGAGCTGATTGACACCTGAGCTACTTGGCGACGCTGTGATAGCCCTGGGCATCCTGGGGGTGTACCTGTTCATCCTGGGTGTTGGCTGTTTGGTTGCCGACTTCGTATTCCCGCACATTCCGTTCATCGAGAGGTTCCTGGAGAGCCTCCCGGACTGGGAGGACGAAGACTGAAAGGAGAAACGGTACATGAATGATTCTGAATTTGTTCGTTGGTCCTACTGGCCCAAAGTGGGTCCGGTCGAGCATGGTAAGATGCCCCGGAAGAAGATGCAGGAGAACCTTCAGCGGTTCGAGACGGAGGCCAGGAAGCTGCTGGCTGAGACCGGCGCTGACCATGTGCTGTACGGTCGGAAGCTGTATGATGAGGGTGGGGATCTGGAGGAGCTCCGCTTCTACCTGATGCCGATGACCGATGAGGAGTTTGAGAAAGAGGTGGTGCCGCTGAATGGTCAGCAGGTGTACGCCGTCCACAAGATGAAGTGAGGAGGAATGAGCTATGCGAGTGTATGCGGTAATGGTCCGATTCGACGGCACTGAGAAGCTGTCCCAGGAAGCGTACAGCAGCTTGGAGGCGGCGCAGCGGTTTATCAGAAGCAGGAGCCCGGAACCTGGGCGGCTGAGCATGATGAAGTTCAGGGATAGCGAAGGCCGGGAGTATCTCATCCACGACCTGCTGGTCCGCGAGGACGGCGAGGAGAAGACCTTCTGGCGGGTCTGCCAGAAATACTTCGATGATGGCAGAGTTTCCGTGAACGTCTACTCCGTGAAGGCTGCCAAGAAGCCGGATAGCACGTCGGCCGAGGGCAAAACCTTCGATGAGTACAACGACTACTTCGAGACCCGCGAGGAAGCAGATGAGTGGGCTGAGAACGCCCGGAAAGCGTGAGGTGACCTGAATGGGACGCGGTAATGTCTGCGTGACCGGTGCCTACGAGGGCCTGTACTATATCGACAACGATGACTTCCACGTCTACCGCCGGGACGACCCGCACAGCGACGATGAGTTTGAGTCTCGGCTGCTGAAGGACCTCAGTTATCAGGAGCTCACCGGTGGCGAATGGTACTATTGCGAATCGGATACTGCGGAAGAAGAGGACAGCATCCTGGAATGCTTCGTCGAGGGCTTCACCAAGCTGTTTCCCACCTTCCGCCAGCCGGAGCCTGCGGAGCTGCGGTTGAAGGACGATGGCCGGGTCCTCCTGGAGAGCAAGCTGTTCTATATCGCCTTGGAGGACAACGAGTGGTCGCTGGCCGTGAAGCTGCTCCAGAAGGAGGAACCCTGGGGCCTCCCGTGGATGGAGAATCTCCAGAAGAGGCTGTATGAGAAGTACCTGGAAGGCATGAAGCGCTGTCTGCTGGAAGTGCTTCCCAGTATCGGGACCCACAAAGGAGCGTGGCGGTCCGGCAGAATTACAAGAGAGGAGATTTTTGTATGAGCGAGAAGAAGTTCACTGTACGGGCTCAGATTGAGGTCAACCTGAGCCAGCAGGACATCGACGACATCATGGTGACAGCCCTGGAGGGCGGTATCAACTATTGGTGCCGCAGGGCCAAGGTGGTGGGTGAGTATTTGGGCGAGGCTGCCAGCGATCAGATTTCCCGCGGCGGGTCCCTCATCCTCTACGACGCCGAGAGCTCCGACAAGTGGGAGCTGACCCTGGAGAAGTTCCTGAATGGGGTGAAGCTCTACTTCGAGCAGGGCTGCCATGTGCAGGTTGAGGACAATGCCATCGAAATCGGCGACATCGACGCCGGCGACGCCGACTGCATCGTCCAGTTTGCGCTGTTTGGGGAGGTGGTGTTCGGATGACTGGGCTGAAGAGTAAAGCGTTTGATACTGTCTATGGCCTGTATAACAGGGATGTCCTCAGTAGCTCCGACTATGAGGTGATCCGCGAGGGCCTGGAGGAAATCGAAACCCTGCGGGACCGCGACACGGCCCTGGAGGAGATGTGGCGTCAGTTCGCCGATGTTCCGATGAACCCGGAGACTGAGTGCATCGAGGAGGCGTTCATGGGCTGGGGACCGGGTGTGAGCCGGGAAGAAATCTGGCACTGGTTCGACCGGCGGCACAGCAAGGGCGTGGCTTACCTGCTGTACGGCGACGGCATCGACAGAACGGACCAGTTTGCAAAACTGGTCTACCTGAAGCAGCTCTGCATTGAGTGCGAGTCCCAGACCTGCCGGTACAATCACGGAGGCGAGTGCCGGATTGCCATGGTGCATGAACGTGAGGCCCGCATCACCGATGATGATGGTTGCATCGACTACGACTATCAGGAGGGAGATTTATGAGCAAAAAAGAGCTGATGAAGCTGGCCGATAGCTTCCAGAAGAAGGCCGACACAGCTTTCCAGAACTACCAGGAGACCGGGGCAAGCCGGTATGATAGTGCGTTCCGCAGAAATGAGGACATCGCTGCCGCCCTCAGAGCGGCGGCGGAAGCTGCGGACGAGCACAATGCGTATATTAACCTGAAGATGGAGATGTCCAATTTTGCGAGCAGAGCACGGAGGGTTATGCTCTACACAACCGAGGAAGAAAAAGCCGAGCTCACAGAGGCACTTATCCGTGATATTGTCTCCGTTGGGCAGCTCTATGGCCTGATTAGTAAGAATTGAGGTGAATGAAATGAAAGATGACATCCGCTGTGCGACCTGCCCCATGATGAAAATGAGCGGCCGCGCAAGGTACACCGGAAACAATAGCCACATGGCAAAGCCCAGAGGTGACTGCTTCTGCAATCATCCGGATGCCCATTCTGCCTTTGAGCTGATTTGCCCCAGGAGCCCCCGCATGGCCTGCTTCATCGGATATACCAAAGAGTCCAGCGATAAGCCCGACATCAAGACGGCTCCCAAGTGGTGCCCCCGGAAGATGGCGGCGAAGCCCATGGAGATCAGCAAAATTCAGGGATACCAGGTCATCGAAACCAGGAGACCCCGCGGTCTGTTCTTCGTGGTGGGCCAAGTGGTTACCGGCATCGACAACCGAACCGGAGATGCCTGGACAGAGGACTTTACCACGAAGCGCGAGTGTCTGAAGTGGCTGAAAGATTACAGCAGGGAAGGTGACGCATGAAAAACCGAGTAACCGTCCTGCATGGTATGCTCCCTGATTTGAAGGAGTACCTGAAAAAGAGCGGGTGGAAGCTGGAGCCGCCGTCTGGAGACTATGAGGTTCTGCGAGCCCGCCGTGTCGGTTATCCCCGCCCGCTACTCATCCACGACCGGACATCCGGTGGATGTGGATACAGCATAGACGAAAGAGACATCAAAGTTTACCGTGGCTGGAAGCGAAGCCGCACCCGCAGGGGCCTGGACCCGTCCTGGCCTACGCAAGAAGAACGCAAAGCATACTGGGACGGAGTGACCTCCAGAACAGTGGAAGGAGAAAAGGATGAAAGCATCTGATATGGTGCGCTCCGCCCTGGCGAGCGCAGGCAAGACCCAGCGGGAGCTGGCCGAGTTTATGGGATGGAGCCCGCAGAACCTCAGCGGCCGGCTGAAGAACGACACTCTGACCTTCGATGAGCTGACCAAAGCCCTGAGCATGACCGGGTACACCGTGAAGATGGTCAGTGCCTCCGGCGCGGAGCTCCCCATGCTGGGGAACAGCAGCAGTCCGCGGGTGGTCCAGATGGTAGAGGGTGTGACCTATGACACCAGCAAGGCCGAGTCTCTCTGCACCAGCAAGGCGGAGCACAGCGACGAGTTTTACATGGAGCTCTTCAAAGACCCGTCAGGAGCCTATTTCGTGGTCTACTACCAGGTTTGGGAGGGCGGCTATAATCACATATCCCCCATGAGCAAGGACGCGTCTAAGCGGTTCTGGGCGCGTTACAGCGGCCTCCCGGAGAACGAGATGAAGTAGTCGGAGCTTCCCGTGACGGTAAGTTTTACGAAGTTGTGCGTACTTTCAGAAAAAGCCATGCAGCTCCTCCAAAAGTGCTGGAAATCAAGCGTTTTGAGGATAGCAAAAAATATTTTGCTATTTTTCATTTTTGACTTGACATTACCTTGTCGGTAAGTTAGAATGTGAGCATGATAAATAACTTATCCAAGACGGTCAGTTTTTGAAGGAGGGCGTTGAGATGAAGCGAGACATTTTGAAGCTCATCAAGAACGATATGTGGGAGACTCGGCACAGCAAAAAGGATGTCCAGTCGATGCTCAAAGCGGAGTTGGCTGAGCTGGAGGCCGACCGGAAGGAAGCCCTCGCTGAGTATGCGGGTCTGCCGGAAGATGACTGGTATCGGGCCTATAGCTTCCGCACAACCAATGCGGCCTATGACCGACGCCGCCAGGAGCTCATCAGCAGCGTGTATGACCGCTGGCATACCGACCAGACGTATCACCTGATTTACAAGGACGGTAGCGAGGTCGTTATCACGGCTGAGGAAATCCTGAGCGGCGAGCCGTTCCCCAAGATGTCCGACATCGTGTACGCCGAGATGCCCAGCGCAGATGACCATATGGACACCGAGACCGGCGACCTCTACTGGTACTCCGATGAGCGTATGGCAGCCTGCGGCGGTGATTACGTTGCCGAAGATGAGGCTGTGTGGCAGTATGAGACAGCTATCCAGTATAAGTTCGGAACCGAGTGGGCGAAGCGGTGGAGCCAGAAGTACCCTGAGTTTGTTCCAATGGAAATTTGAGGAGGTAGGTCTATGAAGGAGTTCACCGTGAAGGTCACGTCCATCACGACGCTGACCGTCGAGGCCGAGTCGGAGGATGAGGCCATTGACAAGGCTTGCGAGAAAGCCTGGGAATATGATGCCGATGAGAAGACCGGCGAGATTTTGGAGGTGGGCAAAGATGCCTGAGAGAGAATGGAAGCTGGGTGAGGACCTTGTGACCAGCGACAGTCTGCTGGACGGTCTGACCTTCGATGACCTGATTCTGGCGGTTCACTGTAACTGCCGCAGCATCACCCCGGAGGCGGTCCAGGCTGAGTTGAGGGGGATGCTGGAGAGCCGGAAGCAGGACATGATGTTCCTGCTGGAGAAGAACATGGATGCTATCATGGCGGAAGCCAGGAAGGGGAGAGAGTAATGACTATTCACGAAGCTATCGGCGTCAAGTGTTGCTACATCGACGCAAAGACTGGGGAGCGGCTGAGCCACTCCGACATCTACGGGAGGGCCATTGAGTTCCTCGGCGGGCTGGACGAGGTGGCCCGCTTCATCCCATTCCCGATGGAGACCATCCGGGAGAAGTTGAAGAGCGATCCGCACCTGAACAACACGGACATGAGCCGCTGGGATTGGGCCTCCGGCTTTGTGTGCGACGGAATCGACTGTCGGCCCACCGGCCAGGGGCTTTGGATGCTGTACCGGAAGCACGGCATCACCTCTGCGAGCAACTCCGAGGGTGTCAGCATCCTGAAGGAAGCGGCCAGACGGCTCGCTGAGAGAGAGGAGGTGCCCGCATGAAAACCCTGTACTTCGAGGGTGCCGGCTGGAGCGGTGCGGACATCAGCAAGTCCACCGTCGGCAACTGCCGTATCCGTACCGCCTTCCATCTCGATGATGGAAGGGCGGTGTACCTGGAAATCACCGGAACAGAGCGGACAAAGCATAGCAGCCCTCAGATTTTCCAGTGGCAGTACACCGGCTTTGTGGATTACTGCCACTATATTACGGATGACAAGCCGAACGACGATTGCAACAAGCACCATGTCATGCTGCCTAAGAAACGTGGCTCAAAACGCGGCACGGTCGAGAAAAACGCACGTTTCGAGTACACAGAGGCGGAAATCCTGCGTCTCGTGAATAGTCTTGGAGCCAGCTTCGACGCTGTGAAGGTGGTTCCAGACCTCGGCGGCTACCGTGTGTTCCCGGAAGACCATTCCTGCGACGGACCAGATGGCTACAACTATGGCGACGAGTTTCAGTTTGATTCCGAGATGACCGCCCGCCGTGAGGCTGTCTACAAATGGGTCTATGACCTGGAGGCCAGAGAGCTGAAGGAGGACCGAGCCAATGGAGAGAAGAGGTTCGTCCATTCCCCGTCCGGGGCCGACTTCCCGAACTTCTCCCTGTGGGTAGACCGTAACGACCCTGGCCTCCTGCATCTGCTCCGCCACTTCAGAGGCTACAACAAACACTGGACCATCAGGACGGATGCCGGAGATACCCTGGAGGACTGCCTGGAAACGATGCAGGAAGCTCACCTCGGAAAGTACGGATACTGAGGAGGTAAGCTGATATGAAAGTGTATATCGTAACCGGCGGTTGCCGTGACGACCACCACATCATCGCTGTATGCAAAACCCCAGAGCTGGCAGAAGACCGCTGTACGGCTGAGAACCGAAAGTGCCGTGGTCTGAACGCCACTTTCGAGGAATGGAACGTAGATGAGAGGTGATCTGATGTTCAAGCTGGAAATCAAGACCGTCGGAGCGGTGTTCCGGGATGATAATGGAGAGGGCCTGGACCCCTACACCACGGAGGTGCGCCGTATTCTGTTGGATGTCATCTGTGAGCTGGAGGCTGGGCGTACCGACGGTCCCGTCATGGATGTGAACGGCAACAAGGTCGGCCGCTGGAGCTACAAGTGATGTTGAAATAAGCCCGTCTAAGCCTCTACAAGACGGGCCCGCCCGCAGACTACTTACACCATTCGCGGACAGAAAAGGACGCTCCAAGAGGCTCTCAGGCGGTCCCTATGCAGGGTCCAGAGAAATATTTAACAAAGTATAAGATTGGAGGGAAACAGATGACTGGTGCGCAAAGTCTCCTCTGCGAGATGCTGTCCTGCGGCAGCGCAGACCTGGAGATTCTCGACCGTATCGGTTACGGGTGGGATGAGATTCTTGACCAGATGGATTGGCCCCGTGAGGGCCTCGACTTCAACGATGTTTTGAGAGCGGCCGTCAGCGTCGGCATCATCAACATAAAAGAGGCTATCAGCGAAAGGACGTTCCTGCTGGAAGCGACTCAAGGTATCCATGAGAAACTGGAGCCAGAGGAGGCTGAAGAGCTGGAAGCCCTGCGTGACCTGCACCCGGACGATGACATTGAGGGAGACTTCAACTTCCTTGCCACGCACGTCTGGTTTAAGAGCAACGGACCGGCCTACCGCCGGTATCTGCCGGAGGCCGTAGACAACTTTGAGGACAATGTGGGTTTTTTCCTGACCGGAGGTGAAGGCGATGACTGAAATAAAGAAAGCTGAGAACCTGGTGGCCGTCTCGGTCCGCCAGGGCCTCCAGATGAATCTGGTGGAAGCTGACATCGTGCTGGGCTACATAGAGGGACATGGCTTTGCCCTGATGTCCGATGAGAAGTTCCAGATGGCTCTGCACGATACCGAAGAGGAGGAGCAGTACGGATACAGCACGGACCAGCCCTACACTATCCGGGAGGTGGTCGAGTTCTGCCAGGAGATGAATGAGGAGCTGCTGAGGGATGCTTCCAGCGAGGAACCCTGCGACAAGAGCCATATCCTTGACCTTCGGAAAGATGACCTCATCCTGAGCGGGCTCGTGGAGAGAGCTACTGCGGTGATACCGCCAGTGATCCGCCGGTACAAAATCGTTATCCTGGAGCACCTGAAGCGCGTGGTCCATGTGGAGGCCGCGAGCTGGGAGGAGGCCAAGTCAAAGGTGGAGCAGGCGTGGAAGGCTGGGGAGTATGTCCTGAGCGCCGAAGACTTCGCCGGGGTGAGCTTCAACACCGGAAGCTGAGGAGGAAAACGATGGATAGAAATGCTGAGTTTAAGTTCATAGTATCCTTCGCCACGCAGAGCTGCTTCGACGAGGACATCTGCCGCGACCGCTTCAGGATGCTGTGGACAGCGTACTGCCTCCACTACGACCTCGACGTAGATACCGCCAGCTATGACAGCTACATCCGGGAGCTGTGGAAGGCCGTGGCCGCGGACGAGGAGGATACAGCCGACTGGTCCGACTTCGACAGCTTCGGCAACTTCATGTGCCGGTATCTGGTGTGAGGTGTGTCATGGGAAAGAAAAACGACTACCTGGCCCGCCAAGAGGAAAAGAAGCGAACGCTCCAGGATGCCACCAGACAGACCTTCGTGCAGTACATGACGGATACCCTCATCTTCACACTGAATGACCCGGAGGTCATGGGTAAGGACGTGTTCGGATATGCTCGGCTGAAGAAGGTGCTGGACGCCTGGGGGCGGTATTATGACCAGTTCTTTGATGCACTGACGAAGAACCCGGAGGCCGACTATGCCAGAGCGAAAATGGATGAGGCCCTGAAACGTATTTGCGGAGAGACTGGCGACTTCGTTCCATTTGAAAAGCGGTATGACTGGCTGCCGGAAATCCGTTACGGTCATAAGCCATAGCCCCATGAGAATACTCTGAGAAGGGGAGGTGGGCCATGTGGCTAAGAAGCAGGAGATAAAGACGGTATCCTTCGTACATATCGGGGATGAGCTGGTAAACACCGACGACCTGGATGATGAGCAGCGACGCAGACTGGCAACATGGCTGAAAACAACATATCTGAACGCTCTTTTCCGTGGAAAAGCTGAGTTTTTTGAGTGCAGTAAAGCAAGGGATACAAGTTCTCAGAACTAGAATTACAAGAATGCCGCCGGAATATCTGGCGGCATTTACTTTACTTTTTTTCGCTTTTGTGATATTATAAGTGCATAGAACGAATACTAAAAGCAAAATGAAAGGTGTGGTTTAGATGGCACTACCAGCGGAAAAGGCCCGGTATACCTTCGCAGATTGCCTCTCATGGGAAGAGAACGAGCGTATTGAAATTATCAACGGAGAGGCCGTTATGATGGCCCCGCCGTCCAGAACTCACCAGGAGATTAGCGGAGCACTGTTTGCCCAGCTTTACAACTTCCTAGATGGAAAGAAATGTCGAGTATATGCGGCCCCGTTTGCCGTCCGGCTTTTCGAGCGGGACGGGGAGGCTCCGGAAGATGTTGACACGATGGTCGAGCCGGATTTGTCCGTTGTATGCGATAGCAACAAGCTAGACAAACACGGGTGCAAGGGCGCCCCTGATTTGGTGATTGAAATTCTCTCACCTTCTACCCGCCGGCATGATCGGCTTATCAAGCTAGGCTTGTATCAGCGGGCCGGGGTCCGGGAATATTGGATTGTAGACCCGGAAAATAAGGCCGTACAGGTGTTTTTACAGGACGGCGGCGGTTCCCTCAAAATCCATGAAGACTATGGACGGGAAGACGTAGCAAAGGTCAATGTACTCAGTGGTTGTTTCGTGGAGTTGAGCAAAGTATTTTCTGAATAAACAAGTCTAAGCCGGAGCGACTTGCTCCGGCTTTTCGTAGTCTGATGGAGTAAGGCCCTCCATACTGACTAATAATCAACGCTGCCAGCTTGGGATTTGTGTTTTTGATCTTGATCGGATATTGCAGCCGCTTTTCATAGACAAACATTACTGCTTTCCTCCTTCCGTCACTTCCCAGGGCCAGGGATCGTTAAGCCAGGTATACCCGGCAGCGGTAACCTCGGTCTGCTGGAGGGGACCGTACATGGACTCATAGCGGGCCCGGCCTTCTTTGGCCAGCTTGACATAGTCCAGATAGAGCGCCAGGGCTTCCTTGTCATTTTGATGTGTATCCAGATACAGCCCCAGCTCATTGATGGTAAAGCCCAGAGCCATCAGCTCACACAGGGCATTGTTGGGGCAGTTCATCTTACTCTTGACCGCCCGGAAGAAGGGCAGATTCAGGCCGGGAAACAGGGTTCCGGCAGCCAGCGCCTGCGTCTGGTCGTAACGCTCGGCGCTGTTCTCCTGCATTGGGATATAGGGAAACGCCATACCGGCACATTTTCCGGGCAGACTGCCCTCCATAACGCCGCAGGCGGTAGGATTCGGATTGGGATTCTCCAAGGGAAGATTCCTCCTTCATGTATAATCGGGGCGTGGTGCGCCCGTATTCCATCTTATGCCGGCTCCAAAAAGATGTGCGGTATACTTTCTTCCGTACAGGCATAGGGTAGGAGGGGGTGATTGCATGTTCCTTACATTCAAGAAGTGGACGGCGTTATATGTGGTAACGCTTTTGGCTCTGTTCGCCGTCTTTGCCGCGATCCTGTGGCAGGGGACCGCCGTCAACGCGTCAAAGAATCTCTCCTTGAGCGAGGGCGGCGGATTGGTTCTGGTCATCGACCCGGGCCACGGCGGCTTCGATCCCGGAGCAGTGGCAGCGGACGGTACCGCCGAGTCCCAGGTCAATCTGAAGGTGGCCCTGCAAATGGAGGAGATCGCCCGTCTTCTGGGCGTAAAGACCGACATGACCCGCCGGGAGGATGTCTCCACAGAGAGCGATGCCACAGCTACCGTCCGTCAGCGGAAGAACTCCGATCTGCAAAACCGGGTGGCCCAGATCAACGGCGTCTCCGGCGGCGTGCTGGTGAGCCTGCACCAGAACAGCCTGCCCCAGGTGCCCAGCGTCCACGGCGCGCAGGTGTTCTACGGCGAGGCCGGCGGCAGCCGGGAGCTGGCGGAGTCCATCCAGGCGGCTCTGAATCAGACGGTCAACGACCGGGCCAAGGAGGTCAAGGCGGCAGGCGGCGGAGTCTACCTTCTGAAAAAGGCGGAGATCCCTGCCATTCTGGTGGAGTGCGGATTCTTATCCAACAGCGAAGAGACCGTTCTGCTGAACTCCCAGGCCCATCAGAACCGGCTGGCAGTGACCATTCTGGCCTCCGCCCTGGCCCATCTCAATCAACCGTAAAATAGGACTGGTCAAACGGGGGCTGCTGCTGTATAATGGAGGCAGGAAAGGCACACGGCAGACGGAGCCCGGGACTGCCGCAGAGGATCCCGGCGCTTCGCCTGCCGCCAACGAAGGAGAAGGGCTATGGCAAAAGCAAAGACCATATTTTATTGTACGGAGTGCGGCAGCGAGACGCCCAAGTGGGCGGGAAAGTGCATGGCCTGCGGCGCGTGGAACACCATTGTGGAACAGGAGGCCGCGCCCAAAACCAAGTCGGGCCGCTCCTCCGGCGTGAGGAGCGCGTTCCATTCCGTGAAGGCGGCAGCCCTGACGGATATCGACACCGCTGAGGAAATCCGCTTTGGCACCGGCATGGGCGAGCTGGACCGGGTACTGGGCGGTGGGGCGGTAAAGGGTTCCCTGGTCCTGGTGGGCGGCGCGCCGGGGGTTGGAAAGTCCACGCTCATGCTCCAGATATGCGGGAGTCTCTGCAAAAAGAACCGGGTGCTGTATGTCTCCGGCGAGGAATCGGTGCGGCAGCTGAAGCTCCGGGCTCAGCGGCTGGGCGTGGAGGGCGGCAATCTGCTGGTGCTGTCGGAGACAGCGCTGGAGGACGTACTCCAGTCGGTTTCCGAGGAGGAACCGGACATCCTCATCGTGGATTCCATCCAGACGCTGTATAACGGCGCTCTGGACAGCCCGCCAGGCAGCATCGGCCAGGTGAAAGACTGCACCATGGCCCTCATGCAGCTGGCCAAGGGCCGGAGCGTGACGGTGTTCGTCATCGGCCACGTCAACAAGGAGGGCTCCATCGCGGGACCCAAGGTGCTGGAGCATATGGTGGACTGCGTCCTCTACTTTGAAGGCGAGCAGCACAGCACCTGCCGTATTCTGCGGGCAGCAAAGAACCGCTTTGGGGCTACCAATGAGATCGGTGTATTCGAGATGCTGGACGCGGGGCTGGAGGAGGGGGAAA
>OFFM01001438.1_pt1 | contig 13140 bp, 10 predicted proteins | sample 1521401 | NCBI WGS metagenome assembly OFFM01 (sample SAMEA3504118, study PRJEB24116) | mouse gut metagenome | biome: mouse gut; feature: mouse-associated habitat; material: faeces | place: Denmark | collected 2011
GTGGCTTTTTTGCCGTTATTTTTGCTATGTCTATTCATGGACAATAGCCGGAATTAGGGGGCGGAATCTATAATCTGAAGATAAGATCAGAACGCTGGTTGTAGAGCGGAGGCTTGTAGGGGCAGTTTGTGAGGCGGAGACTTGTGGGGGCGGAGGTATGGCGCGAGCGCAGCGCAGCCTACCTCCGTTTGTTTACATAAACATTATGCAGTAGTGCAGATTCGCCCCATCCATTCTCTGCATCCCCAGGGCAGAGATCTCCATTCTCCCCGCTGACCAACCGTAGACCCAAACAAAGACAAAGAGGAAAATCCTTGCGGAAAATCCTCTTTGGTCAACTCGTGCGCATTTCTGCCTGATTATCGAACCTTTGCCGAGGACTTCGCGAAGTTGGTTGATTTTATTGAGTGGTGCAAGAATTAAGATATCTAATGATATGATACTCTGACTAACATCTTTCAGTAGTCTACCTCTGCCTACCGCTCACCTTATATTATTATAGGATGGGCGGTTGGTGTATCTGTAACCCACGACTCGGACACCTGTCGGATAGTAAGCTCGGGAGGAACATCGGAATGCCGTCCGTTCCAAAAATTTCCTGCGCACTGCCTACTTTAGCTTACCAAACTTGATAATCTTTTCAAACTCCACTATATTTATAGATATAATATTTTTAATTTTAATGCTTATGAACAACACAAACAAGAGGCAGTACAGACAGCTGTCAGATGAAACAAAGGCTAAGATCAGCCAGTCAATGAGGAATAAATCCAAAACCCCGACCCATAGGGAGAATATCAGCAATGGACTGAAAGACTACTGGACAACCGTACCCAATAAACTGACAAATGACAAGGCAGGAGCGTGACCCCTGCCTCACTACTTGTCAAGGTGACAAAACTTGCAATACTGCAAGCTAAATAAAAGTTTAATATTAATGAGAACGTGAATAATTTTGATAAAATGAAACTGATTACTTCAATAGACAATATAGCCGACATCGACTACACAAAATTTATAGCCACAATGAGATATGATGAGGTTATATTATATAAATATCAGCAGAAGCAGCCATATTCGTTAACTATTCAGATAGATTACAACCATGATGAACTTGCTGTTGAATTCTCTGGAAAAGTTTTGATGGAAAACTACTGCAAGCTGATAAACAGCACAACGATTGGAACCTGCATTGACAACATAAACAAGCTGAACATATGCAAACTGAACAAGGAGGCAGTCATCGGCAATTCGACAGTCGTGAAATGCGATGTAACAAAAGATGTAAAGGCAGATATTGATTCGGTTAGCTCAATGATACGGCAGAATATCGCCAATTACTCAAAATGGAACACTAAGCCATACTATAAAGGTCTTGTTATAGAAAATGTAGTTTCAACTCCACGTTATAAGAAACGTTTGGCTATCTATGACAAAAGTAAGGAGCTGGCAAGAGGAAATTCAGAAAAATTCGTCAGAAGTCTATCTAACGCACAATATGTGTCAGACTATTTCAAGGACAAGGTAAGATTTGAGTTGAACCTTAACACTATGTATCAAATCAGACAGTTTCTTAATATTCCAGATAATAGGCTTCAATCTGTCCTGAATTCTCAGGCTAACCCGATATTGACAGTGGTTGATGAGGCTGTCAAGTACACCCATCATCGCAAAATGCCGATGAAACTGCGTGATTATGAACGTGAGCTGTTGATAAAGGAATGTGGGTATGATTTGGCTAAGGTAGAAGCAAAAGTCAGAGCATTATTCAGTAGAAACACATCCATACAACGCATAATGACTCCTTATAGAGAACTTCTGAAACAAATCAATCCGAGCAACGACACATCGCTTGATATTCGTGAGCTTGTCGCATAAGATGTATTCTAAAGAAAGTGTATTCATTTAATTCTATAAAACGGACAAAAAGAATATAGCGATTGTATTCATTTTATTCTTTGAATTATTTGAATATATCATGAAAAAGTAGTATATTTGTAGTGTAATTGAAGGACTTAAACAATGAATATGATGAATGCAGTGATTTATGCAAGAGTATCGTCTACGAACGACCGACAGTCAACAGACCGTCAAGTTTCGGACTTGAACGCCTATGCCGACAAAAACGACATGGTGGTCGTAAAGACGTTTGAAGAACATATCAGTGGAGCGAAGCGGAATGAGGAACGTCCAGTGTTGTGTGAGTGCTTGAAGTATTGCATTGACAACAATGTTGACATTCTTCTTATAAGCGAGTTAAGCCGACTCGGTAGAAATGTGGATGAGGTGCTTGCCAATGTGAAGCTGTGTAAAGACAATCACCTCAACATATTCTTTCAGAAAGAGAATCTTTCAATCTTTCAAGCCGATGGCACTAAAAATCCTTTCCTCAACATCTTCATATCTGTTTTAGGAACGTGCGCGGAAATGGAAAGAGAGAACATAAAATTTCGTCTGAACAGCGGCAGAGCCAAGTACATTGCAGATGGTGGAAAGTTAGGACGAAAAGAAGGTTACCGCAAGACGTTGGAACAAAAAGCTGAAGAGTATAAGAATGTCATTAAAGAACTAAAAAAAGGTACAAGTATCAGACGAACTGCAAAATTATGTGATGTCTCAATCTCAACAGTTCAAAGGATAAAGAAAGATTTTATCAATAAAAAGTAAAAAAGGTTGCTTGCCGTTGATCCGGCAAACAACCCTTTTTACTTATTTTTACTTAGGTTAGAGATTAGTCATACATCTTACCCTCATCCATGTGTCCTTTTATGGGCATTGTTAATGTGCCGTTGATTGTCGTGGCATAGTTGTCTTGGTCGCATACAAATTTTGCATCGTTGAAAGAAAGTGTCACAAGATTAGCACCTTCATTGATGCTTACGACTTTCACACTTCCCGAAGTAAACCCATAGACCAAGTCTCCACATGGGTAGTCTGCATCTCGATTGTCAAATGATACCGCAATATCGCTATCGTTTGCAGAATACACATAACCGTTGGATAATGAATCCCAATTATAAAGATTTATTTCCATCTTGGCATCAGTGAAGTTATTGATTTGGCACCAAAACATAGGACGGTCATCATACCTTTTCATGAGTTGCGAGTAGAAACCATCAATTTCGTATTTAACTCCGTTGATAGTTAAGGTACTCAATCCGCTATCGGAATCGTTTGGTTCATCATCATCTCCGCACGAAGTCAGAGTGAGTGACATTGTGGCAAAAAAAGCCATGAAGAAAAGATAAATATACTTTTTCATTGTCTTTTATGATTGGATTATTGTTAACTCTGTGAAGTCCATTGCTGAGGGTAGACAATAAAAAACGTGGACTTTTCGCTTCGTCTACGTTTCGGAGGTATCGCCAAACACCTTACAACCATATACGAGTAAAAGCCCACGGATATACCGTGAGCATTAACTTCTACTCAATGGTTGTTTCTTCTAATTGGCGATTTTCCGAAACATTGAATAAAGCTAACGCTTTTTATTTAGATGTCTTTTGTCTGACTATGTTACATAGGCTGTTTGATATTTAGTTATTTGGGTGCAAATATACAAATTGTAACTGAAAGTACACTCGGGTGAGAGCAAATATTTAATATTAGTCTTTGTAACGTCGCAAATTTAGGCATATATTTACTATAGGTAAAACATTTAGTGCTAAAGAATTCTAAAGTAGTTCATATATTAAATTCAAGCATAAATTTTAACTACCTTTGCAGTCACTATGGATAAGAAACAAGAACGCAAGGTCATTCACCTGCAGATAGGTGGTGACCACTACTATTATGGCAGCATAGCAAGTCTGTATGAGGATTTTGATGAGGATTCTCTTGGGTTCAGTTATTTCAAGGTCAAGAACAACCTCGGACGCTTGGGGGCGATGCAGAACGAAAAGTGTGTCATCCGACAAGGTATTCTTCGTGCGAAAGCTGGAAACAGAGGGCGGTCGAGGAATAAAAGTTAAAAATATTTAACAAAAATCCACGTCAGTTTGGTTACTATATAGTATATTTGTAACATACCGTCAGACATACTGACCAAAAGAACATTGAAACAAGTTGAATATGAGTGGATGAGATAGTAATGATGATTAGAGGTTTAAGCTAATCCTGCCGAACAGAAGTCCTCTGTGTTCCGAACAGAGCAGAGGAGGCTTAAAAGCGAATAACCACTTGCAAAAGTGGACTTTATTTTGTGAAACTAAATGTCAGACTATAATGAGTTGATTAAAAGATACGACCTGACTAAAGAAGAAATTGAAGCGGTGATTTGCTATGTGAAATCACTCGTAGGGATAGGTATTGAGATTATAAACCAATAAAAACTAATATTATGGAGAAATGTGTGATATGGACGAGAGTATCGACAAAGCATCAGGAGGATAATGGTGGAAGCCTCCTTTATCAGAAGAATTGTTGTGATGAATATGCAAGAAACAATGGATATACCGTTGCCACCAACGGATATTTCGGAGGCAGTCATGAGTCTGCCAAGACACCAGGGAAATTCATCAAGGAAATGATGGATGTGATAAAGAAAGATAAGAGTGTCAAATGTGTGATTGTGTCGCAGATAGACCGATTTTCAAGAAATGCAGGTCAAGGAATAACAATGTTCAGTCAATTGCTCGGTATCGGTGTTGAGATTGTCGAGGCAACGACTGGATTAAAGACAAGCGACCATAACCAACGGTTGATGTTGCAGATGAAACTCTGCATGGCTGAATGGGATAACGCAAACAGAACCGACAAGTTTACAAACGGACGTATAAACTGTCTGAAAAGCGGTGTATATTGTGGCGGTGTGCCGTTAGGCTATGACAAGCAGGGGAAGAGTGTGAACCGAACATTCTCAATCAATGATGACGGTTTACTTATCAAAAAGGCTTTCCAGTGGAAATTGCAGGGGCTGGCAAATCATCAGATTATTGAAATGTTGAAACCCTATGGGATGGTATTGACAAAGCAGAAGATTCACAAGATTCTGACAAACGTGTTCTATGCTGGGAAAATCCGACACAAGATGTTGAATTATGAGATTATAGACGGCAATCAGCCGCCGATTGTAAGTTATACTGATTTTCTGAAAGTGCAGGAGATTTTGAGTGGACGCACTGGCATTTACAAGCATCGGAAGGAAACGCCTCAGTTTCCGTTGAAACGTCATGTCATGTGTTCCGAAGATTTGACTCCACTGACCGCATACACGGTAAAGAAAAAGAAGATTGATTACTATAAGTGTAATTGCAAGGGATGCAAGACCAACATTTCGGCAAAGAAACTTCATGGGAAGTATGAGGAGTTATTAAGTCAATACGACATTCCACAACCATTGGTTGGAATGGTACATGACGTTGTGTCGGAACTTCTCGGCGAGAATCAAAGCGAGAGGCTGACAAATGCGAACATTTTGAAGAAACAACTGGCTGAACGCACCAACAAACTGAAGAAGTGTAAAGTCCGTTATGGGATGGGTGATATTTATGAGGATGTATATGCAATGACTGTCGAGACTTTACAAGAAGATATTGACCGTATCACGCTTGAATTGTCAAAGTATGGCAAAGATTTATCGAACCTCGACAAGCGCATAAATGAAGTCGTTGTAATGTGCTGTCATTTAGCAAGTATGTGGCGAGATACAGACCTTGTATCCGCTCAGAAAATACAGAATCTGTTGTTTCCTGACGGTATTTTGTGGGACAAGGCTATAGACAATTATCGAACCTTAAGCGAGAATGCAGCCCTTGCGACAATACGCAAGATTACAGAAAGTTATAAACGAGAAAAAGAGGAAAATCCTTGCGGAAATTCCTCTTTGGTCAACTCGTGCGCATGAAGGGACTCGAACCCTTACGTCCGAAGACATTAGATCCTAAGTCTAACGCGGCTACCAATTACGCCACACGCGCGGATCTGCACTGCAAAGTTAGGCATATTTTGCCATTTTGCCAAACCTTTCACCGCCTATAATGCTTAATCTGCTGATGACAAGCCACAAAGCGGTCTATGGCAGTCGCTAAAGCGGTCTCTCTCAAAAGAGATTATCAAGCAAACATCGCCGAGATGTCGGTGTGCGACAGTATCGCGATTATCAGCTGTCCGTCAGGAGTATAGTTGGGCGAAGTGAGTTTGAACAGGTCGCTGAGTATGCGGTCCATCTCGCCGGGAGTCAGATGTGTCCCCGCTTTTACGGCGGCGGCACGGGCGAGCGACAGCGCTATGCGGCGGCGCAGTCCGTCGGCAGGTTTCTCTCCACCCTCCGTCTCATCATCTATGATGCGGAGTAGCGTGTCGACAGGATTTACCTCTCCGAGCACGGCAGGCGCGCCGTTGAGGCTCCAGGAATTGTCGCCGAGATATGATATGTCAAACCCTACTTCCTGCACTTGCGGCGCTATTATCGACAGCACGGCATTCTGTGCGGGTGAAAGCCGCACCACCTCCGGAAACATCACGCTCTGCGAGGCAAATGCCTGGTGCTCAGTCATCTCCATATATCGCTCGAACAGTATGCGCAGATGCGCCCGGTGCTGGTCTATGATCATAAGCCCAGATCGCGATGGGGTGAGGATGTATTTGTCCTTCAGCTGCATGGTCATCGCAGAGCCTTCCTCATGTAGCGAAAATGCGGTGTCCTGTTCCGGCACGCTGTCGAATATAGACGGGTGGGCTATCGCGTCGGCTTCGTCGGCGGCATCAGCTATGTTCAGGCGGCTCATGCTGACGGCGGTAGCCGGTTCCGGGGATGGCTTCGCAAACTCCTCATACAGCCGCTCCCAGTCGGTGGCGGCATGGCGCATGTCGTTGCGTGGCTGCTGCTGGCGGCTGAAGCTGTGGTCAGGCGCCGCGTGTCCTGTGCTTTCGCCTCCGGCGAAGTCTGTCGGAGCCTCAGCGAACGGGTTGTAGTTGGCATCGAGTTCGAGGCTGTGGTCGGCTGACGCATTCGGATTGAACACCGGTATCTCAGGTGCGTCCGTCGAGTCGAAGTCGATGCCGGGCATAGCATTGAATCTGCCGAGCGACTCCTTGACGGCGGCTACAAGAATCTGCCATACCGCCTGTTCGTCCTCAAACTTGATCTCATGCTTCGTAGGGTGGATATTGACATCGATAGTCTGCGGATCCACCGTGAAATTCACGAAGTAGTTGGGCTGCATGTCGGCGGGGAGCAGCTGCTCGTAGCAGGTCATGATCGCCTTGTGGAAATACGGATGGCGCATGTTTCTGCCGTTCACAAAGAAATATTGCAGGGCATTTCGGCGCCGTGCATGCTGCGGCAGTCCGATGAATCCCGATATCTTCACGATCGATGTCTCTGTCTCGATCGGCAGCAGCTGCTTGTCGAGCGATTTGCCGAACAGCTCGACTATGCGCTGTTTCAGCGAGCCGCGCATCAGTTTGTGGAGCGTGGAGTCGTTGCTGACAATCGTAAACTCCACAGTCGGGTTCACGAGTGCCAGACGTTCGAACTCCCGCATGATATTGGCGAGCTCCACAGAATCTTTTTTCAGAAACTTACGCCTTGCGGGCACGTTGAAAAACAGGCTCTTCACCATCAGGTTACTGCCCGGAGCGCATGCCTCCGGCTCCTGGCTCTCCACGCGCGATCCGTTTATGATCAGACGCGTGCCTATGCTCGCCCCATGCAGCATTGTGCGCAGGTCTATGCGTGCCACGGCAGCTATCGAGGCAAGAGCCTCGCCGCGGAACCCCATGGTGTGAAGTGCGAACAGATCGGCAGCCTGTGAGATCTTTGATGTCGCGTGGCGCTCGAAGGCAATGCGGGCATCGGTGTCGCTCATTCCGCAACCGTTGTCGATCACCTGGATGAGGGTGCGCCCGGCGTCGCGCACTATAATCTGTATGTCGTCGGCGCCGGCATCGACTGCGTTTTCCACCAGTTCCTTCACTACAGAGGCTGGCCGCTGGATCACTTCACCTGCGGCTATCTGGTTGGCTACGGAGTCGGGCAAGAGTCGGATTACGTCGCTCATAGTGTGTCAGAGAGTGTTTTCAGGCTGCAAAGTTACGGGTTTGCGGCGTCACGTGCAAAGGAAGTTATTTACAGGGTGTTGATAACTTCTTGCTCGCTCAATGGTGTGCCATGCGCTTACGGCTCGTCGGGAGTGTCCTCCTCTTTCTTTTGGGTGCCGAGCAGACGGCGGCGCACCTTGTTCTCCTCGCCGGTGATCTCCGGCGCCGGCGGTGCCTCGCGCATAAGAGCCTCCATCTCGAGCGGTATCACGAACACGTCGGCAGGATTCTTCGGGCGCATCGGCTCATACCATTTGAAACGCTCCAGGAAGTAGCTGTTTTTCTTGGCAAGATAGAGCGGCACGATCTTCGAGGTGGTCGACGGACGGAAATGCACGCTCTCTATGTCGTTGTTGGCGAAGAAAGCATCCATCTCCGAGCTTTCCACGTAGGCATACTTGTTGTATGTCGAGTCGTTCTCCATCGGGAAGGTGATTATCTTGACAGTTCCCTCGGCATACAGATGATCGATCGTTGAGTCATTGAACCATATCATCATCTTGTTGGAACTCATCTGCTGGTAGCAGTCCTCGTCGATATGTTCAGCCACGAAAGCGAATTGCGGAAGCTCTGCCCAGTCGACCGTAGAGTCGTTGATGTGCACATGGATAACATTGCCGAACACCTGCCGCTGTCCGCTCCACACTACCGGATGATGGAACATGCGCATTATCGAGTCGCGCTCCGTGGCGCTGAGCGAGTCGCAGATTCCCTGCATGTCGGAGCGGTAGAAACGCACGCGGCGGTACACGTTGGTCACCCGCGTCGAATCCACACGGTCAAGATATGCGTAGATGGTGTCGCCGTGCATGTATAATGTGTCGCCGGTTGAGTACTCCTTCATCAGTGCGCGCCCTGTCACGAATGCGCTGTCGACAGCGTCGTTGTAAAATCCATAGTCGCCATGCACAGAGCTTTGCCGCGCCGAATCGGTCAGCGACATGTTGCCGAACGCTTCGCCGATGCCCCGGTCGCGGTCGTAGAACAGCGTGTCGCCCGTCAGCGTATTGCCTCTGTTGGTTATCACGAGCGATCGGTCGTATAGGTCGGCTATGCCGGTGAGCGTGTTGTAGTTGCCCGACGACGACAGTATCTCGCCGTCGGCTGAGGTTATCACCGTCTCCGCGATGAGTTTGGCGACATGGGTGTCCGTGTTGTATTCGAGCGAGTCGGTCGCCATGTGCAGTGTGTCTGTGCCGTTAAGGCTCGTCAGCCGCACGTTGAAGTAGAAATAGGCGTCTTTCGAGTCAGGATGATATTCACCCGCCTGCGATGTCAGCCGGTTCTCCTTGTCTGTGAGCTCACCGCCCACCTCGTAATATCCCACATTGTCGGCGAGCGAGTAGTTGAACACGTCGGTCTTAAGCTCCACGTCGCGGTTTATAAGTCTCACTTTCTTGCCGAAATCGGCATATAGCACCGCGAGCTCCGACGGTCCGTCGTAGTTCAGCTCGTCGGCGTATACGAAAAGCGTGTCGCCCTGTTCCATCCGCACGTTGCGGAACGCGTCGAATGAGTTGGAGTTCTCATAGAAGTGGGCGCTGTCGCAGTACATGAACATGTCGTTCTTGCGGAACTCAACATTCCCCACGAGCACCTGATACTGTTTCTCCGGCGGCAGCCCCGGCTGCTCCTCGTAGGTCCACTTGTCGGCATGCTCCAGAAACACCTTCCCCTCCTGATAGCGGTCGGCGGCAGGAATCATCGGCTTGATGTCGACCTGTGCCGTATCGATCACCGGTTTCGGGATCTGCCCCGACGGACGCGGCGCGAGCGATGCCGTGAGCCACAGAGGTGCGGTCACAGCCGCTATCGCCGCCAGGGCGAGGCGGCGTGTGCGTGCCGATGGTTTTCTGTCAGGCATTGTCGCTTTGTGGCGGTTTGGTGGGTGCGGCGTGATTATTTGTCAGAGGCTTTCTCCTTGATCCACCCCTTGTGGGTGAACTCGCAGTCGCGCCACCCGTCCTCGATGCGGATGTAGGTCTGTGCGATCTTCTTCGAGAGCCACTCCTCGATCATACGGTTCTGTTCCGATTCCTCATACATCCCTTTGATGGTCTGGTAGTCATCGGAAAGATTTGCCTTATGCCCCTCAATGCGCGATGTCAGCTTCACTATCGCCACCACCTCGCGGTTGAGTTTCGGATCCATCATGACGAACGCCTCTGAGATGTCGCCGGGCTGCAGGTCATTGACTTTAAGGGCGATCTCCTGCGGAAGCTCCGACATGGCGAAGCGTGTGGTACCGTTCTCGCTGTTCACCATCATGCCGCGGTTGGCGCGGGTGTCCTTGTCCTGGCTGACGTAGGGCACCACCTCCTCGAAATTCACGCGCTTGTTGACCACGATGTCAGTACGCAGCGAGTCAAGTCGGTGTGTGGCATCGGCAAGGTCGTTAGCCGACACTTTCGGGCGCAGCAGTATGTGGCGGGTGTTTATGCGGTCGCCGCGCTTCTCTATGAGCTGGATGATGTGGTAGCCGTATTCGCTCTCCACAATCTTCGACACCTTTTTCGGGTCGTTGAGGTTGAAAGCCACGGCGGCATACTCCGGATCGAGTCGTCCGCGGCCCATGAAACCGGTCTCGCCGCCGCGCACTGCTGTGCCGGGGTCCTCCGAGTAGAGCACCGCGAGAGTCGAGAACTCCGATTCCCCTTTGGTCACGCGGTCTGAATAGTCGCGCAGACGCGCCTTGACATCCTCTATCTCCTGACGCGGAATGCGGGGATTGATCGTGATGATCTGCACCTCTACCTGCAGCGGAACGTAGGGAATGCTGTCCTCCGGCAGGCGGTCGAAATAGCGGCGCACATCCGAGGGGGTGACTTTCAGACCCTTGGTGAGCGACCGCTGCACCTCGCGCACACGGTAGTTGTTGCGCACCATATCGGTCATCTGCGAGCGCATCTCAGCCATAGGCTTGCGGAAATACTCCTCCATTTTCTCCTTGCTGCCGAGCATAGCCACATACTGGTTGAGTCGGGCGTCGACCTCAGCCTGTACCATAGCGTCGGAGACCTCCACAGTGTCTATGTCTGCCTGGTGGAGATAGAGTTTCTCCACGGCAAGCATTTCCGGAATGACGCAGTAGGGATCACCCTGGATGGTCTGCTTCTCATACATGAGGTTGTTGTACTGCTCCTCGATTTCTGACTTCCAGATCGGCTGGTCGCCCACAACCCACGCCACCTCCTCGGCGATGTTGTTCTGGGCTAAGGCGATCACTGATGAAGCGAGTGCCGCAAGGGCGAAAAATATGCGTCGTGCATTCATTGTCTTTGTCTAACTTGGGTGAAGTGTGTGATGGACGCGGGATCAGTCGATGAGCCCGTATCCGGTATATCCGTGGGGGGTGATCCGTTTCAGCTCCTCCTTCACGGCATCGCTCACATTGAGTGTGTCTATGAAGTCGGCTATGCTCTTGGCTGTCACCTTCGAGTTCACGCGGGTGAGCTGCTTGAGCGTCTCGTAAGGATGGGGATAACCCTCGCGGCGTAGTATTGTCTGTATCGCCTCAGCGACGACACTCCACATGTCGTCGAGGTCGGCGCGGATTGCATCTTCGTTGAGTATCAGTTTGTCAAGACCTTTCAGGGTGCTTGCCACGGCGATCATCACATGCGCCATCGGCACGCCGACGTTGCGGAGCACCGTTGAGTCCGTGAGGTCGCGTTGCAGGCGTGAAATAGGCAGCTTTGAGGCAAGGTGTCCGAGCAGTGCGTCGGCTATGCCGAGATTGCCCTCGGAGTTCTCGAAATCGATAGGATTCACCTTGTGCGGCATAGCCGACGAGCCAACCTCGCCCTCCTTGATGCGCTGCTTGAAGTATTCCATCGACACATACTGCCAGATGTCGCGGTCAAGGTCGATTATGATTGTGTTCACGCGGCGCATGGCATCGAAGAGCGCTGCGAGATTGTCGTAGTTCGAGATCTGCGTTGTCAGCTCCTCACGCTCTATGCCGAGACTCTCCTTGAGGAATTTTGCTCCGAATGTGCGCCAGTCTATGCCGGGGAATGCGATCAGGTGGGCGTTGAAGTTGCCTGTAGCACCACCGAACTTACCGCTCACAGGCACAGCCTCGAGCTGCTTGAGCTGGGTGCGCAGACGGTAGGCGAATACGCCGATCTCCTTGCCGAGCAGTGTGGGCGACGCCGGCTGACCGTGTGTGCGCGCCAGCATCGGCACATTCTCCCATTCGCGGGCGAGAGTGTCAAGCCGGTCGTTGAGCTTGCGTAGCATCGGCAGGTAAGCCTCGTCAAGAGCCTCGCGGATCGAGAGGGGCACCGAGGTGTTGTTGATATCCTGCGATGTGAGTCCGAAGTGGATGAATTCTTTGAAATCCTGCAGACCGAGAGCATCAAAACGCTCTTTTAGGAAGTATTCCACAGCTTTCACGTCGTGGTTGGTCGTGTTCTCGATCTCCTTGATGCGCTCTGCGTCGGCTACGGTGAAGTGACGGTATATCTCGCGCAGGGCGTCGAATTTTGCGGCATCCACCCCTTTGAGCTGGGGCAGAGGTATGCGGCAGAGGGCTATGAAATACTCCACCTCCACGCGCACGCGGTAGCGGATCAGGGCATATTCCGAGAAGTAGTCGGCAAGGCGCTCGCATTTGTTGCGGTAGCGACCGTCAACCGGCGATATTGCTGTCAGTGTTGAGAGCTGCATGAGTCTTGTTTGCATGATTGGTTATTAAGCCGCAAATTTACAAATTTTCCCGTTAACAGCTCCTGTTTTCACACACAACTCCCTTCCCTTTCACGCTTTTTAATCATTTTCCCTATTACGAAATTATGGATTCAAGCTATAGCACAGCTGCAATCCTGTGTACACGGCTCAATCTTTCCATAAAAGTGGGGTTGGATTTTGCAGTTTGCAGATTGTAAGCTGACTGCATTTTTATCCATATTGCGGCATCGATGCCAAGTGCAGCTTCAAAAAGGAGAGCATATTCAGTGGTGACTGCACGTTTCCCGTTCAGAACAGCATTGAGAACTGAAGCCGGAATGCCGATCTCCGCTGCAAGTTCTTTCTGTGATATGCCGCGGTATTCAATCTCATCTTTGATCATCTCGCCGGGATGTATCGGCTGGG
>OFFM01001440.1_pt1 | contig 13139 bp, 10 predicted proteins | sample 1521401 | NCBI WGS metagenome assembly OFFM01 (sample SAMEA3504118, study PRJEB24116) | mouse gut metagenome | biome: mouse gut; feature: mouse-associated habitat; material: faeces | place: Denmark | collected 2011
GTCTATGCCGCCTGCCCCGCCACACGGGGCGCCGCATCGAGGGGGTAGGCGAGGTCGCTGTATGGCTCGGCACCGGCAGCGACGGGCTTATTGACCGCTGCCGCATCAGCGGCGACTTTTTCGGCTCTCGCGCCTCGCTCGACGAACTGTGTCGGGCGCTTGTCGGTGTCGTCCCCGAGCGGGAGGCGCTTACCGCAGCCCTGTCGCGATACTCTGTCGGCGATGCCATCGAAGGCATCTCGGCCGACACCCTTGCAGACCTTATCATTGAAACCACCATATCATGAAGACTACTCCTTTGCATTCCCGCCATATAGCCGCCGGCGCGGTGATGGCTCCCTTTGCAGGCTACGACATGCCCATAAGCTACCGCGGCATCGAAGAGGAGCACCGGGCAGTGCGCTCGGCCACAGGCATGTTTGACGTGTCGCATATGGGCGAGGTGCACATCACCGGCCCGCAGGCGCAAGCGTATGTAAACCATATTTTCTCGGGCGATGTCGCGCCTCTGGCTCCCGGCCAGGTCGTATACGGCATGATGCTCAACGAGCGCGGAGGCGTGGTCGACGACCTGCTCGTGTACAAGCGCTCGGCCGAGGATTTCTTCCTGGTGATAAACGCATCGAATATCGACAAGGATGTGGCCTGGATGCAGGCCCACACAGACGGCTTCCAGGCGATGGTCGACGACTGCAGCGAGCGCTGGGCCGAGCTGGCCATACAGGGCCCGGGCGCCGAGGACGTGATGCTTGATGTGCTCGGCATCGACTGCCGCGACATGACCTTCTATACATTCCGCGACATCATCTTGCCCTCGGGAGCCTCTGCCATTGTGAGCCGTACAGGCTACACGGGCGAGGACGGGTTTGAGCTTTATGCCCCTGCCGACGACATCGCCGCTGCATGGGATACGCTTGCATCTGCCGGCGTGGAGCCTTGCGGTCTCGGCTGCCGCGACACGCTGCGATTCGAGGCCGGGCTACCGCTATACGGCGACGAGCTTACCGACGACATCACTCCGCTGGAGGCCGGCCTGGGCATGTTTGCCAAGACCGCGGCAAAACCATCTTTTATCGGCCGCGATGCGCTGGTGGCACAGAAAGAGGCCGGAGTGCCCCGCAAGGTGGTAGGGCTTGAGATCGACGGCCCCGCCATCGCCCGCCACGGCTATGCGGTGCTCGACATGGATGGAAATGCTGTCGGCGAGGTCACCACCGGCTACCGCTCCATCACCATGGGCCGCAGCCTGGCCATGGCGCTCGTGCCTGCCGGTCTGGCAGCCGAGGGTACCCGGCTGCAGGTGCAGGTGCGCCGCAAGGTATTCCCGGCCACAGTGGTCAAGAAAAGATTCTATACACCCAAATACAAAAAATAATACCCCAAAAAATAATCTGAGCCATGAGCAACATCTATTATCTCCCCACCCACGAGTATGCCCGCGTAGAGGGCAATGTGGCCTATATCGGTATCTCTGCATACGCCGCAGCGCAGCTGGGCAATGTGGTATATGTCGATATGCCCGAGACCGGCGACGATGTGGAGGCCGGCGAAGACTTCGGCGCCATCGAGAGTGTCAAGGCCGCCAGTGACCTCTTTGCCCCGGTGAGCGGCGCTGTGGTGGAAATCAACGAGGAGCTTATCGATAACCCCCGTCTTGTCAACGAAGACCCCGAGGCACACTGGATCATCAAGGTGGAGATGAGCGACCCCTCGCAGCTCGATACCCTGCTCTCGCCCGAGGCTTATGCCGCCCACTGCGAGGCCGAGAAGCACTAAGCCAGCGCCCGTATGACTCCCCACAGATACTTTCCCCATACACCCGCCGATGTGGAGCATATGCTCCGCACCTGCGGGGCGGGCGACATCGACGCGCTGTATGCCGACGTGCCGCCTGAGCTGCGTCTGCGCTCCCCCTACAATCTGCCCCAAGCCCTGAGCGAGCCGGAGGTGCGCGACTTCTTTGCCGACATGGATGCCCACTGCAAGCCGCTCACATGCTTTGCAGGCGCCGGCGCCTACGACCACTATACCCCGGCTGTGATAGACGCCATCACCTCGCGCTCGGAATACCTTACCGCGTATACACCGTATCAGCCCGAGATATCGCAGGGTACGTTGCAGTATATATTTGAGTACCAGTCGATGATGGCCTCCCTTACGGGACTCGACGTATGCAATGCCTCGCTCTACGACGGCTCCACCGCCACTGCCGAGGCCATGGTGATGACTGTCGCCGCGGGTCGCCGCCGCAATCGTGTGCTCATATCGGCCACCGTCGACCCGGCGGTAGCCGCCGTGGCCGCCACCTACGCCTCCTGCCGGGGCATCGTGCTGGAGGTGATACCCGAGAGCGACGGCGTGACCGACGCGGCCGCTATGGCCGAGATGCTCGGCGCCGGCGATGTGGCCGGCGTAATAGCCCAGACCCCAAACTACTACGGCATCCTCGAGGACTTTGAAGGCTGGAGCGACAGGATACATGCCGCCAAAGCACTGTTTGTGATCAACTCCCCGGCCTCGCCACTGGCGGTAATACGCCCGGCGGCGGAGTGGGGGGCCGACATTGCCGTGGGCGAGGCGCAGAGCCTGGGTATGCCGCTCAACTACGGCGGCCCGTACCTCGGCTACATGTGCTGCACCCGCGCGCTTATGCGCAAGATGCCCGGCCGCATCGTGGGCGCCACCACCGACGCCGACGGCCGGCGTGTGTTTGTGCTCACGCTTCAGGCCCGCGAGCAGCATATCCGGCGCGACAAGGCCACGTCAAACATCTGTTCCAACCAGGGGCTGATGACACTCCATGCGGCCGTATATATGTCGCTGATGGGGACTGCCGGGCTGCGGCGCGTCAATGAGCTGAGCGCCGGCGGCGCGCATCTGCTCGCCCGCAGACTCGAGGCTACAGGCCGTATGCGCCTCGCTTATCCCGAGCGCCCGTTTCTCAACGAGTTTACCGTCGAGGTCGCCGACGGCCTCACCACAGGGCAAGTGTTACGCGCTCTCTGTGACGGGGGCATACTCGGCGGAGTGGCGCTGGACGAGCGCCGCATGACCATCGCCGTGACCGAGCTGCGCACCCCCGAGGAGCTTTTCCGCTATGAGTCAATTGTCAAAACCCTCTGAGCCATGAACCGTACACTTTACGACAAACTGATATTCGACTGCTCGCATCCCGGGCGCAGGGGCTTTGACCTGCCGTCGTATCCCTATCCCGACGCGCTGGCCGGGCTGCCGCAGCATCTGATGCGCGGCGACGCACCCGTGCTTCCCGAGGTCGACGAGCTTACGGTCGTGCGACACTACACCAATCAGTCGACCAACAATTTCGGCGTCGACACCGGCTTCTACCCACTGGGGTCGTGCACGATGAAATACAATCCCAAGCTCGGCGATGCCATGGCAGCCTCGCCGACGGTGGCCGCCCTGCATCCGCGCCAGCCTGCCGCCACGGTGCAGGGAGCGCTGATGATTTACCGTACCTTGGAGTATATGCTGGCGCAGATAGGCGGCATGGAGGAGTTTACGCTCAACCCCTATGCCGGCGCCCACGGCGAGCTCACCGGCCTGATGGTGATACGCGCTTATCACATCGACCGCGGCGACCATGGCAGACGTCGCGTCATCGTGCCCGACTCGGCCCACGGTACCAATCCGGCCTCGGCCGCCATGTGTGGCTATGAGGTGAGTGAGGTGCGCAGCCTGGCCGACGGTACCGTCGACCTGACTGACCTGGCTGCAAAGCTCGGCGATGATGTGGCCGCGGTGATGCTCACCAACCCCAATACCACCGGTACCTTTGAGCGCGGTATCCCCGAGATAGCCCGCATGGTGCACGAGTGCGGCGCGCTGCTGTATTACGACGGCGCCAATCTCAACCCGATGCTCGGCGTCGCCCGCCCCGGCGACATGGGATTCGACGTGATGCACGTCAACCTCCACAAGACCTTTGCCACGCCTCACGGCGGCGGCGGTCCCGGAGCCGGCCCCGTGGGCGTGCGCGCCGGCCTGGAGCGTTTTCTGCCCAATCCGCGGGTGGTACAGCTCGCCGACGGTACGTTTGACGTCGTGGCAGACTCGGCCGATGCGATGGGGCGTATCTCGTCGTGGCTGGGCAACTATACCGTCTACATCCGTGCCCTGGCATACATCCTAACTCTCGGAGCCGAGGGCATATCGCAGGTGGGGCCGCTGGCCACGCTCAACGCCAATTACGTGATGCACCGCCTCAGTGACCTGTATGAACTGCCCATCCCCGGGCCATGCAAGCATGAGTTTGTATTCGACGGTCTGCGCGACAAGTCGACCGGCGTGACCACTCTCAACGTGGCCAAGCGGCTGCTCGACTTCGGCTTTCATGCCCCGACCATCTATTTCCCGTTGCTTTTCCATGAGTCGCTGATGATCGAGCCCACCGAGACCGAGAGCCTTGAGACTCTCGATGCCTTTGTCGAGGTGATGCGCGCCATTGCCAGGGAGGCGTCTGAGTCGCCCGCGACGGTGAAGGACGCGCCGCATGATACCCCGTGTCGCCGCCCCGACGACACCGAGGCGGCCCTGCATCCCAAGGTCACTTACAAGGATTGGTGCGATGCGGCAGTTTGATACCATCGTGATAGGCGCAGGCCCCGGCGGCTACCAGGTGGCCGCCGGACTTGCTGCAGCAGGCGAGAGCGTGGCGCTGGTCGAGCGCGACCGGGTAGGGGGCACGTGTCTCAACCGCGGATGCATACCCACCAAATGCCTTGCGGCGAGCGCCGATGTATTGCGTGCGTGCCGCCGCGCCGGTGAGTTTGGTGTCGGTTGCCCGGATGTGACGCTCGACTACGATGCCGCCCGCCGTCGCATGGAGGCAGTGGTCGACACCCTGCGTCAGGGTATCGCAACGCAATTGCGGGGAGTGGAGCTTATCGCTTCGGAAGCCGCGTTGCGTCCCGGCATGCAAGTTCATACGTCCGATGGTGATGTGCTTCAGGCTCGGCGGCGCATAGTGATAGCCACCGGCTCGTGCCCGGCGCCCCTGCGGGCCGAGGGCGGCCGATATGCTGTCGACAGCACTGCCGCGCTCAGCCTCGAGAGGCTGCCCGCCTCGGCGGTCATCGTCGGCGGAGGAGTCATCGGCATGGAGCTTGCCTCGATATGGCATGCCATGGGAGTGAAAGTGACAGTGCTTGAGTACTGCCGCGAGATATTGCCGGGTATAGATGCCGAGGTGGCCAAGCGGCTGCGCATGACCATGACGCGCCGCGGGATGGAGATTGTCACAGGAGCCGAAGTCACCGCCATATCGCCCGAGGGCCGTGTGAGCTATACCACGCGCAAGGGTGCCGCGGAGGTCTGCGGCGAGACGGTCGTAGCCTCTGTCGGCCGTCGGCCGGTAATCCCCGACGGTTGCGGGGAGTGCGGGGTGGAGCTTGACGCCCGCGGCTACATACGGGTCGACAGCGATATGCGTACCTCGGCCGTGGGTATCTACGCTATCGGCGACGTCAACGGTCTGTCGCTGCTGGCCCATTCAGCCGAGGCGCAGGCCCACGTGGTGATTCACGGCGATGCGGCGTGGTTTGACAGCCGTGTGGTGCCCGCCGTGGTGTTCACGCACCCTGAGGTGGCGCAGGTAGGTATTGTCGGCGATGATGCAGATGTGGTCACGGTAAAGCGCATGTTCGGCGCCAACGGCAAGGCTCTTGCTATGGGTGAGGGTGAGGGATTTGTAAAGCTCTCCTGCGACCGAGCCGACGGTACCGTGATGGCTGCGGCCATCATCGGGCCGCATGCTTCCGACCTGGTGGCTGAGGCGACCATGCTTGTGGCCGACAAGGTACCTTATACCGACATACCGCGGCGATACATACATGCCCACCCGACATTGAGCGAGATCTTCATCTGATACCGCATGAAAGATAAAAAAATCCCGGAGGGAAGTCCCCCTCCGGGATTTTTTTATCCGGCTGAGGCGTTCACTCAGCCGGAGTGAATATCTCATAACTGCTGTCGCTGTAGAAAACCATTATCGACTGAATCTTCTTGGCCGGGTCTGTCGACAGCGGAGGCACGGGAGGCAATGGTATGCCGGGGTCTGATGGAGCCTTTACGCCGCAGGCGGCACTGGTGTATGCCTCGTGTTTCCCGTTTGTATACGGCTTCGGAGACGGGGAGCCATACACGGCCGGCTCTTCAATGTCCTTACAGAGAGATGATTCAGGCACGGATTCGTCAATTATCGGGTCGATTTTGCCCTCTGAGGTTTTAAAATTTGAATCCGTCACCATATCTCCCTCGCCAAAAAGCAGCCACAGCACGTTGAGATCGGGAAAAGCCGCGTGCAGCTTCGAAGTCATGTCGTCGCTGAGACGCTTGTTGCGTCCGTTGAGAAACTGGGAGAGAGTGGGGCGCGGTATACCGGCCCGGTCGGCAAGCTGAGAATTGGTCAGCCCGACATAATCTCTATATTCAACCAATCTGTCTACGATATCCATGCCTCAACGACTGTAAAATGGGTTTAATATTCAAAATTATTGACTTTGCAAATGTAAAACATCTGTTTTATATATGCAAATTTAGTGTTGAAAATCGCATATTTGCGTTTGCAAACATAAGTGATAAATGTAAATTACGATATAATTTGCGTTTGTATATCACGCACTGCATATGCTAAACTAAATATTTAATAATTATGATACCATACATTGAAAGCGAATTACTTACGCGTAGCTATGTGTTGGCATACAGTAATACATGGGTGTAGGTGCACACGCTGTTGTAACGATTCAAGAAATCGGCGTAATACATATGAGTATCAATTATGTGTGCCGTTTTTTAAAAAGTGTTAATGCGAAATAGTTGAAATTGTAAACGGGTGAGGTGTGTTTGCAAAATCAGCTTTACGGGTATAATCGCGCACTTGATTGGTGTAATTGTAAATTATAAATCAGTTCAGATTAGCCTCCGTTTCAATATGTAAATGCAACTATAATTTGTGTTTGCACTCTAAATTTCATTCTTGTCAGTATATGGAGGTTATATTTCCGTAAATCCGGGCAATTTTTCAAAATTCGTGGCAGACGGGTCGTCTGTTTGCAAATACAACAATCTCCGGGGGCAAAAGTATAGCATTTGAGGTCGTAAGTTGTACATATTTAACATTACTACAGTCAATTATGCCAACATTAACTATTTTTTTTGCCTATCACAATCCAAACATCAACCAGAATTGTTTTACCTAAGTAAGGTCGATTTGGGCCGACCCGCGCTCGAAGTCAGCCAACATTCATATTTGATTGTTATCTAATTGAAAATATCCATCACATGAACGCCATCGCCACCACTCAAGCACCCAGCGAGAGCCTTGTATCGCTTACATCCGCTATAATGCACGACGGAGCGACGCTCCTGGGCTGGAACGACGGAGCTTATGCAATCATGCTGTTTGGGGTTTTGCTGCCGGCAGCGGCTGTGCTGCTGCTGTGCTCGGCCTCGCTTGCATTATCGCGGCACAAGGCGTCGCGGATAGTAGCTATCGTGTGTCTGACGCTCGGTTGTATCGCATTGGCCTCATTTGTCGCAATGGCAGCCTATGCCGTGATTTTCGGCACTACCTGGGCCAAGGCATAAATCAAGTCTGGTTACGCCCGCGATGGGGGCATGGGTCACGTGGAACGGCCTATGGCCAAATAATTACAATTATACAGCCTTATCTGTGATGATACGGTCGCAGATATGGCTGTAATTTTATCCGTAAAACGATTTAGTTTCTTCGAAGATTCAGATAATCTGCGCGGAAATTCTACGTCAAGCACCCGCTGTCATCAGCTATGATCTTGCCATCAACTATAACAGCGCATCGGGTGGTATGTATTCTTTGCGGAATTTTAAGTCTTGCGACGGGCGATACATATCATACTGTATAGCGAGTCCCGGATACGAATCATTTATTTGCGTGGCGGGACTTCTTGTACAGGCGACGGTGACCGCCACTTAAGCCCTCCAAGCGCTCGGCGTATACACCTGTCCGATTCGCATAGAATCTATATTATGTTAAATTGCGAGTGCGGGTGCAGCGTGAGCTATCCCCTGCTGCGTTCCGCTTCGTCTGTCTGTGGCCGTGGTGTGTATTGTGCTTTATCTAGGTTGCTCGCCGCAGCCTACGTCCGCTGATTTCACCACGCTGATTACGCTTGGTATGTTTACGGGCGAGGTGTGTATTGCTTACGGCTCTTTGCCGCTGACGTTCGGGCGTGGCGTGTATTGTATCACTGTTGTAATCATTGCCGCTCATCACGCTGGATGTTTATGGTCGTCGCGAGTTATATTTCTTGCGGGCCGCCGCTGATGAAGTCCGGCTGCGGAGTGTATTAGATGTGTTTCTGTGGTCTCTCGATTGTATGGTCGGGGTATGTGGGCATATTCATATGGATACCCTACCCGCTCTTTTCGTACGGTGCTGTCGCATAATCAGTTTATTCAACCTATAAATATCGGACGAGTTGTCTTAACGGATGTTAATTTTTACGAGGCGGCGTAGTATTAGCGTATATTGACTCGCTGATTATCACGGATTTTTCGTATAATTGCAGCGCAAACCCTACCTTAAATCTATTCCTGATTGAAAATGATATTCAGACTCCTCCTTATCCTATTGCCGGGATTGTTTGCCCTACCCTGCCTCGCCTCTGCGGCCAACGGTATAAAGATTGGAAACGCAAGCCTCTCAGTCACTATCGAGCAACCCGACACGGTAAGCCTCGAAGATGCTGCCATATGGATTGATACAGCCCCGATTTTCTGTGACTTTTTTGACAACACTACATTTAAGCTCCAGAAATGCGGCAATGAATTCCGAGGCTCGATACCTCTTGAGATGCTTGAAGAAATCGTAGGCCTTAGATTTGAATGTGGCGGCGGTGGATTCGGCTATATGGTCACGCTCTATCAGGAAAAGCCGGTTGAGCTGACATTTACCATAGACGCGGAGTACCGATTTGTAGCTTGTACAAATTCAGACACGGCGGCATTGACAGCCGAGGATTGGCAAAGACTCAGCTCGATATACATGCGTTTTGTGGCGCCGGAGGTCGTCGGTGTCGTGCCGCCCCAAATGTATGACTCATGGGAAAAAGTGCGCCATTACGAGAATACGGTGATATATCCCAAGCTGCTGGATTACGCTACCGAGGGAGAGGGGATTCCCGAAAATGCTCCAAACTGGTTTGTCAACAGTCTGAAATGCCGCTTTGCATCGGTCGACGTAATCCCCTATGTAAAGGCCGCCGAGAGAATCCACTCTCTCGCTGTCGACGAGCCTCCGATGAAGTCTTATGCATTCCTTGACAGTATCGACTACTCGCCGGTGTTTCTCACTCGGCTGCCGTTTACGGGGCTCAAATCGTTTCTCTATGCCCTGCTGCGTTTTCCCGAAGGCGGCTTCGGGGTGATAGGAGATACACCTGTAGCCGAATGGCAATCCGCTGCGAGGGAACAGATGCTGCCTGCCATATCGAGGCCGACCCGTCTGCTGCTTGACCTGCTTGCGGCGATGTCGTATGTCGAGCAAATCGATATCAGGCGCGAGCCGCTCACGGCCATGCAGATTGCCAATATCCAGGCGGCGTTTACCGACAATGACCTCGACAAGATCATAATAGCCAAGCATGCCCGGCTGGTGCAGTCTGCCAAACAGCCCACCAGGCAGGATTTGTCGGCCGTATCGTTTGATATCCGGCGCTATATCGATAAGATGTATCCCGGCCGGCCTGTCATCGTCGACCTGTGGAACACCTGGTGCGCGCCCTGTCTTGATGCGATAAACAGGAGCGAGATAATACGGCGAGAACTGCCCCGGTCGGATATTGTTTTTCTTTTTATCTGCGACGAGTCGTCGGCTGCTGACCAATGGGAGCGGCGCGCCGCCGATATCGACGGCGTGAATCTGCGTATAAGCGCCGAGGATGCGGCCCGCATAGGCCGGATGTATGGCCTTGAGGGATTCCCGTCGTATCTGGTGTTTGACAGAGAGCACAATCTGATGCACTCACAGACATCTTTTCCGGGACAATCCGGATACAGGAGTTGGATTGAGAGTGTCACGGCCATCGCCCCGCAACAGACCGGCAATCATTGAAAAAACGTGTCATGAGTAACGCATTGCGCCAATCATTCTGCCTGCTCGCCGGGACAATTGTCGCCGGCTCGGCTCTGCTCCCGGTAGCACCTGCACACGCCGGTGCGGATGTCTTCGGCCCGGTCGACTCCGTCGTAAGGCTTTTCCTCGACGGCAGGGAAATACGCGGAGGCTGGAATGTCGCCCCGGAGATAAATCCCGATATACTTGAAACAGCCGCCGCCAGGATAGCGTTTGTATCCAAAACGGATACATTGACCGTGAGCCCCGCCGAGTGGGACTCTGCCGACATCGCCATGATTACCACCTCGGGCGATACAGCCCGCGTGAGGGTGATACGCACGGCGGCCAATCCATACGAGCATCCCTCGCCGCAGATGTCGCGCCGCGCCGCATCGGGCAAGCTCACTCGAGAGCAGGCGCGCTTCGACATCGATGCCCTTGTGTACGGTATCAGTCAGATTCACCCCGACATATACTCGGTATGCACCCAGGAGCAGCTCCTGCGGGCGGTAAACCGAGCCAAGGACAGCCTTGGCGACTCCGTGACCCCGCTACAGCTCTACCGGGCTGCTGCTCCGCTGGTGGCCATGATAGGCGACGGACATACCTGCCTTCAGTTTCCATATAAAGACGTATTCACAGACTCTATGCTGCGTATGCCGGTATTTGTACGCATCGGCTCCGACCGCGCCATAATATGTGAGTCGAGCATCGACTCAATCATCCCCTATGGCTCGGCCATATTGAGCATCAACGGTGTGCCGGCCGATACGATGATAGATGCGATGATGCCCTATGTGAGCGGGGAGCGACAGCATTACAAGCTCGTGAGGGTCGGATATTCTTTTTACGGACTCTTCCACATGCTGTATGGCGCCGACGCCTATGATGTGGAGTATCGGCTACCGGGCGAGTCGCGCACACAGCGGCACATCTTTCCGGCTGCCACCCGCGCCGACATCATAAGCCGCTGTCCGTCGGTGAGCCGGGAGAGCCGCAGCGACTATACCTTCAGCATCGACCGCTCCCGCGATGTGGCTGTGATGGATTTCCGCTCGTTTACCGACGCGGGTCGCATGAGCGCATTTGCCGACTCTATGTTTACCGCTCTCCGCGACGCGCGCATCGGCAATCTCATTATCGACCTGCGCGCCAACGGCGGAGGCAACAGCGCCGTGGGCGATGTGCTGCTGCGCTACATATCTCCCCTGCCCTTTGTGCAGATGGAAAAGGCCCTCATACGCGTGACTCCGCTCTCGGCCCGGCTTATCGGCAACGGCGTCACGCCCTGCCTGGTATTCCACCAGGCCGATTCGGCCGACTATATACGTCCGCTCTCCCGCGCCGAAGGGCATTACGACGGTCGTGTATACCTGCTCACGTCCAATAACACTTTCTCGTCGGCCTCGTCGTTTGCATGGGTGTTCAAGGAGTGCGGCGTCGGGCCGGTCGTCGGAGAGGAGACCGGGGGCATGAGTGTGAGCTATGGCGACCTGCTTGTCTATAGTATGCCGGTATCTGGTCTCAGCACCACCGTGTCGTACAAGCGGTTTTGGCTGTTGCACGCCGACGAGCGCGATATCCACGGCGTAATCCCCGACGTCTCCGTCAAGGCTCCTGATGCCCTGGATACCGCTCTTGAAATGATAGCGCGGGACCGCGGCCGCTGACTTACGGCTCCGCGCAAACATATCCCGCCCGGAAGGCGTTATATATCCACACATACATAGAAAAGATATGGACAGACGTTTCTTACATCTCTCGGCCGTGGCGCTGCTCGCCTTCGGCCTTGCATCGTGCTCGGGCGATGATGCGTTTGTGGGCTCATGGACTGCTGCCGCGCCTGTGTCGCTGCAGGCCGACATACCCGCCGCATCGTCGGCCACATCGCTCATGTCGCTCGACTTCACCCGCGGCGACTCCGGCAACGGAGTATACCTGTCGTCGCTCATCAATGCCACACAGCCCGTGGTGGCCGACAGCCTCTCCGGCGCAGTCGAGCCCTACGAAGTGAGCATATCGGCCACAGCCGGAGTACGCGGCACGTGGACCCGCAGCGGCGACGACGACCTTCTGCTGGCATTTGACATGTCTTCGCTCAAGGTCGAGGTCGACCCGGCCGGAGTGATGTTCAGCCAGAATATGCTCACCGGAGCCGGTCAGCCGGCCGTGGACTCGCTCACGGCACGTACCGCAGCCATATGGCAGCGCCAGATAGAGCGGGCAGTGCGCGGCAGCCTCATACGTTACTCACGCCTTGAGGACGTCGAGGTCGACCGCGACCGCACAACCCTCCAGTTTGAAATAAAGAATGCCGCAGGTCACGACATCGACATGGTGATGCACCGTGTAATCAACGGCGACTGACCATCGCCGCGCGATAGTCGCGCAGCGCATATAACAGCTTATGCAGCGGGAGCCCTACCACATTGTAGTAGCTCCCGTTGATTTTTTCAACAGCGGCGGCTCCTATCCACTCCTGTATGCCGTAGGCGCCGGCTTTGTCGAGCGGCCGGCAGCGGTCTACGTAGCTCTCAATGTCGCTTTGAGCCAGAGGTGCAAAAGTCACCTCGGTCACCGACGAGAAAGTCATCGGCTCGCATCCGGGCGAAGCCAGAGTCACGCCCGTCACCACACGGTGGGTGCGGCCCGACAGCCGGCCGAGCATGGCGCAGGCATCTGCCGTGTCGCGCGGTTTGCCAAGTATCTCGCCGTCGAGTATCACCACAGTATCGGCTGTGAGCACGATGTCGCCCTCGGCGGCCGTGTCGAGATATGCCGAGCTTTTGAGCCTCGACAGATATGCCGGGACCTCATCGGCCGCCAGCGTGGCGGGGTAGCTCTCTTCGACCTCGCGGTCGGGCGCAGTCACATAGTCGGGCTCGATGATGGCGAGCAGCTCGCGGCGGCGCGGAGATTTTGATGCAAGTATCAGTGCCATGTATACGTAGTCGGGAGGTAAGTGGATTATTGACCGGAATTGGCAGGCGCCTCGGCCCACAGGCCGCGAGCGCGCAGT
>OFFM01001442.1_pt1 | contig 13126 bp, 9 predicted proteins | sample 1521401 | NCBI WGS metagenome assembly OFFM01 (sample SAMEA3504118, study PRJEB24116) | mouse gut metagenome | biome: mouse gut; feature: mouse-associated habitat; material: faeces | place: Denmark | collected 2011
TCAGGGGTAGAGCACTTCCTTGGTAAGGAAGAGGTCGCGGGTTCAAATCCCGCCACCGGCTCCAATCTCTCCTTCAAGTGAGATTCCATTAAGGTGTCTCCATCTGAAGAGAAAAAGAAAAATTAAAATAATAATAGCAAAACAATGGCTAAGGAAAAATTCGAAAGAACCAAACCGCACGTGAACATCGGTACGATCGGTCACGTTGACCACGGTAAGACTACTCTTACTGCGGCTATCACAAAGGTTCTTGCAGAGAAAGGTCTCTCTGAGGCTCGTTCGTTCGACTCAATCGACAATGCTCCTGAGGAGAAAGAGCGTGGTATCACAATCAACACCGCTCACGTTGAGTATCAGACTGCAAACCGTCACTACGCACACGTAGACTGCCCGGGACACGCCGACTATGTGAAGAACATGGTAACTGGTGCTGCTCAGATGGACGGTGCGATTATCGTAGTTGCTTCTACTGACGGTCCGATGCCCCAGACTCGCGAGCACATCCTTCTCGCTCGTCAGGTGAACGTTCCCCGTCTGGTCGTGTTCATGAACAAATGCGACATGGTAGACGATGAGGAGATGCTCGAACTCGTTGAAATGGATATGCGTGACCTTCTTTCTCAGTATGAGTATGATGGTGACAACACTCCTATCATCCGCGGTTCCGCTCTCGGTGCTCTCAATGGCGAGCAGGAGTGGGTTGACAAAGTGATGGAGCTTATGGATGCAGTTGACAACTGGATTCCGCTTCCTCCCCGTGATGTTGATAAACCCTTCCTTATGCCTGTTGAGGACGTATTCTCAATCACAGGTCGTGGAACAGTTGCTACAGGCCGTATCGAGGCTGGTCGCGTAAAAGTTGGCGACGAGGTTCAGATCCTTGGTCTTGGCGCAGACAAGAAATCAGTTGTAACTGGTGTTGAGATGTTCCGTAAGATCCTCGATGAGGGTGAGGCTGGTGATAACGTAGGTCTTCTCCTCCGTGGTATCGACAAAGACGAAATCAAACGTGGTATGGTTATCTGCCATCCCGGACAGGTTAAACCTCACGATCACTTCAAGGCTCAGGTTTATATCCTGAAGAAAGAAGAGGGTGGCCGTCACACTCCGTTCCACAACAAATATCGTCCTCAGTTCTACATCCGTACACTCGATGTAACCGGTGAGATTACACTCCCCGAAGGAATTGAGATGGTAATGCCTGGTGACAACGTTGAGATCGACGTTAAGCTCATCACTCCGGTAGCTATGGACAACGGTCTTCGTTTCGCAATCCGTGAGGGTGGCCGCACAGTAGGTTCTGGTCAGATCACAGCAGTTGTTGAGGACTAATCAGTCTGACACAATGAAATAATAAATAGGGGCCTTCGGCTAAGGAGGCCCCTAATCTACGGGAATAGCTCAGTTGGTAGAGCACCGGTCTCCAAAACCGGGTGTCGAGAGTTCGAGTCTTTCTTCCCGTGCCAATAGAAAACAATATGAAATTATTCAAGGATATAAAGGAATCTTATAACGAACTTGTGTATAAGGTTTCTTGGCCGACTCAGAAGCAACTTATCAATAGCTCGGTGCTGGTGCTGATAGCTTCCATCATCCTGGCAGTCTTCATTTGGGCTGTTGATAAGATATTCAATCTTCTCATGGAGCTGGTCTACAGTATCAATTTTTAAACTTTTCAAATAAGGATTTCAATGGCTGAATCAAAGAAAGAATGGTACGTATTGCGTGCCATCTCAGGAAAGGAAGCGAAAGTCAAAGAAGTGTTGGAGGCAGCGATCAAAAACACAGACCTCGGACATTACGTTTCACAGGTATTGATTCCAACTGAAAAGATTTACACCACACGCAATGGCAAGAAAGTGCTGAAAGAGCGCACACTTTATTCCGGTTATGTCTTTATTCAGGCAGCGCTTACTGGAGAAGTGGAATATGAGCTTCGAAACACAACTAATGTCATTGATTTTTTGCGTGGTCGTGCGAAGGGCAGCAAACCCGAGTCGCTGCGCGAGAGTGAGGTGATGAGAATGCTGGGACGTGCCGATGAGATGGCAGAGCCAGCCGAGGAATCAACCGACCGTTACATAGTGGGTGAACCCGTTAAGGTTACGTTCGGTCCGTTCAGCGGCTTCAGCGGTGTTATCAAAGAGGTCAATTCAGAGAAGAAAAAGATTAAGGTTGAGGTCAAGATATTTGGCCGCGCCACAGATCTTGAGTTGGAAAATTCGCAAGTTGAGAGAGAGTGATTCCGGATGGATGTTACACTTTCGGATGAATTCGATTTCAAAACAATTTTAAAAAAGTAGAACAATGGCAAAAGAAATTGCTGGACAGATCAAATTACAGATTAAAGGCGGAGCAGCCAATCCGTCACCGCCAGTAGGACCTGCATTGGGTTCTAAGGGTATCAATATCATGGAATTTTGTAAGCAATTCAATGCCCGTACCCAGGACAAGGCCGGAAAGGTTCTTCCTGTAGTAATCACTTACTATACGGACAAGAGCTTCGACTTTATCGTTAAGACTCCTCCTGTGGCAGTGCAGCTCAAAGAAGTTGCCAAGGTTAAGAGCGGTTCCGCTCAGCCTAACCGTAAGAAGGTAGCCGAAATCTCCTGGGATCAGGTTAAGACAATTGCTGAAGACAAGATGCCGGATTTGAACTGTTTTACTTTGGATTCTGCAATGCGTATGGTTGCAGGCACAGCGAGAAGCATGGGTATCACCGTCAAAGGGGCGTTCCCTGAACTTAACTAATAATCTTCAAGAAAATGGGAAAACTGACAAAAAATCAAAAGTTAGCTTTATCGAAGATTGAACCCGGGAAGGCATACACTTTGGCCGAGGCAGCCGAAAAGGTGAAAGAGATTTCATTTGAGAAATTTGATGCATCTTTCGACATTGATGTCCGTCTTGGTGTAGACCCCCGTAAAGCCGACCAGATGGTTCGCGGCGTTGTGTCGCTTCCTCATGGCACAGGCAAGCAGGTTAGAGTGCTCGTATTGTGCGGTCCCGACGCTGAAGCGGCAGCCAAGGAAGCCGGCGCCGACTATGTAGGCCTTGATGAATATCTCCAGAAGATAAAAGAGGGTTGGACAGACGTTGACGTTATCATCACACAGCCTTCGGTTATGGGTAAGCTCGGTCCTTTGGGCCGTATCCTCGGTCCCCGCGGACTGATGCCTAACCCGAAGAGTGGTACGGTAACTATGGATGTTGCAAAAGCCGTGAAAGAGGTAAAACAGGGTAAGATTGACTTCAAGGTTGACAAAACAGGTATCGTTCACGCTTCAATCGGCAAAGTAAGCTTCTCTGCAGATCAGATGCGCGACAACGCTAAAGAGTTTATCAACACTCTCGTGAAGTTGAAACCCGCCACCTCCAAAGGTACATATATCAAGAGCATTTATCTTTCGAGCACAATGGGTCCCGGCGTGAAAGTTGAGACCAAATCAGTGGCTGATTAATCTTTAATAGAAGACGAAAATGAAAAAGGAAGATAAAGCTATTATAATTGCAAAAATAGGCGAGGAGCTGAATAACTACAGCTGCGTCTATCTTACTCAGACATCCGGACTCAACGCAGAGAAGACAAGCGCGCTCCGTCGTGCATGTTTCTCAGGCGACATCAAGATGCTTTGCGTAAAGAACACGCTACTTAAAGCTGCGTTCGAGGCAAGCGAGGTGGATTATTCCGGTCTCTATGATCTTCTCCATGGCGAGACTACTCTGATGCTCAGCAACACAGGTAACGCTCCTGCGAAGCTCATCAAGAAGTTCCGCGACAAAAACGATACGCTTCCCATGCTTAAGGGTGCTTTCGTGGAGGAAACAGTATACGTTGGCGAGGAGCAGTTGGAAACCCTGGCCAATATCAAGAGCAAAAACGAACTCATCGGAGACGTTATCGGCTTGCTCCAGTCGCCCGCCAAGAATGTCATCTCTGCTTTGCAGAGCGGTGCTAACAAGCTCCACGGCATCCTGGAGACTCTTTCCAACAAATAATCATCCCCAAGTAAAAATAATAAAAAATAAATACTACAATGGCAGATTTGAAAGCATTTGCAGAACAATTGGTTAACCTTTCTGTAAAAGAAGTTAACGAACTTGCTACAATCCTCAAGGAAGAGTATGGTATCGAACCCGCCGCTGCTGCTGTGGCAGTTGCAGCTGGTCCTGCAGCCGGTGCACCCGCTGAGGAGGAGAAGACAAACTTCGACGTAGTCCTGAAGGCTGCCGGCGCAAGCAAGCTCGCAGTTGTTAAGCTCGTGAAAGAGCTCACAGGTCTTGGTCTTAAAGAGGCTAAGGAATTGGTAGACGGTGCTCCTAACACTATCAAGGAGGGTCTTCCCAAAGCTGAGGCTGAAGGTCTTAAGAAACAACTCGAAGAGGCCGGCGCTGAAGTTGAACTCAAATAATAATCGACTTAATCTGAAAGTAGGTTAAGAACGCTCATAGGTAGCGTTCTTAACCTATTTATTCATGTTCCAACCTTTCTCCAAACCCGTCGATGGGCTCTTCTCGGGCCGCACGACCAAAGTCCTTTATTAACTTATTACCAATGTCAGTAAAACTTACCGAAAAACCGCGCGTTAACTTCGCGTCGATAAAAAATCCTCTGCCTTTCCCAGATTTTCTGGAAGTGCAGTTGAAATCGTTTAAGGATTTTCTGCAGCTTGACACACCTCCTGAGTTGAGAAAAGATCAGGGTCTTTACAAAGTGTTCGCAGAAAACTTCCCTATCGCCGACACCCGAAATAACTTCGTGCTGGAGTTTCTCGATTACTACATCGACCCTCCGCGCTACTCTATAGAGGAATGTCTTGAGAGAGGACTCACCTACAGTGTGCCTCTGAAGGCTAAACTCAAGCTTTATTGCACTGACCCCGACCACGAGGATTTTGCAACGACCATACAGGATGTGTATCTCGGTCCGATCCCTTACATGACTGAGCAAGGCACGTTCATCATAAACGGCGCCGAACGTGTTGTGGTTTCACAGCTCCACCGCTCGCCGGGTGTGTTTTTCGGTCAGAGCACTCATGCCAACGGCACAAAGCTCTATTCAGCGCGTATTATCCCATTCCGTGGAAGTTGGATTGAGTTTGCAACAGACATCAACAATGTGATGTATGCCTACATCGACCGTAAGAAGAAACTTCCGGTCACAACTCTGTTGCGTGCTATCGGTCTTGAGAGCGACAAGGATATTATCCAGATATTTGACCTTGCAGAGGAGATAAAGGTTACAAAAACAAATCTCAAGAACTCAGTTGGCCGCAAGCTCGCAGCTCGCGTGCTCAACAGCTGGGTTGAGGATTTCGTCGATGAGGATACCGGTGAGGTTGTCTCCATCGAGCGTAACACTGTAGTTGTGGATCGTGGCAGCGAGATCACAGAAGATGTGATCGATGCCATCATGGAGAGCGGTGTGAAGACAATTCTCGTTGAGAAGGAGAATGTCAATGCCGTTGACTACAGCATCATCTTCAATACTCTTCAGAAGGATACCTCCAACTCCGAGAAGGAGGCTGTGCAGTATATCTATCGTCAGCTCCGTAATGCGGAGCCACCGGATGATGCTTCCGCACGCGAGGTGATCCAGAACCTCTTCTTCAGCGAGAAACGTTACGACCTCGGAGAGGTAGGACGTTATCGTATCAACAAGAAGCTTGAACTTGACACTCCGATGGACGTGAAGGTGCTCACCCGTGAGGACATCATCGCCATCATCAAATATCTTATCGAGCTGATCAATGCAAAGAGCGATGTCGATGATATCGACCACCTCAGCAACCGTCGTGTGCGCACTGTCGGTGAGCAGCTCTACAATCAGTTCGGTGTCGGATTGGCGCGTATCTCACGCTCTATCCGTGAAAAAATGAACGTCCGCGACAATGAGGTGTTCACCCCGACAGACCTGATCAACGCCAAGACCATCTCGGCTGTGATCAATACATTCTTCGGAACTAACGCTCTGTCGCAGTTCATGGACCAGACCAACCCTCTTGCGGAAATCACCCACAAGCGCCGTATGTCGGCTCTCGGTCCCGGTGGTCTATCCCGTGAGCGTGCAGGTTTCGAGGTTCGAGACGTGCACTATACCCACTATGGTCGTCTCTGTCCTATCGAGACTCCTGAGGGTCCTAACATCGGTCTGATCTCATCTCTTTGCGTTTACGCGAAGATCAATAATCTTGGTTTCATCGAGACTCCCTATCGTCAGGTAACAGACGGTAAGGTTAACCTCAACAATGATGAGGTGGTATATCTCACCGCTGAAATCGAGGAGGGCCAGATGATCGCACAGGGTAATGCACCTGTTAACGACGACGGCTCGTTTATAAATAATAAAGTTAAGGCGCGTCTTGATGCCGACTTCCCGATTGTGGCTCCGAATGAGCTCCAGCTCATGGATGTGGCTCCTATCCAGATTGCGTCGATCGCGGCATCTCTGATCCCCTTCCTTGAGCATGACGATGCTAACCGCGCGCTCATGGGATCGAACATGATGCGCCAGGCGGTTCCTTTGCTCCGCAGCGAGGCTCCTATTGTCGGCACCGGCATAGAAGGCCAGCTCATCAAGGATTCACGCACTCAGATCACAGCCGAGGGCGCGGGTACTATCGAATATGTCGATGCAACAGTGATCCGCATCAACTATGACCGCACGGAGGATGAGGAATTCGTGGAATTCGAGTCTTCTGTAAAAGAATATAAGATACCCAAGTTCCGCCGCACCAACCAGGGCACGACTATCGACTTGCGTCCTATCTGCAATAAGGGTCAGCGTGTGGAGAAGGGTGATATCCTTACCGAGGGTTACTCCACAGAGAAAGGCGAGCTCGCTCTGGGCCGCAACCTCAAGGTGGCGTTCATGCCCTGGAAGGGTTACAACTATGAGGACGCCATCGTGCTCAACGAGCGCATGGTGCGTGAGGATATCCTTACTTCGGTTCACGTGGATGAGTATACACTCGACGTGCGTGAGACGAAACGTGGTATGGAGGAACTCACATCCGATATCCCCAACGTCAGCGAGGATGCGACAAAGGATCTTGATGAGCGCGGAATAATCCGCGTAGGCGCACATGTGGTGCCCGGTGACATCATGATCGGTAAGATCACTCCGAAAGGTGAGAGCGATCCTACTCCTGAGGAGAAGCTGTTGCGTGCCATCTTCGGTGATAAGGCAGGTGATGTGAAAGATGCATCTCTGAAAGCTTCGCCTTCACTCAAGGGTGTGGTTATCGGTACAAACCTCTTCTCAAAGGCCGTTAAGAAAAAGAGCAATAAGAACAGTGCCAATGCTCAGCTTCCCATCCTTGATGAGGAGTATGAGGAGAAGCAGTCTGAGCTCCGTGTCCTGATGGTTAACAAAATGAAGACTCTTCTCAAGGGTCAGGTATCACAGGGCGTGAAAGATTTCATCGGTGTGGATGTTGTGCCTGTTGGTCAGCGTTTCGATGATGTAAATTTCAACGGCATTGATTACGAGACTGTAAACCTCAGCGACTGGACAGGAGATGCGAGAATCGATGGTATGGTTGCCAAACTTATTACCAACTATCTCCGCAAGTCGAAAGAGATCGACAGCGAATTGCGCCGCAAGAAATTCGATATCACCATCGGTGATGAGCTCCCCTCCGGCATTATGCAGATGGCGAAGGTTTACATCGCCAAGAAGCGTAAGATCGGTGTCGGTGACAAGATGGCGGGTCGCCACGGTAACAAAGGTATCGTGTCGCGTGTGGTTCGTCAGGAGGATATGCCATTCCTTGAGGATGGTACTCCCGTTGACATCGTGCTTAACCCGCTTGGTGTGCCTTCTCGTATGAACCTTGGTCAGATCTTCGAGACTGTTCTCGGATGGGCAGGCCGCGAACTTGGCGAGAAATTTGCTACACCTATCTTTGATGGTGCTTCGCTTGACGACCTTAACGAATGGACAGACAAGGCAGGTGTTCCCCGCTACGGTAAAACCTACCTCTACGACGGAGGAACAGGTGACCGCTTCGACCAGCCTGCTACTGTCGGTGTGATCTACATGCTTAAGCTCGGTCACATGGTTGAGGACAAAATGCACGCTCGTTCCATCGGTCCGTACTCACTCATCACCCAGCAGCCTCTCGGAGGTAAAGCTCAGTTCGGTGGTCAGCGTTTCGGAGAGATGGAGGTATGGGCTCTTGAGGCGTTCGGCGCTGCCCACATTCTTCAGGAGATCCTTACAATCAAGTCTGACGACGTTGTAGGACGCTCCAAGGCTTACGAGGCAATCGTCAAAGGCGATCCGATGCCCAATCCCGGAATTCCGGAGTCACTCAATGTGCTTCTCCACGAGCTCCGCGGTCTTGGTCTCAGCATCACATTAGATTAATAAAATCAAAACAAATCTGCTTCGGGTTTCCCCTGAGGGGAGACCCGGGGCAGAACAATATAAGGAAAAACATCTTATGGCTTTTAGAAGAGACAATAAAATTAAAAGCAATTTCTCGAAAATCACCATCGGTCTTGCTTCTCCCGAAGAAATCAAGGAGAAGTCAAGTGGCGAGGTGTTGAAGCCCGAGACCATCAACTACCGCACATACAAGCCTGAGCGCGACGGTCTTTTCTGTGAGAAGATCTTCGGTCCGGTGAAGGATTACGAGTGCCATTGCGGAAAATACAAACGTATCCGCTACAAAGGAATCGTGTGCGACCGTTGCGGTGTCGAGGTGACAGAGAAGAAGGTGCGCCGCGAGCGCATGGGTCATATCGAGCTTGTGGTTCCGGTGGCTCATATCTGGTATTTCCGCTCGCTCCCCAATAAGATCGGTTACCTCCTCGGTCTCCCGTCCAAGAAACTTGACGCTGTTATATATTACGAGCGTTATGTTGTGGTTAATCCGGGAAATGTGGAAGGTGTTGAGAAACTCGACCTTCTTTCCGAAGAGGAATACATGAATATAATGGATCAGCTGCCAGAGGACAACAAGTACCTTGAGGATGGCGATCCCAACAAGTTTGTTGCCAAGATGGGTGCCGAGGCAATCTATGAACTGCTTCAGGAGATCGATCTTGTGTCGCTTGCCGCTGAATTGCGTCATAAAGCAAATACAGACGGTTCGCAGCAGCGTAAGACAGAAGCTCTCAAACGCCTTCAGGTTGTCAACAGCTTCCTCTCTTCCGCGAATGTCAACAAACCTGAATGGATGGTGCTCAAGGCAGTGCCTGTGATTCCGCCGGAGTTGCGTCCTCTCGTGCCCCTCGATGGTGGCCGCTTCGCAACTTCCGACCTCAACGACCTCTATCGTCGTGTCATCATCCGTAACAACCGTCTGAAGCGTCTCATCGAGATTCAGGCTCCCGAGGTGATTCTCCGTAATGAGAAGCGTCTTCTTCAGGAGGCTGTGGACTCGTTGCTCGACAACAGCCGCAAATCTTCCGCTGTCAAGTCAGACGTGAACCGTCCTCTCAAATCCCTTTCCGATTCATTGAAAGGTAAGCAGGGTCGTTTCCGTCAGAACCTTCTCGGTAAGCGTGTCGATTATTCAGCACGTTCGGTTATCGTCGTAGGTCCTGAGTTGAAAATGCACGAGTGCGGTATTCCTAAGCTGATGGCAGCAGAACTTTACAAGCCTTTCGTTATCCGTAAGCTCATTGAGCGCGGCATCGTGAAGACTGTGAAGAGCGCGAAGAAGATCGTTGATCGCAAGGAGCCTGTGGTTTGGGATATCCTCGAATACGTTATGAAGGGTCATCCTGTGCTTCTCAACCGTGCCCCGACGCTTCACCGTCTCGGTATCCAGGCATTCCAGCCCAAGATGATCGAGGGTAAGGCAATCCAGTTGCATCCGCTCGCTTGTACTGCGTTCAATGCAGACTTCGACGGTGACCAGATGGCTGTGCACTTGCCTTTGAGCAATGAGGCTATCCTTGAGGCTCAGATGCTGATGCTCGGTGCCCACAACATTCTTAACCCCGCAAACGGTGCTCCTATCACCGTGCCTTCTCAGGACATGGTGCTCGGACTTTATTATATCACCAAGCTCCGCAAGGGCGACAAGGGTGAGGGAACAGTATTCTATGGTCCGGAAGAGGCTGAGATCGCATACAATGAGGGTCAGGTAACACTTCACGCACCCGTCTCGGTTCTCGTTGAGGATATAGATGAGAATGGCAACCGTGTGAAGGTTCTGAAGAAAGACACCTCTGTCGGTCGTGTGCTCTTCAACCGTTACGTGCCTAAGGAGATCGGATATGTTAATGAGATCATATCCAAGAAATCACTTCGCACCATCATCGGTAAGGTCATCAAGACTTGCGGTGTTACACGTTCCGCCCAGTTCCTCGATGATATCAAGAACCTCGGTTACCGCATGGCCTTCAAGGGAGGTCTTAGCTTCAACCTTGGTGACGTCATCATCCCGAAGGAGAAAGAGGAATATGTTGCAGAGGGTCACGCACAGGTTGAGGAAGTGCTCAACAACTATGCGATGGGTTTCATCACCGGTAACGACCGTTACAACCAGGTGATCGATATCTGGACACACGTCAACGCCAAGCTCGCTTCAACCCTTATGAAGCAGATGGAGGAAGACCAGCAGGGATTCAACTCAGTCTACATGATGCTTGATTCCGGTGCCCGTGGTTCTAAGGACCAGATCCGTCAGCTTTCCGGTATGCGTGGTCTTATGGCCAAGCCGCAGAAAGCCGGTGCTGAGGGTGGTCAGATTATCGAGAACCCGATTTTGGCGAACTTTAAGGAGGGTCTGTCAGTGCTTGAGTACTTTATCTCTACGCACGGTGCCCGTAAGGGTCTTGCGGATACCGCGCTTAAGACCGCCGATGCCGGTTATCTTACCCGTCGTCTTGTCGACGTAGCTCATGATGTGATCATCAATGAAGAGGATTGCGGAACGCTCCGTGGTCTTGTATGCACAGAGATCAAGAACAACGAGGAAGTCGTGGCTTCGCTCAGCGAGAGAATTCTCGGTAGGGTTTCAGTCCATGACATCGTTGATCCATATAACCCCGATGAGATTATCGTACACGCAGGTGAGGAGATTACGGAGGCTATCGCTGACCGTATCGAGAAATCGCCCATCGAGTCTGTCGAGATTCGTTCGGTGCTTACCTGCGAATCCAAGAAAGGTGTCTGCGCCAAATGTTACGGTCGAAACCTCTCCAACCACCGTATGGTGCAGAAAGGTGAGGCTGTCGGCGTGATCGCAGCGCAGTCTATCGGTGAGCCGGGTACACAGCTTACCCTCCGTACATTCCACGTCGGTGGTGTCGCCGGTAACGTTACCGCTGTCAAGGATGTAACATCACGTCATGACGGTAAACTTGAGATCGAGGAGCTCCGTACAATCAAGGATGCAGATGGAGTGGATATCGTAGTCGGCCGTATGGGTGAGCTTCGTATAGTAGAGCCTAAATCGGGAATTGTGCTGATGAATGCAAATATCCCCTACGGTTCGAAACTCTTCTTCCACGATGGAGACACTGTGAAGCCCGGAGACATGATCTGCGAATGGGACCCCTTCAATGCCGTTATTGTATCGGAAGAGGGTGGTAAGGTTCGTTTCGAGAATGTGGAAGAGGGTGTTACATACCGTGTGGAGACCGATGAGGCTACTCAGCTGCGTGAGAAGATCATGATCGAGAGCAAGGACCGTACCAAGATTCCTGCCGCTCAGGTATACAATGAGGATGGCGAGCTCATCCGCAGCTACTCGCTGCCTGTGGGAGCACACCTCCTTATCGATGACGGCGATGTCTTGAAGCCAGGTCAGGTGTTCGTGAAGATTCCGCGTGCTGCCGGTTCTGCCGGTGACATTACCGGTGGCCTTCCCCGTGTCACCGAGCTTTTCGAAGCCCGTAACCCGTCTAACCCTGCCGTGGTCAGCGAAATCGACGGCGAAGTTAAATTCGGCAAGATCAAACGTGGTAACCGCGAGATCAGCGTAACCAACAAACTTGGTGAGGAGAAGAAATATCTTGTGCCTCTGTCAAAGCAGATCCTCGTTCAGGAGAACGACTATGTGCGTGCCGGAACACCACTCTCCGATGGTGCCATCACTCCGAGCGATATCCTTAACATCAAGGGTCCGACAGCCGTTCAGGAATATATCGTGAATGAGGTTCAGGATGTGTATCGCATGCAGGGTGTGAAGATCAACGACAAGCACTTCGAGGTTATCGTGCGCCAGATGATGCGTAAAGTCAACATCCTCGATCCGGGTGATACCCGCTTCTTGGAGCAGCAGGTGGTTGATAAACGTGAATTCATGGAGGAAAACGACAACATCTGGGGTAAGAAGGTTATCACAGATGCCGGTGACAGCCAGACATATCTTGCAGGTCAGATCATCACAGTCCGCAAGCTCCGCGATGAGAATTCATCGCTTAAGCGTAAGGACCTCCGCACTATGACAGTGCGCGATGCTGTGCCCGCTACTTCAGAGCAGATTCTCCAGGGTATCACACGTGCCGCTCTCCAGACATCAAGCTTTATGTCCGCCGCTTCCTTCCAGGAAACAACCAAGGTGCTTAACGAAGCAGCTATCAATGGTAAGACAGATACGCTTGAGGGTATGAAGGAGAACGTTATCTGCGGTCACCTGATTCCCGCCGGTACTGGTCTGCGTGAATACAACAAGATTGTTGTCGCAAATAAGGAGGAGCTTGCAGCTCTTCAGGTAACTGATGATCCGGACACTGTTCTGGAGGCTGAGGTTGCCGAGGACATGGCTAAAGCATAAAAGAACTCTAATATATTGATATAGCAGGGAGCGTTCCATCCGGAGTGCTCCCTGTTTGTTTTAACTAAAATTAACGAAAGTTGCGTGTGTATGTTGGGGATATTATCTAATTTTGCACCGCACATCGGAGTCATGCACCAATTTTGATGCGGCTCCGAGGGAAGATTACATCACCTTGGCAATTTGGTTGTATATACTAAAAGTGGTGGGACGGCTCTTCTTCCCGGTGTCCTATTGGATGCCGAACCGCAAATATCTGCGTCCCGTCTTGCAGAATCCTTAAGCGCAGCGTTTGAAACGCTTGTGCAATGGAATTCGTGTGTCATCGAATCTCCGTTAGGATTCACAGGAGCGATTACTTGCCCACTTTATTCATAAAGCAGCCG
>OFFM01001457.1_pt1 | contig 13012 bp, 12 predicted proteins | sample 1521401 | NCBI WGS metagenome assembly OFFM01 (sample SAMEA3504118, study PRJEB24116) | mouse gut metagenome | biome: mouse gut; feature: mouse-associated habitat; material: faeces | place: Denmark | collected 2011
CCACCCCATCATTTAGAGCGATGTAGCGGACGTGGCGCTCCGGGAAGTATATCTCCGTATACTGACCACACATGATGTAGTTGCGACCCAGGCGTGAGAGGTCCTTAGTAATGACCAGATTGATGCGCCCCTTTTCAATGTCCGCAATCATCCGCTGAAAGCCGGGGCGGTCAAAATTTGTGCCTGAAAATCCATCGTCAATATAGGTATCAACAACTTCCCAGCCTTGTTTCTCAACATATTCAGTCAATAAGGCCCGTTGGTTTCCAATACTCATGGACTCATGATCGGCCCCATCTTCGGAAGATAATCTACAATAGATAGCGGCCCGATAATTCTGTTGCTCTCTCATAAAACTGCCTCCTTATCAGCCAGAGAAACAACAGGGTTTATGTACGACTGTCAAGGACAGTGTAGCACATTAAAGTGCGAAAGTCAAGCTGTGCCGCCTGTTGCTTCACAAAATTTTCTGCGGAGACTATCCCGCCGCTTTCTCGAAAAGAATCTTCTTGACCGCAGCCTCATGAATCACCTCACTTGCGGTTCTGGTGCCGCTGAACACGCTGACTACACGGATAATGTCGCGGCCAATTTTCAGACGGTAGCCCTGATTCGCAGGGCTTTCCGCCGTCACTTTTTCTTCGTTCCTCATATCAGGCATAGATGAACCTCCTTGAAAAAATCGCCGCAGACTGTTCCCAGCCTGCGGCGATTTGTGATGTATCAGCCCTTAAAGCGGTAGGGCAGCTTTCGGCCTCCGCGCTGGTGGCCGTTGTACTTACTGAGAATGACACGGGCAAACCGCAGGGCGGCTTTATTAGTGGAGAAGTCCACCTTGCCCCGCCGTATAATCTCATCCGGGTCAACGGCAGACAGCCGCTTGATAAACGTCTGGTCCACCAGCTCCGTCTCATAGGTCTTGACAAACAGCGCCATGCCGGAGAAGATGGACCCTTTGAGAGAGCTGGGGGTTCCATGCCACGCTCCGGCAATCAAACCCAGCATCCGGGAGAAGGCCGCGCCGCCCAGGAGCCGGTAGGCGTTGATAACGGCGCGGGTGGTGGAAATTTCAAAGGGTTCCCCGGTGGGCCGGTCCAGCGCCCACACAAAGCCAGCGTCCTCCACCCGCTGCTTCACGTCAATGATCTCCGCGTCCGCGCCGGATTCCACAAGGGCCTTGGTCGCGTGGCCCAGCCGCAGCTTTCCTCTGGTCTGGTCCAGCATATAGTACAGCTCGGCCTCCTGCTCGTAGGTCAGGCCGGTGTAGATGATGCAGGGGACGGTCACATCCCCGCCGCCCGCCATCTTCCGCATAGCGGCGATCCGGTGCTGTCCGTCCACCACATTGAAATTGCCGTCCCGGAAGCTGACCACAATGGGGGTCAGCAGACAGGGGTTCCACTTGGCAATCAGCTTGTCCACATCCTCCGTCTCCACAGGCCGCTGATAGGGCAGGCCGGAGGTCAGCTTGGCGGTGGAGAGGTCACGGCTCACGCCAGGGTTGTGGTACTTCACTTCGGGGATGGTGGTCTGACGCTCCAAAGGCTCCGGTTTGGAGGTATGACGCTTTTTTCGATAGCTCATTTGTTCATATTCCTTTCCATTAGATTTAATAAATCCTCTATTGCAGAGGTAATGGTGGTAAAACGCTGACGTACAAAATCAAATTGCACCAGGGATATGTCGGGGAAAACGACTGTGCAGAAGGGGTCGTTATACCATGCGAAATTCTTGTGGAAGGTATCTACAAAGCCGTCAATATCCGCAAGCAGCGTGTCCGGGTTATAACTGCAATCTTTATTGGGATTCTTGAGATCGGCTACGGATTCCTCTATACTGGCATAGTGTTTATCGCCCAGGGTGTAGGGAACGGAGGGCGGCATTGGAGGCTCCGGGGGCTGCGGTTCCTCTGCCGGGGCAGGATGGTACTCACCCATGGATTTGATTTCCCCCGCTGCTAACTGGCTGGCCGCGTCCCTCTGCTGCTCCGGTTCCAGACGGGACAGCTTCAAAGCGTCCTTTTTCGTGATTTTGGTGCCGGTGTCCCGGATAATATCCTTTGCTTCGGTAGTCAGATTTTTAGCGGTCTGAATTTGACGTTCAACTGTCCTTCTACCGACGCCTAACTTCTCGGCAGTATCTTGAACAAAGGATTTCATAGAATCAGAACGACATTTTGACGTTCTGATTTTTTCGCTTTTTTGATCTCCGCCATTTTTCGTCTCCGGGTGAAGGGCTTCATAAATCTCCTTCCGGCGCAGAAGTAAATCACTGTACTCCACGGCAGATAAGCCCTTCCTGACCACGTTCTCATCAACCTCCGCCAGCTCTGCCAGTAGGCCCTCCAAACTGCTGACATTACACTCAATCTCCGTCCATCCCAGCAGTTTTGCCGCTTCCAGCCGGTGCAATCCGGCGATCAGCGTATGCTCCCGGTCAATGGTGATGGGGTTGAGCAAGCCCACCTTGGAAATACTGTCCACCAATTCCTGCACCCCCTCCGGGTCTGCCTCCCGCCGTCCGGCGTTGATCTTGATCTCACTGATTGGAACAAGCATATTTTCACCTCCCTGGCCGCCGGCCTGTTATCGTTCATCCTTGCCGGATGGAACACCTGGGGCCACAGTTGGCCTATGGCTTCAGGTCTTTCATCCGGTGGGGGGGGAAGGGCCGCGCCGGTCCTGGCTGTGTCCTTCTTCTGTAAGGAAATATGACCGGCGCGGGTTCCCTTGAATACCCTTTATAAAAATGTGTGCCGTATTATCGGGCGGCATGACCGCCTTACTGCTCTCCCCCGGCACGGGAGTATGCAAGCCCGCCTTTGGCGTGGCGGCGCGGTGCCAGCAGACGGTGGCGGCAGGTGACTAAGCTGCCCAGGCCGTTCCCCCAGCATCTCCCTTTTACCCTGCGATACGGGTGTTTGCGGTGCATCCCGCGTCTGCGGCGTTGCCAACGCCGGACAGCCGCCCAGGTGTCGCTCGTACCTTTGATACTATCGTTTTAACGGGCAGGGAACGAGGGTCCACCCCCTTTCGTTCGTCCCCGGCCCGCAGGCAGTCTTGGCGATTGTGCGGCTGATGCAGGATACAGCACTTACATATTGATTATGAGCGGGAGCTTGTCCCGCTGTTTGTCAAGGTGCTACCAGTAGGTTATTGGGCTGCGAGTTGGAGGATGATGTTATCCATCATTTCCCGTTTTTCGCCAGTGAGCTGCGCCCTCAAATTCATAAGTAGCGCGGTTTCTTCTTCACCCAGCGGTTTGCGGCGGACAGGGTAGCCATCCGCCAGCTTAACACCACCGTTGCGGCCACGGGTGATCTCAATAGGGTAGATGCACATGAGCGCGATAATGTCCGTGCGAATGGTTTCCACGGAAACATTGAGTTCCTGCGCCAGATAATGATATGTAATCCGCTTTGCAACGGATAGCATTTCCACGATCATCAGGCGGCGTTCGTACACGCCCATGTACTCACCCCCTTCCTCTCCGGCCCTATAAATAATCCTAACAGGAATACACCAAGGCTCACTTGGTGATTTTGAAAAAAGTTTTGAAAAATTTTTAGATGTGCATTTATTGACATTTTCTTGCCTCCGAAAATCTGAATGGGGTTAGGTCCTGGTTCAGATTTCCGGGGAGGAGCGCGGACACGAGCGTAGTAACACGATTTGCCACAGACAGCAAATAAATTCCTGACTTCGCCAAAATAAAATAAAATCCACTTATACTTGCAAAAATGAGCAAAAATATTCGACTGCTTTCGACTACATTCACCGAAATACAACAGAGAATACAGTCGAAACCAGTCGAAAGAAAAAAAGGACGCGAACAACCGTAAAGTTGTTCGCGCTTCTTTGAAAAACCAAGGGGGTGGTTTATGTATATTATCCCAATTTATGTCGAAATAGATTGTCTCAAAAGGGCCGCTTCAATAGATTTCCCCCTTCCAGTAAAAATGAAAAGGCATCGAGGGATTGCTATCTCCCTCGATGCCTTAATCGCATGATACTCACGGTTCAAAAGAATTGAGAAAGTTTGAATAAAACCTGTGCAAACGCACGTAATAAAATTAGTGGGGCTGCTATTCCTCTCCTTCCGTCTGCTCGTTTACCTTAGCTTTTATAAAACTAATGCTATTGATATATGCTTTCAGCAACATTTCCGCCCCGATTAAGAGGGGTTCGTCTATTTTTGCCAGCAGAGAAGTGATTGCAGAAATGTTGGACAATTCTGCTCTCCCAGTCAGCAAATAATCCGTAGTAGTACATAGAGCTTCAGACATTTTGCAAAGCGTTACATTGGATGCCCCACGCTTTCCTAATTCAATCTGTACCAGAAAATATTCAGAAATCCCAATAATTTCCGCAAAGTCTTTTCTGGATAAGTTAAGATTTTCTCGCGATTGTTTCACACGCTGACCAAATTCAATTCTTAATACTTCCTTGCCTTTCAAGAACTATGCACCCCCCTTTTTAGTGGAAATATTGGTTACATTCTAATAGTCCAATTTTACATTGTGCTATTAGATTTGCATATTTGCCAGTAGCACCCAAAGTTTTTGCACTGAAAGCACAAAATATTTACGCAATGGAGGTGTCGGCAATAAATAAATGCAACAGGCATCAAAGAATGTACCCTTTGATGCCTGTTGCTATTCACATGATTTCAGATCAAGAAAGTTAATACTATTTAATCTTTAATCCTCTAAAGCAAACAAATTGACGAACTTATAGTTTTCTCAACCTCATATTTGCCCTATTGGGAAACAATTTGCTGGTACATCTTCATTAACTCCGACACGCAGGCTGGTTCGGAGTTTAGTTTGCCCCCAAAGCCGTAGGCCATCATCACCGCCTTGTCGTTCTGCTGGTGGGCCTTCCGCAGCTCCGGGGGCATGGTGGTTTCATCGTAGAGGTCGGCAAGGCTGGCATCCGGGTAGAGGGTGCGGGCGTCAAGAATCGCCTGGGAGGTCTGCTCAATTTTGGCCCTTTGTGCGTCCCTGGGAGTAGGCCAGGGGAAGTTGTTATAGACAATTTTTATCGAATAGTCATAATCGCTTTTCAATCTTCCGCAAACCGCCCGCATCCAAGCCATGTGAACATTTGAGGTTAAAATGCCAAAATGATAAAGTGTTGCGTTCGGCATCAGCCGAACCTTATTGCTACACAGCACTGAATCATCCATAAAGCCCATCGGAACATAGCGTCGCCGCTCTGATGATACCTCTGGAACAACAATGAAATGTCCTTTCGGCATATTCTCAACATGGAATTATCATACCACATCAATCGGGTATTGTCTAGGTTCTATAAATTATGCAAAAGAACGCTACAACCCATGCTCCCGAACAAACTGTTTTAGCAGCTTTTCCAATTTGTAGACGAGCGCGTCAGGCAATTTCCGGGTGGTCAGGGCTTTGGGGATTCTTACGCCGGACACACCTGTGACCACCCGGCGGAACACCACACGCTCGTCATGGCGGTGGAGGGCCTTTATCTCATATCCCTGACTTGTCCAGGAATCGGAAATGTAGTAGTCAATCTCGTCCGGGATAATCGCATGGAAAGGGTATCCTTCCTCTCGCCACATGGGCGAGGTCATTCCCGGCATATTCTCATACCAGAAAGCATCGTAGAAGTACGCTTCTGCTGGTAAGCTGTCTCCTAGGATTTGCTCAATCTGGCGAAAGGTCAGAGTGAGAGGGGATTTGTCAGACAGTCGGAAGTATTCCCGCAATTCGAGGTAGGGAGACTCCCTCAAAGGGGCGGTGTCAACGAAATCTCCCAGCAGTTCAAAGAGGTCGATATGCTCCCCAAAAGCATCATCCGAATCCGAGAACATATCGTAGGCGCACTGGCGGTGAATGTAAATCAGATTTTGTACCCGCCGTCCTTTGCCGATCACCTTCTCGATTACCTCAACCTCCTGGTCGGCCAGCATAGGATTTCCGCAAAACGCACAGCGGCCCCCTTGCCGCTGCCATACCGCTTTATACTTGCCGTTGGCTTTCTGCTCGTCACGGCGATGCTGAAGCTGAGAGAAATAATCCTTGTCCAGATACGGATTGAAACTGACCTTGCAGGGTTTGTGCTGAACGATGGCGAGAGGAGCCAGCCGAACCACCCGGCAAGTCGGGTCATCGGGCAGGGCAAAAACGTGATACCCGCCCACATAAATCCAGAACTTCCGCAGTACGGTTTCCCTGTGCCAGTGTGAATACTTCTGGCACATCTTCACGACAAGCAGGCCCTCAACCACAGCGTCAATGTGACGGAAAATCATATAGGCGTCCGTACTGCGGTGGTACGCCGCCCATCCGCTCAGCTTGTCGTTAATTTTCTCAATCAGCGCCCTTTGTGTTCCCTTGAAATTCAAAATCAGATTTTCCAACTCGCGCTCAATCTTCTTAATGGAGCCGTCAGTCGGCTCGACTGTCAAAATGCCCTTCTTCTCTTGGAAGTGCCATGACAAAAACGTGAAGCCCTCGCTAATATGGGCGATATAGGTTTTCTCCTGATTGAATCCTAGGCCCCGGCTGGCTAAGAAGTCGCTGACACTCTGCATAATCCGCTCTGCGCTCTCTACTGACCTCGCCGTAACCACTATATCATCGGCAAACCTGACCATGCAGCCATTAGAATAATCAACACCGCCCATCGGGTAAAGACTGTCATAGATATGGGATTGCAGGCCGTCCAACAGCATATTGCCGAGGATAGGGGACAAGCTGGACGCAAAGGAAATTCCCTTGTTCGTTTCAAACAATTCACCGTCCTTGACAACACCTGCCCGGAGAAATTTCCGCAACACCGTCTTGTCCATTGGAATATTTTCAATGAGCCAGTTGTGCATAGCGTTATCGAAGAAAGCGGCAACATCGGCCCTGACGATCAACTTGGGCGGATTCTCCTGATTCAACTCCCGGAGTATGTAAGCGTAAGCGTCATGAGCCGAGCGGCCTTTACGGGCGAAAAAGGATTTTTTATCCGCTGTGGATTCAGCTACCGGGTCAAGAGAGAAAGAATACAGTACCAGCATAGCCTTATCCCTGGCGGCGGGGATATGCAACGTCAATTCCTTCCCCCGCTCCGTGACCTTCTCATATCGGTTCGGTAATGGCTGGTATCCTCTGCGGGTCAGGGATAAGGCCATTTTCATTTTTTGTGCGTCACTGGTCAGCTTTACGCCGTCAATACCCGCTGCTGAATTTGTGTCGGCAACGAAGCGGACGGCAAGTACCCTGGCGGCATACGAAGCCACCAGCTTATCCTGCATGATTTTGACGTTTTCCCAATCCCGGTTATAAGCGGCAAAAGCCAATTTGTTCTGCTTGCGGAAAAGCTCATTTTCCATTTTCGGCCAGTCTATCGTGCGCCACCTGACAGCCATATCTTCATCCGTGGTTTCCTGCTGAAAGGTGATTGCCCCCAGGATGATGGAAATGGGACAGTGGTCGGAACACAGAGTAGTCGTATGGTGCTTAATGCTCTGAACGTAGGCCAGCAGTTCCCCAGAAACGAGGAAATAATCCAACCGTGAGCCTTTGTTCTCCTGACGGCTTTTAGGCCGTGGCCCCCACCAGGTATAGGCCCCTTCCTTCTGCGGGTAAAAGGCCCGGAATACGTCAATGTAGCCAGCAGAGAGAAGCGTTTCAAAACTCGCTCGTTCCTCCGATTGAAACAGCGGTTCCTCCGGCGTGTTCTTCTGGTTCTCCGGGTAAATGTCGATGTACTCCCGTGTCACGTTGAAGTCCCCGCACATGATAACAGGCTTTGGCAGTTTCGTAACAAACTCCCGCAGGACCTTGTCCCATTCCATGCGGAAGTCCAGTCGTTCGGGGGACGAATGTGTGTTGAGGTTCGGAGCATAAACATTGACGATGAAATAGTCCTTGTATTCCATCGTGATAAGCCGTCCTTCATCATCAAACTTATCAATGCCAAGACCGTACTGGCAGGAGAGGGGCTGCCGCCGTGACAGTACCAGCGTCCCGGAGTAGTTGGAGCGTTTCGCCGGGTTCCAGAACAGCAGATAGCCGGGAACATTCAGCGGGCACTCCCCCTTGATTTCCTGACAGCACAGCACATCGGGCTTTGCGTCTGCCAGGAATTTCAAGAATCCGTTCCGTCTGCACCGGGCAAGCCCGTTGACGTTCCATGATACGATTTTCATGCTCGTATGCCTCCTGCGGGAAATTGTTCCTACAAGGAGTAATTATAAGTAGATTCGGTCAAATACACCGCCCAGAATAAAAGCGTTGTTTCTGAGGACGCAGGCAGGGTTAAAGGTTCCGATGGAAAAGGCAAGCAATGAGTAAGAATATCCTTTTGGCTATTCTCACTCGCTTGTTGGGGTTCCCCCAAGCCCCGGACCGTCCGCTCTGCGTACAGTCGAACACGCCTTACGGCGTGGCTTTTTCGCTCCCTTCGGTCGCTCTCTCCCGCACATTCGCGCAGGAGTTTGGTGTGCAGCCGTGCATATTAAACAAGGTCCACTGGAACAGCAGATGGGCCTTTACTTCACCTTGATAACCAGCGAAACTTTTCCCTCATCGCTGATTGAAAGTTGAAGTGTCTTAACGTACTTGTCGTAAAACTGTTGGCGTTCTGCCGAAGTCATTTCTATCCGAGTGGCGCGGAGAGCGTCATTGAGCATATCAATAACATTCAACTGGACAGACTTCTCCATGTAATCACGCATTTCCTGAAACAGAGCATTCGTTTTCAGTTCTTCTGAATCGCCGGAATAGAAGTCGTCTAAGTAGCAGTAAAAAATTCCCGAATTGACAAGCGCGGCTTTCATATCAGGCCCACACTTATCATGTTCAATCATTACTAAGAATTGGGCCTTGGGCAGAGACGAGATAAGGCCCCAATAGTCTGAATCACTGGAAACAATGACAAAAGAATCCACTTTGTTTTCGTAATATTCCTGGCAGGCTCTCGCCGTTAGGCGAATGTCCACCAGGGACTTGTTTTGCTTGATCCGCTCAATCAAAATATGCTCCACCGGGATGGAGGTGAACTTCTCCAGAATGCTCCAAGCTGTGGCGGTGTGAATATCGTCAAAGAGGATAATCGAAGTGATTTTTTCAGTGTATGCGCTGTTCAGCCGCCGCAGGGTCGCACTTAATTTATAGGGGTCTGAATTTTCACAATCGACTACGATCACCGCTTTTTGGCTTGCATCAATAAAATCATAGATGCTATCTTTTATATAACTGCCAGCATCTGATACTTTGTTATACTCGGTAAACTCATCATCATGCCAGTGGTAGAGCAGGGAAACAAATCTTTTGTCGTTGAACAGGATGTTGCCCTGATCGCTGGGCATCCAATGAATATACATTTGATAGGGGTAAAGCCGTATATGTTCATAATAGACTGCCGCCGCCGCTTGGGTCCCTTTTTCGCACAAGCCATTCGGCATAATAAAAAGCTCTCGAATGTATTTCCAGTTAAGCCAGAGGGGAAATAACTGCTTGCAGTTATTGATACGATCTGAAATAATGCGGTTGATTTCAATGATATGTCCAACCAGCATTGTATTTGATTTTCTGATGAAGTTGACGCCATCCGCCAATAGCTGGTTGATTGAATCGGCGGGAACAAACTGCGGCAAGGTGAGTATGGTTTTATATTCCACTCTCATTTTATCATTGATGTATTTGAAGTTCCGTTCAATCGCTGTCCGAATGATGCACAAATGACGGATAATCCGGGCGTTCTTATCATTCTCCAACTGCTGAAATGTTTCAAGTTGTGGAGGCTCATGCTGATTCTCAAATATTCGTTTTGGGACCCCGATCAGATAGGCAATTTTTGAGACAATAACATAGGTACTGTCTTTATACGCCATTCGCTCTGCTGGGCCTGACACCACACTATTCATCATATGTAAAAATCCCCTCTTTTCAGATTGGCTACTCTCTTGGGGAATCCTCAAAAGCGGGCTAAGGTTTCGTGGACATTCCCAATAACGATTGCCTGAAGTTAGTATACCACGCCAACTGCTCAGATAGCAAATCAAGTTAAAAGCTGCGTCGTACAGACAGCGCAGTTTTTAGCTTGGCTTTACGCTGTGGCCAACCGCTAAAATGGAGTATCATCCAGAAAAATGTCCGGGTAGTTTCTCAAGAACCTGTTCAGTAGTTTTTTATATTCTTCGCTCCGCTTTCCGCACTTTTCCAGAACAGGGCAAATACGCTTTCTGATTTCCTTTTCCTCCGATGGGAACAATCTCATCTTCGCTTCCCAATGCTCGCCCTCCAAGTCCAGCGCCAGTACATCCAGCGTGACCCATGAGAACATCATAAACAGCAGATCATGGGAGGTTTCCAGCAAAGTAATTTGATCCTCTCCATTTCCCTCTGGATAAAATTGTATGAACAGGTAGCCGAATTTTCGTGAGTATACAACGTCATAATCGGGCTGGGCCTCTTTGTCTATATAAGGCCGGAACAGAAACAGCAAGGCTTCAAGTTCCCTTGTTTCACGGTTTGTCACGCTCCTATCAATCCCCTTTGACTTTTATCCACGCACTGAGTTCATTGGAAAATAGGTGGTTGTTCGTGAGATGGGGTCAATAATAAAAATTTCACGCCCTTGCTTCTGAGCGTACCGCACAGTAGCTCCGGTCCCGCTTCGCTGCGTCCCATTGCAAACGGCCACCAGAATGGACGCATGGTCTACCAAGTAGCGGTTTCGTTCCAACATACAATTCTGGGTGTATTTTCGACTTACATAGACCACATCACTGGACCGTCTCAGGATGCTACGATACTGCTCCTGCGCTGAATCTGCCCATTTAATTTCTTGCCCTTCGCAAGGCAGGATACAGTGGAGCCGTATTGTAGGATACTTCTCTTGCAGGCCAAGGACGATCTGTGCGCTCCAAAGGTCCACCCCCAAGGCCATACCAGATAGGAACTCTGTCACACCTCGTTCTGCTAAAGCAGTGATCTGCGCGGACAGAGCCTCCTTCAGTAATACGCACTCGCGGGCGGCTTCGTTGTATTTCCATGGGAAACTTTTAGGCCGGTGCCCGGTAAATGCACAGGTATTTTGATTTGTAGTCATGATTCCCTCCAACTTTCAGCTAATACGTTGTATCCTCTATCAAAACTTGATAAAATCTGTACCTGCACCGGGCGTTTCCTTTATGAACTCTCTATTGTCAAATTTTGATACTTCCTCGTTATGAATTGCGGTATACTCCGGGTAAGATTCGCAGATTGCGTTTAGTAGCGCAGCCATATCAATCACACCGCTTTCCTTCATTTCTGAATGGAGAAGGGAAAGCTCGTACAACGGGATGACGCTGTTCCGCTTAGAGAAAAAGAGATAACCAAGAGTATTGTCTATCCCATGTATCCGGTCATATTCCAGTTGTTCACCATGGTTTTGTTCGGAAAGTGTAATGTCTGCCTGCCAGATTGGATAGCATATCGCCAGCATTTCCTCACAGTGATCTGTTTCCAGCCAATACACACCGTTCAGAATTGTCTTGTGCCGTACTGTAAAACCTCTCGGAGTGAAAGAGGGAACTGGAAAAGCTCCAGGGTTGATTTTCACCAGGAACAAAAACCACCGGATGCGTGATCCGGTGGTTCTCTGCCTCACAGCGGTGCTGCGGCGGCCTTGTTCAGAGAACTCTGTATGGCTTCAAGCAGCACCAGAGAGGTGTACTTACTGTCAGAGCTGTAGGTGATGCCTTCCAGAGACTGCCGCTCGTAGACCTGCTCACAGATGGAGTCAAAGGTGGGCTGGAGCAGCGGGTACATGGTGGTTACGGCTTCATTTAGATTTACCATACGAATGGAGGTAATAGTGTCTTTATCCACAATGACTTCCACGTCGATGGATTCACTGCCCAGTACCAGCTGTGTGGTGTAGATGCCCGGTATGTATTGTGAGGCTGTCTGTGTGATGTCGGGCTCCGGGTTTGGCGTGTCCTCCTTATCTTTGTCCGGCAGGAACATCATAACCAGAAGAACCACAAAGAGGATTCCAAGGACTGCGAAGATTCCTGTGTAGATCAGCTCTTTCATGTGAAGTACGACGATTTTTGTTTTAGCACTCATCCATATTCCCCTTAAGCTTTTACCTTGACAACTTTCTTTATAATAGATATGTGCCTGGGGGAAGGATTATTCCTGTGGTTTTGGCTGCAGCAGGTTAGGAACTGCTGCGGGCAATGAGCCAAGTGCCGTGTTTGCGGCGGAGTTATTGACTTTTCGGCAATTCCTGACCCGGACAAGCCGGACCAAAATTTTTTGCGGAGGCAGGGATGAACAAGAAAACACAAAAGCTTATGAGGGGACTGACGGCCGTGCTGACGGTGGTCTTCTTTCTGGTTATTTATCAGACGCACAGAGCAGTCGTATTTACCATGGATGATGAATGGTATTCCACAAAGCTGTATGACACCGCACCAGTTACGGGACTTTGGGATATTGTGAAAAGCCAGATATGGCATTACAATAACTGGGGCGGCAGGAGCATTGCCCACGGAATTCTGCAGCTGACGCTGATGGCAGGCCAATGGGCGGCAGATCTGTTGAATGTGGCTGTGACGGTCCTGTTGGGAGTTCTGATGTGCCGTGTGGCAGGGCAGAGGGGGCTGTGGGCTTTTCTGGCCGCGCTGTCCATGGTTCTGGGGCTGAATGCGGACTGGCGGATGACCATGTTCTGGCAGTCGGGAGCGGCCAATTACCTCTATACCACGGTGTTCGTGCTGGGGTTTGTGCACTGCTATCTGAGACAGGTGCCGGATGAGGGAAGCTTCCTGCCCTGGAAGGGGGGACGGTCCAAGGGGGAGGGAGCGGAGAAGGATGAACCCAGTGCGCTGCCTGGGATTACACTCTGGATTCTGCCCCTGGGCCTTGCGGCGGGCTGGAGCAATGAGAACATGGGTCCTGGGGTCTGGGTGCTGAGCGGGGCGGTTATGGCGTTTGTCTGGAGAGAAGGCAGGAAGATCAGGCCCTGGATGGTGCTGGGAAATCTTGCCT
>OFFM01001459.1_pt1 | contig 13010 bp, 5 predicted proteins | sample 1521401 | NCBI WGS metagenome assembly OFFM01 (sample SAMEA3504118, study PRJEB24116) | mouse gut metagenome | biome: mouse gut; feature: mouse-associated habitat; material: faeces | place: Denmark | collected 2011
CGCATGCGATGCTTACGGTGACATCCTCGATAGTCACAGCCTTGCCATCCTCCACAGACTCAGCACCGCTGACAGTGATCACAGGAGTGGGAGTCTGACTACGGAGCTCAACGCTTGTAGCCCAGATCTCGTGAGTGTAGAGTCCGCCTGTTATCGGTTCGTCGGCGAGTGCCATGACATTCTTGGGATTGACAACCACGAGAGGATCGCCGGTATACGGATCGACACGCTGGAACACGTAGCCTCTCACGATATAGTCGGCATCGGGGTCGTCGGAGAGTGTCGAGGGATCCCATCCGAGGTGGATAGTGAGCGGGAGCTTGAATGTGCCGCCATTGGGGTTGGCGATCTCAGCGACATAGCTATTGCCTTCCTTGCTGATCTTAGCACCAACCGCTTTCACTGCTTTCTGGTTGATGTCGGCTATAGCCTCGGTTCCTGTGAGAACAACAGGCGCAGGCTCGGCTATCTCAGTCTCGGGTATAACTACAGTGATAGGCACATTGGCGTTGTCGATTCTCGACCAGTTGACGCGGTAGTATTGTCCTTTGATGCGGGGCGAGAGTGTGAGTTCGCCAATATGCGTTCCGGTTACGACATCCTCAGTCAGTTCCTCGTCAAATGTCACGTAGGCACTGATTATATGTGTGCCGTCGGTAAGTGCCATAGTCTTGGTCGTCGGGTTTACACCGAGCACTCGGAGAGTTCCGTTGTAGTGGTTGTAGCTCTCGGTGTTCTCCTCGCTGATAATTTCAGCGAGTGTAGCAGTTTTGAGACCAACCCGCTTTATATAAGCGACACCGCTCGGCTTTATTGCCGCTTTGCCGGGTGTACAGCTCTCTGCATAGAGAAAGCTGCTTTCGTTTACTTTCTCAAAAGTAGCGGGGTCGAACTTTTTCAGAGGTACATTCTCCAGCAGAGCCTTGCGCTCGTCGTCAGTCAGTGTAGAGGGATCCTCCGGAAGATTCTCGATTTCCGAGAGAGGAAGCATCTTGTAGGAGATGTTGTACACCTCGGTTGCGTCATAATAACCGCCGTCATAAGAATTGTTCTTGGGGTTATATGTGAATCCGGGAACGAAATATGAATGGAACTCACTCTTTGATGAACCTTTTTTCTTGTCCCAGTAAGCATAGATGCGGATCTGGTCATTGATCACGGGAACCTGCTCAAATGCTATGACATCAAGAGTCTGCACGTCACCTTCAGTCTTGAGGAAGCCTGAAACCACGAACTCGGCGGTTGTTGTGCCGTCGGTCAGCGCGGCATCTATGAGCGCTTTGTCGGCATCTGCACGGGCGGCTGTGGTTGTCCAGTCGAGTGTCACCGGAGTCTTGATGCGGAGCTGATATGCGTAATCGTTAGCGGTATCGCCTGTTCGTGTGATCTTCACTCCGTTCACCTTCACGAGATTCTCCGTACCGGCAAACTCCTGGTCGGCATAATAGGAATCATGCTCCTGATGCTCGCAGACGTCGAGCACCTTGTCATAGCCACCCTCGAGGCTGATCACCTCAACGGCGAGAGCCCCGTCGGCTGCACGCATAACCAATCCGGTCACTGTGAACTCCGCTCCGGCTGTGGCACCGTCGATAGCGGCTTTGTCGGAAACAATCTTATCGTCAGCAGAGAGATAGTTCCATGCAAGGATATTGTCGGAAGTACCGATCTTGTAGGTTCCGGCAGCGATGTTGACATCAGTGAACTTCACGAGCTTGTTGAGATCAGCCTCGGTGATTGTCTCCACATTTTCGGGCACTACCAGCTGGTCGATAACCTCCGCCATGCGTGGTTCGGATGTCTGTTGATATTTCTTGTATGCGTCGAAGAGGTCTTCGGTACCTGTTGCGTCGAGCATCCAGTTGCCGTTGGCATCGGGAGCAACGCGAGCCACAAGCTGCCTTATTGCATCACCCTGAGCAATACTGTTGTATACCCTATGCGAAGTATAGTCGTAGTATGTGTGTGTGACATGGAATACATAATTGACTGCGATATTGTTGATTTTAGCTGTCGAGGTTTCAAGCCATCCGCCGTCAGCCTTTACAAGGATGTAATCGTTGCTGCCCTCCATGTCGGTACCGGTAGGTTCCTGAGGGTTGGAGTCAAGGCTGTTTGACGACGACATGCCGTCGGGAATATCGCGGACAAGGATATACTTATCATAGATACCGGCAACAACGATCTTGCCATAGAAGCCTGATACCTGCTTACCGATGGTTACAAAAGGCTCGTCGGTTACTTCGGCGGGATTCTTGTCAGCGTATTCCTCGCGCAGTCCGGCGATGGTCTCTGTGGTGAATCCGGCAGCGACCTTGTCGTAGATTCTAAACGTGACAGGCTCTGCGACATCCAGCACGTCGCTTGTAGCCGCCCCCTTATGGAGTATCAGCGAGAGATTCGCCACGCCGTCGACCCATGTGATAGCGCTTGATGCGATCTCGGCGATCTTTGTTGAGGTGCTCAGTGTGAGCGAAGTTTTCTTATTCTCATTGTTGAGGTCGCAGAGGAAATATTGGAATGTACCCGATGTATTGGGATTGATGATCTTGAACTGGATCTTGCCTGAGAGGAGTGTCACATCGACAGAGACATCCACATCATCGTCTGCCGGCTCATGGGCTGTCGCGTCGACCACAACGGTGTTCTTGGTCTCATCCTCATCGTCGACCACCAGCGGGAGCATCGATGCGAGCACATAGGTGGGGGTGAGGTAGTAGCCATCTGTCTCGTTGTATTCGACGATGCCGTAGAGTGTATATTCACTGCCAGCTGCAGGAGCAGGGTTTAGACTTCTGGTGATGAATGTCTTCACCTTTGCTTCGGTACCGTCGGATTTGGTAAACAGATAGTCGTTGCCGCTCTTCTCCTTGTAGGTGAGATGCTGTATTCTAACATAGGCTCCCCAGGCGTCCTTTGAAGGCTCTGTGATGAAATCAGGATAGTTCTCAAGGATCGTGGTCAAGCCGCTGCGGGTCTTTGCCTCGGCATCGGTCGATGCCACGAATGTCTTGTCGGCAAATGTCGAGTAGTCGTAGGTTGTCTCCGCCTTCTGGTCGATCACGCGGATCTCGGGGTGTCCGTCATTGTAGTGGAACACTCCGATTATCGCAGCCTCGCCGAGATATTTACGGGTTGTGGTGCTGAACGAATAGGAAGACAGATAGATGGGGTTGTTCGTCGTGGTAAGCGATGTATTGGTGAATATGGTGTACTTGAACGGATTGCCGTGGATGTCTCGTGCATATGTGTGGTACATATATCCGTTTGCAGCACTGTTGTGGTCAAGATCCAAGCCAGCGATACCATATGAACTATTCTGAATCGGGTTGACGAGGCAGTTGATAGCCACGAGTTTGCCGTCATTCTCCGGCTTGTTGAGTGCCTTGACATCGTCGAACAGTGTTACGCCGAGCGGTTCGAAGCTATAGGTGTTCAGTGCACCTTCGACCTCGCCTTTGGAGTATTCGCCTATAGTGAGTACGTTGAGCACGCATTTCTGGTCGATCTTGATGGCGTTACCCTCACTGATCTTCGTAGCTTTCGACTTGTCGAAGCTGTCGGCGGTGAGAGCCTCGTCGCTGATTATGTAGTAGAACGAGTGCTTGAGATACTGGTCGGCTGCCGATTTCGGGGTTAGTGATGTCGATGCAAGGTACTTGTAGACACCGTCGATAAGGTAGGAGCGTTCAGCGCCTGTGCCGAGTTCTGGAGTGCCGGTTGCCGGAGTGGGGATCTCGTCAGTGCTTGCCTCGACATCGACGGCAGCAATGAAGATTGCCGGATTATCATTGGTGTTTTGCGACATAGCTGCTGTTGTCACAGTCAAGTCGTAAAGTGCTGTAGTTGTAGGTCTCGGACCAATTTCTATCCAGCCGTTATTACCTGTAGATGATACTCCCGTCTCATAGATAGCTTTGAAAATATGATCCGGAGTTTTGGCGGAAGTACTGATTGCAGGCATTGAGATGCTGCCTCCTTCAAATGTTATACCGGTGCGGTTTAGATTGGTTATATTTATATAGTTCCAGCTATAGCCGGAGACTGTTCCGATGGTGACTGTACCTGTTTGTCCCTTGACAGCCATGGAGTAGGTTTTTGCATCTGCATATTTCTCAGGGTCAAGATACATGCGGAAACGCGAGCCTGGGTAGATTCCGAGACCTTTCGCAGTATAAAGTGACATCGCGGTAGCTGTGGTGATACCGGAATTGTCTACCTCGATGATGACATCGCCGATCTTAGCTTTTTCCACAGTCTGGGCATCCGCTTTTGCAATTGTCTTGTTCGCTGAGACGGTTTCGAACTGCGATGTGGCGGGATTGTAATATTGGAAACTGCTTGCTGTTGTGATGTTGTTGCCGGTGCTTTCTGTTACAAAAGGTTTCTCGTCGAAGTACTCGACATCTATGCTTGCGATGTTGAACACAGCATTATCGCAATAAACATATGATGGCTTGGTTGTGGATTTCGATGATAACGGGATTGGTGCGATGGCTGACTGCGCCACTGGAGTGGTCTTCACTATAAACCCTTCTGTTGTTCCAAACGACTCGTTAGAGGTAATCACAATATTTACCAAACCATCAACGACTTCACGAGTCATTGTAGCATTCGGATTGACATTAGTCTGTGCATAAGAATCCATTTTTGTGGAGTTCTGTATATTGTAACCAAGTTTTGCCGAATTGAAGTTCCACTGCGTGCTATACGTGGGATCCTGTTCAGATGGAAGTCCCGTGTGGATAATAAGCTTCTTGATTCGTTTTCCAGGCACAGTGAACCTCATGCCGACGCCGGCATATACGTTCAGACCGGCAGCCTTGATATTGTCGTCTAATTTCAATTCGGGCACATACTGGGTGGAGTATGCCCACCGTTGCGAATAGCATTTTCCATTATAGAAGTATTGCCCTGATGGACGGTCATCGCTGTAATCGAAATCGATATTGATTGTTCCGTCTGTAATCTGTCCAAAACCGAAAGATGCCGTCTGTTCAGCGGTTGGAGTTACAGCCGTTATATCCACATTCCACTTTGCTGCTTCTTCTGAGTCTTTTGCCGGAAGATTTACCAGCGGTGAATCAGTAAGAACTGTTTGTGCCAAAGGCATCGCGTTAGTAGTTGTGGTATAATAATCGACGACGCCGGTCATCTGCTTTCCGAGCTGCAGGGTCGGATTGGTGTCGCCCCAACCGGTTAGCTTCATGCTGGCGGTCTTGACCTCCTGTGCTTGCGACATATGCGGGGAAATGACACACAGCGTGAGGGCGGCAAACTTTAGTAAAAGTTTCTTCATTCCTGTATACGTTTGTTAGTAAAATTGTGGTATTTGAGGGGTGAGAGGGAGGAGGATGGGTAGGGCAGGAATGGCACGCGGTGGAGTAGACATTAAGGTTCGGGCATAAAAAAGCCGTGTGACCAACGCGCCATAGCCTGAAAGGTAAAGGTGCGTGGTCTCACGGAGGCGACCCATTGAGGGGATCCTCGCGCGTTGCCGCAATCAGCTGATAATCAGCATATTTACGGGGGGGGGTAAAATTTGAATCATCCTGTACACTTAAAAATAATGTAGTTGTTTATTAGCAGGGGGCGCGGCGGATATGTACGCGCTTGGCGCAAAAGTAGTAAAGTGTTGTGAATAAATCTGCGCCGCCGCGCAAAATTTAACAGAATTGTAACATTGAGGCTGTCTGCAGTGCTTTTTGCGAGGTGGAGCTTGCTGGGGAGTGGAGGCTGTGGTTGTAGCCTCACAAGCATCCCTACAAGCAGAGCCTCTGCAAGCCGCTATTTCCGCCATAAGCCGGGGGTGAAGAGAAGGAGGACAGTGAAGAGCTCGAGGCGTCCGATGAGCATGAGTAGCGACAGCACCCATTTGCCGATGTCGGGGATCGCCTCATAGCTTTCGCCATAGCCGGTGACACCCGATCCGAGTCCGGTGTTGCTTATGCAGCTGAACGACGAGAAGAACGAGTCGACAAGAGGGATATTGAATGCCGTAAGCACTATGCCGCCCACCATGATGATCATCACGTACAGGCAGAGGAACGCTATGACCTTGTTGACGATGTCGGGCGGAATGACCTTGTCGTTGACGCGCACGCTGAGTATTGCCGAGGGGTGGAGCGAGCGGTACAGCTCGTTGCGGGTATTTTTCAGCAGATAGATCAGGCGGTCGATCTTAGCGCCGCCGCTTGTAGATCCGGCACATGCGCCGAAGAACATGAGCATGAAGAGTATGGCGAGCACAAATGTGCCCCAATTCTCGAAGTTGCTTACGGTGAGTCCGGTGGATGTGATGGTCGATATGATCTGAAACAGTGGATCGAGCGTGACGGCGGATATGGATGTCGCCTGATCGCGGCGGATGATCGCGATGAGGAACAGCACGTAAGCCGCGAGGATTATGCGTATATACGTCTTGAACACGTCGTTGCGCCAGAAGCAGCGCAGATCGCCGCGCGAGGCTTTGAACAGCAGTCCGAAGTTGACGCCGCCGAGAAACATGAATATGGTTATGACAATGCCGATGTAGGTGGAGTGCCATGCACCCACGGAGTCGTCGCGTGTGGAGAATCCTCCGGTCGATATTGAGGAGAAAGCGTGGCAGAGAGCATCGAAGAGATCCATAGGTCCGATCCACAGCAGCAGTGTGAGTACGGCGGTGAGTACGAAATATATAGCCCACAGTCCTTTGGCGGTCTGCGAGATGCGCGGGCGGATCTTGTCGTGGGTGATGCCGGTCACCTCGGCGTTGAACATCTGCATGCCGCCCGAATGGTTGAGCATCGGTATCACGGCGAGGGTGAACAGAATGATTCCCATGCCTCCGATCCACTGCATGAGGCAGCGCCAGAGGAGTATGCCGTGCGAGAGGTGCTCGACCGTCGGCAGCACCGTGGCTCCGGTGGTGGTGAAGCCGGACATCGCCTCGAAGAAAGCATCGCTGACATCGAGCGGTGTGGAGCATATCATGAACGGAATCATGCCGAAGAGGGAGAACACGATCCATACGGAAGCGGTGAGGAGGAATCCCTCGCGCTTGCCCATGTCGGAGCGTGATGAGCGCACCCCGAATGTCATGCAAGCGCCGGTGCCCGCGGTTATGGCGGCGGTTATGGCGAAGCTCATTGCATCTGACTCGGAGTAGATCAGCGATGTCAGCGCGGGGATGAGCAGGAACACAGCCTCGATCATGAGGAGCCAGCCCACGACGCGTGCTATTATGGCGAAGTTGATGAGTGGACGGGTCTTGCTCATTGTCCGAATAGGCGTTCGATTTTATGTATCGCTCCGCTGAGGCAGAATACGACCACGTGGTCGCCGGGCTGTATGACGGTGTTACCGTTTACGAGCATTCCGTGTCCGTCGCGTATCAGTCCGGCGATGGTCATGTCGCGCGACAGTCCGAGATCTTTCACAGGTCCGCGTGTTATCTTGGATTTCGGCTTCACCTCGATCTCGGCAACATCGGCGTCGGCAAGCGCCATGAATTTCGACGATGCGGCGTCGGCGTCGAGAAGCAGCTGGAAGATATTGGACGAAGCGAGCAGTTTCTTGTTGATCACGGTGCCGATGTTTAGGTTTTCGGCTGATGATATGAACTGCAGGTCCTCGACCTCGGCAATGGTCTTGCGCACGCCGTGCTCCTTGGCTGTGACAGATGCGAGTATGTTTGTCTCCGAGCTGTCGGTGAGCGCTATGAATGCATCCATGTCGTCGATGCCCTCCTCGACAAGTGTGTCAAGGTCGCGTGCGTCGGCATTGATGATGCGTGCGTCGGGGCACCGTTCACAGAGCTTGTTGCAGCGTGCACGGTCGATGTCGATGATCTTGAAGCGGTAGCGGTCGGCAGCCATTGCGGTGAGCCTTACGGCTATGCGGCTACCGCCCATGATGAGCACCTTGCGGATCTCCTGCTGCGTCTTGCCGCAGATGTCGCGTATGGCATCGATGTGCGGGCGCGTGGTGGTGAAATAGAGTATGTCGTTGGTCTCTATCCGGTCGTCGCCGCGCGGGATGATAGTGGTGTGCGCGCGTTTGATCGCCGCGACGTGAAACGCATGCTCCTGCATGGCGAGCTGTTTGAGCTGCATGCCGCGCAGGCGTGCGTTCTCGCGGATCTTCACCCCTATGACAAGCAGCTCGCCGTCGTGGATCTCGAACCATGTGCGCACCCAAGTGCGACGCAGGGAGGTGAGTATTTCGGCAGCGGCGAGGTATTCGGGGTAGATGAGCTTGTCGACACCCATGCGGAGGAAGTACTCGGAGTGCTCCGTCTCCATGAACTCGTAGTTGTCGATTCGCGCTACAGTGCGTTTCGCTCCGAGACTCTTGGCTATGGAGCTGGCTATGACGTTTGTAGTCTCAAATGGGGTTACGGCTATGAACAGGTCGCAACGCTCCACTCCGGCATCGCGGAGCACGTTGAACGATGTCGGCGAGCCGCGTTTGGTCATCAGATTGTAGTTGGCATCGATGACGGCAAGGCGGTCGGCGTCGTTGTCGACAAGCGTTATGTCCTGCTCCTCGCGCGAGAGGAGTTTGGCGAGGTGCGAGCCTACTTCACCGGCTCCGACTATGACGATTTTCATTTGTTGGCGGTTTTGGCGTTGCGGGCGGCATCGGTGATGGCACGGGTTATCGCGGGTGTGTCGATGCCGCAGAGGGTGTGGAGCTGTGCCGGCGTGCCTTGCGGTATGAACCTGTCGGGAATGCCGAGCCGCGTGACGGGGATGTTGTTGTAACCGCGTGCGGCGAGCCATTCGAGCACGGCGCTGCCGAGTCCGCCGTCAGTCGTTCCGTCCTCGACGGTGACTATCGGTCGCCCGCTTTGCGCCGCTTCGGTGAGAATGGTGTCGTCGAGCGGCTTGAGGAATATCATGTCGCAGTGTGTGGTGCTGATCCCTTGTGCGGCAGCCTCGCGCACTGCTTCGGCGGCTTCGTATGCCACAGGTCCAATGGTCAGGAGTGTTACGTCCGCGCCCTCCGAAAGGCGGCGTCCGCGCCCTACGGGGAGTTCGCTCGCGGCGGTGCCTGAATCGTGGGCGGTGCCGCGCGGATAGCGTATCGCCCATGGTCCGCGGCGTGAGTCGGATTGTGATGTCAGGAGCAGCGACCGGAGTGTGTCGGCGTCGGCGGGCGAGGCTACGGTCATGCCGGGTATAACGCGGAGATATGCGAGATCGAGCACGCCGTGGTGTGTCACTCCATCCTCGCCGACGAGCCCGGCGCGGTCTATGCAGAATGTCACCGGAAGGCTCTGCACGGCTACATCGTGGATTATATTGTCGTAGGCGCGCTGCAGGAATGCCGAGTAGATCGCCACGTACGGGAGCATTCCGTCCTTGGCGAGTCCGCCGGCAAATGTTACGGCATGTCCTTCGGAGATCCCGACGTCAAACGTGCGCTGCGGGAACTCCTTCTGCAGCATCGAGATGGATGTGCCGGAGGGCATGGCGGCGGTTATGCCGCATATCCTTGGATTGGTGCGGGCAAGCTCTACAAGCTCGCTGCCGAACACATCCTGAAATTTCGGCTTTGCGGGTGTCGTTTCGCCTGTGATCCGTTTGCCAGTCTGCGGATTGAAGCGTCCGGGGGCATGCCATACCGACGGATCAGCCTCGGCGGGTGCATAACCTTTTCCTTTGGTGGTGCATAGGTGCAGGATGCGCGGACCGGTTATATCCTTGATGTCGTTGAGCACGCGGATGAGACGGGGCAGATCATGACCGTCGAACGGTCCGAAGTAGCGTATGTTCAGCCCCTCGAATATATTCTGCTCCTTGGTGAAGAATGATTTCAGGCTGTTGTTGAGCCGGATCACCCGACCCTTGTTGCGGTCGTTGAAGAGGTGCAGCTTGCGCAGCAGCCGGTAGAGCCGGTAGCGGAAGCTGTTGTAGCCTTTGGATGCGGTGAGGTGGGCGAGGTATGAGTTCAGCGAACCGGTGTTGCGGTCGATCGACATGTCGTTGTCGTTGAGCACAATCAGCAGGTTGTTAGCCGAGTTCGCGGCATTGTTGAGCCCTTCGAATGCGAGTCCACCCCCTATTGATGCGTCACCGATGACGGCTACCACATTCCGGCGCTCACCTTTGATCGCCGCTGCCGTAGCCATACCGAGTGCGGCGGATATGGAGTTGGAAGCGTGTCCGGCAGTGAATGTGTCGTACTCGCTCTCGTCAGGATTCGGGAATCCGCTGAGACCTCCGAGTTTACGGTTGGTGTGGAAGCGGGCGGCGCGTCCGGTGAGCAGTTTGTGTCCGTAAGCCTGATGTCCTACGTCCCAGACTATGCGGTCGTATGGGGTATTGAACACGTAGTGGAGCGCTACGGTCAACTCGACCGCGCCCATGCTTGAGGCGAAGTGTCCGGGGTTGGAGGAGAGCGAATCTATGAGAAAATGCCTTATGTCGGTGCAGACGTCGGTCAGCTTTTCGACAGGGAGCCGCCGCAGGTCGTCGGGTGAGTTTATGGCGCTGAGCAGCGGGTATAGCTTTGCGTCAGGCTCACGCCGGGTGTCGTCGGGAGGCACCGGTAGCATGTTATTTTCTGTCTCGCACATATTTTTTATAAAGAGGGACAAACACCACCACTCCCGACGCCACCACCCAGAAGAGTGTGCGCAGCGTGAACGGTTGCGTGGCTATCATCAGCACACACAGCACCGCCCAGAGCAGGGCGATGAAAACAAGACGCACGATCTGACCGCCTGTGAGTTTCATGATAGGGTTATGTTTGTCATTTCAACGGCAAAGTTAATAAGTATTCGCGTGAAAATGAAATCCCGCAGGCGCAACTTTTGCCGTTGTCGGCGCCACTCTATATAATATATGTGTATGTATTGGAATGATATTGTGAATTAATTAAGGAATTTTTTCCGCAATTCGGATAAAGTTTGTAAATTTGCCGCAAGTTATAAAGCAACATCAAGAACATCATCTTTATGGAAAATCGAAAACTGAAGATAAGAGACCTGACGATGCGCGACGGACAGCAGTCGCTCTTTGCCACCCGCATGAGTCAGCAGACCATCGACCGCCTCCTGCCGCTCTACGAAGATGCCGGCTTCTATATCATGGAGGTGTGGGGCGGTGCAGTGCCCGACTCCGTCATGCGCTACCTCGGCGAATCGCCCTGGGATCGTCTGCGCCGTGCCAGCGAGGCTATGAAGGGCAAATCACTGCTCTCGGCGCTGTCGCGTGGTCGCAACCTGTTCGGCTATGTGCCTTATCCCAACAGTGTGCTCGAGGGATTCTATAAAGAGGCTATCGACAACGGACTGAACGTGATGCGCATATTTGATGCTCTCAACGATATCGACAACGTGCGCGACTCCATAGGCATGATCAACCGCCTGGGCGGAATAGCCGATGGCGCTGTGTGCTACACTGTTGATCCGAAAGAGGAACCCCGTCAGGAGGGAGGATTCGGTGCACGTCTGAAAAAACTGTTCGGCGGTGCCCCGAAAGAGCCCGAAAAGATATTTACCGACGATTACTTCGTCAGCAAGGCTATGGAGATGGAGGCGCTCGGAGCCAAGATCATCACGCTCAAGGATATGGCTGGACTTGTCAACCCGCTCCGCGCTGCGTCGATCATATCGAAGCTTAAGAAGAACGTCAAGGCTGACGTGGACTTCCACACCCACTGCACTCCGGGCTATGGTCTCGCTTCGTCAGTCATGGCTATGATTCATGGTGTAGATATCCTCGATACAAACATCTGGTGGTTCGGCGGTGGCTCGGCAGCTCCGGCAATCGAGCTTATCTACGTGTTCGCACAGCGTCTCGGCATAGAGGTGGATGTGAACATGGAGGCTGTGGGACGCATCCGCAAGGAGCTTCTCGGTGCACGCAAGGAGCTTGCGGCGTTCGATCTTGTCAAGGAGATGCCTATCGAGTTCGACCCGCTCACCGACACTATTCCCGATCATATCAGCCGCCAGTTTGATCTCGCCATCGAGGCTGGACGTGCCGGCAACGAGGAGGCTATGCTCGACGCTTGCCACGCTATCGAGGATTATTTCCGTTTCCCGAAGCCCAACGAGCTTGTCAAGAATGCCGAGGTTCCGGGTGGAATGTACAGCAACATGGTCGCGCAGCTCAAGTCGCTTAAGGCTGACGATGTGCTCGACGAGGCTATGGCGCTCATCCCTAAGGTGCGCCGCGATGCCGGACTTGTGCCTCTCGTGACCCCTACAAGCCAGATCGTTGGCAGTCAGGCTGTGTTCCTCGCTCTTGACCGCAAGAAAGGCAATCCCGACTACTCCAACACTTCCAATCAGTTCATGTCGCTCATCAAGGGTGAATATGGTCATACGCCTGTGGCGATAGATCCGGAGTTCCGCCGGCAAATCACCGGTGATCCCACCGAGCATCCTTACGATGTCAGCGCATACCGCGCTCCCGAGAATCCTGTTCTCGACGAGTTCGGCGGTGTCAAACTCGCAGCTAACAATGAGGAGTACCTGCTGCTTCAGCTTCTCCCCTCCGTGGCTAACGGCTTCCTGCGCAACAAGCGCCAGCAGGAGTTCAATGCTGCGCAGGAGGCTGCCGCAGCTGCCGCTCCCAAGGAGGAGGAACAGCCCAAGCAGGCTGAGGAGCCTATCACCGGCGAGGTGCTTTCAGGACCGATGCCTGGCACAATCATTGAGATTGATGTTAAGCCCGGCGATAAGGTGAAGAAGGGTCAGCGTCTGCTCGTCTACGAGTCGATGAAGATGGAGAACGACGTGGAGGCTGAGCACGATGCGGTGATCAAACGCATATTCGTGACCAACGGACAGCGTTTCGGTGCCGACGAGCCTCTGATTGAGTTCGCCGACTGATAATCATGCCGGTTATAGAGCCGGTGTGATGCAACGCGGAAAAATTATAGTCCAAACTATTGCGCGAAATCCGGGAAATCGCTAACTTTGTCCCCGCAAAAGTTCCGCATGTGCGGAGCCGAGCATTCGGGGCGTAGCGCAGTCCGGTAGCGCACCTGGTTTGGGACCAGGTGGTCGCAGG
>OFFM01001469.1_pt1 | contig 12952 bp, 7 predicted proteins | sample 1521401 | NCBI WGS metagenome assembly OFFM01 (sample SAMEA3504118, study PRJEB24116) | mouse gut metagenome | biome: mouse gut; feature: mouse-associated habitat; material: faeces | place: Denmark | collected 2011
TGTCGTAGGTGACGCGGTTCACTCCCTTTACGGAGTTGATGATCTTGTTAGATACCTCGGCCAGGAAATCGTAGGGGAGATGTGCCCAGTCGGCGGTCATGGCGTCGGTGGAGGTGACGGCGCGCAGAGCCACAGCACGTTCGTATGTGCGCTCGTCGCCCATTACACCTACGCTCTGTACCGGGAGCAGTATCACGCCGGCCTGCCATACCTGGTCATACAGGCCATGGTCACGGAGCCCCTGGATGAATATATGGTCAGCTTCCTGAAGTATATGTACTTTCTCGGGGGTGATGTCGCCGAGTATGCGCACGGCCAGACCGGGACCCGGGAAGGGATGGCGTGTTATCAGGTGCTCAGGCATGCCGAGCTCACGTCCTACGGCGCGTACCTCGTCCTTGAAGAGCAGACGCAGGGGCTCGCAGAGCTTGAGGTTCATCTTTTCCGGCAGGCCGCCTACGTTGTGGTGGCTCTTGATGGTGGTGCCGGTTATGGAAAGGCTCTCAATGCAGTCAGGGTATATGGTGCCCTGGCCGAGCCATTTCACATCGGTGAGTTTGTGGGCTTCTTCATCGAACACTTCGATAAATCCGCGACCTATGATTTTGCGTTTCTTTTCGGGGTCGGTCACTCCGGCAAGTTCACTGAAGAACTTTTCAGATGCGTCAACGCCAATCACGTTCAGACCGAGGCACTCATAGTCGGCCAGCACGTTCTTGAACTCGTCCTTACGGAGCATTCCGTGGTCCACGAATATGCAGGTCAGGTTCTTGCCTATGGCGCGGTTGAGGAGCACTGCGGCTACTGAGGAGTCAACGCCTCCGCTCAGCCCGAGCACCACCTTGTCGTCGCCAAGCTGCTGACGCAGTTCTGCTACTGTCGATTCGATGAATGATGCCGCGCTCCAGTCCTGCTTGCCGCCGCAGATGTCAACCACGAAGTTGCGCAGAATCTGTGTGCCGCATTTGCTGTGGTACACTTCCGGATGGAACTGCACGCCCCAGAGCTGCTCGTTGTCGGCGCCACGGTAGGCTGCCACGGGTACCTTGTCGGTCGATGCTATTATCTTGAATCCTTCGGGCAGGGAAGTGATGGTGTCGCCATGACTCATCCATACCTGACTTCCCGGCTCCACTCCGTTCATAAGAGGGTCGGTGCCATCGACATGTTCCAGGATGGCACGGCCATATTCGCGGCTGTTGGCCGGCTCTACGGATCCTCCGAGCATGTATGACATAAACTGGGCGCCGTAGCAAATGCCGAGCACCGGATAGCGGCCCCTGATGGCTGCAAGGTCAGTGCGGAACGCTTTTTCATCGTAAACTGAGAATGGGGAGCCTGACAGTATCACACCGATTACCGAGGGGTCGTCGGCCGGGAATTTGTTGTAAGGCAATATCTCACAGTACATGTTTAGCTCACGAACACGGCGGCCTATAAGCTGCGTGGTTTGTGAACCGAAGTCAAGGATAATGATTTTTTGCTGCATCTATGTGATAAAAGATATTGTTACGTGTCTGTGATGCAAAGATAATATTTTCCCGCCGATTACAGACAACAAAACCTGATAAAACAGCGAATCCTGCCCATGCCGGGCAGGATTCGTCAGTATATAGGGTGATGTTGATATCAGGGTCAGTTGATATCGAAGTAATAGTAGGTCCAGTCAGTGTCACTCTCAGTGTACGGATCTGTGCTGTACGAGCAGATGGCAAGGCAATAGTTTCCGGCCGTCAGCTGTCCTGTGTATGTAAGGCTGTTGGTATTGGTGCTTACATTGTCATCGTAAGGTACGAGTTCATTGAAGTCGGGGTCGTAAAGTACATATCCATAGCTGGTGGCACCCTTGACGGCGGCCCATTTTATGGTGAGCGTTCCGTTGTTGTAGGTGAAACTGAAGGTTGAGGCGTCAGGCTGAGCCAGTGGAATAGCGCTGACGGTGAAGTCCTGGGTCACTGCGGGAGAGTTGGCATACAGCGGATCGTTTGAAGCGGCTACGAGCGAAATGCTGTAGTTGCCCGGGAGCAACAGAATGTTGTTCATCACTTCAGTGAATTCACCGCTCTTATCCTCAGTACCGGTAATGGTATAGAGGTACTTGTCGGCATTGGCCACGGCATTGAAGTCAATATATGTCTCAGCCGAGTAGTCCAGATCTTGTGAAATGGTCAGGCCGGTTACTGCTGCAAGCTGTATGCGGTCAACTGAGAAGCGCACTATAGCCGCTGCTGAGCGGGCATAGTCGGGGTCCTCATTGTCAGCCCATACAGAGAGGGCATACTCGCCGGTGGCCAGATTTGAGAAGCTTGCTGAGGTTTCGGTCCAGTCGCCGCTTAATTGAGTCGCGCCAGCCAGTTCATAGTGGTAATATGTGGCATCGGTCACTTCAGAGAATGTGACGTCGATATTGCCTGTGGCGCTATTGAGCGAGGCTGTGAGATTCTGCGGTGCGCCGAGTATTATCTGCGAACCGGTGGTCTGCTCTATGACGGTCTTACCTGAGGGGGTATTGCCGGGCACGGGGGTATAGGCCCACACAGTAAGGGTATAGGTAGTGGAGGGCTGCAGGTCGTTGAACTCGATGGAGGTACCCTGTAGCACACCGGTGTCCACAATGTCGCCTTCCGGATTGGTCAGTTCGTAGCCGTACTGATTTATACCTTCAATGGCGTGCCAGGAGAAAGCGAGTGATGTGGGGCGCTGTTTTGTCACCTCTACAGTGGGATCCTCGGGAGTACCCTGAGGCTCGTCATCGCTACAGGCTGTCAGTGAGCCGCAAAGCACGGCTCCTGACAGTAGTAAAGCAAAAATATTTATCTTTTTCATAATTTTGACGTCTTGATTATTCAGTTACGCTATCGTCATTCCATTCCCAGTAGATGAACAGGAAGGGGGTAGTGTTTCCATCATCGAAATATCCATAACCTCCGATATAACCGAAGTTGTAGGTCGAAGGATTGCCTTCGGCGTTGACACCTCCGGCATCGGTGCCGATACCTACGAAGGAGTAAACGGAGCTGTCGTCAAAATGGTCGAAGAAGAAACTGTAGATCGGAGTCTCGGCGCCGGTTGTGGCATCGGTCAGATGCCATACGGCGACATCATCGGCTTCATTGTCATACACACCGAACTCGTTTGTGCCGTATGACTCCCATCCGTAGTCAGTGATTGAAATCACGGGGCTGGGCGAAAGCAGTTCATGGGCAGCATAGTAGTAGGGATATGAATTGTTGATTGGCTTGCCGACCTCAAATTCAAAGTCCACGCCTGAGTTCATGAAGTTTCCGATACGGTAGCGGTCGGTGCCCTCAAGCTGATAGAACGGGAGCTCGATATCTTCATAAAGGAAATTCCAGTTACCGTTGTGGATCATGAATTTATGTGTGGGCTGGTCATCTACGAGTACCCATCCGCTGACAATGACATTCGAGGCATAGCTCCAGCTGCCTGACATGTAAGTATGGCGGAAGTTTTCGCCTACGGACAGCTTCAGCGGCATCTGCTTTGAAGTGGGAATATTCTCACACCGTATTTTCAGGTTTGCGGTCAGCTCTCCGTCATTGAAAGTGACGCTTTCCGGTATCTCATAGCCGGCGTCGGCTTCCTCTATAACGATAGGTACGGTGACAGCACCTTCCGATTTCGTACGGTGCATGGTGATGTTCACCTCTTTTGCATCATCGGCCAGTATGACAACGAGCTTGTCATAGTCAGAGTCAAAGAATACACCCTGATCCACCCCTTCATCTGACGGCCCGGGAGTCCAGTTGTTGTCATCGCTACATGAAGCCATGCCCATGAGCAGGGCAGGGAGCAATGCCATTATTTTATATGATTTCATGATTGAAATGTCAGTTTATTGTTATGTTCGGTTTGCTTTATTCTGACCAAAGTGTTGACTGCACATAGGGCACCGGATTCGGATTGGGCAGACATGCAGTGTTCTGGTCACGTTCGGTCATTGAGATGAATATGTTGGTCCAGGCCGGTACGGTGCCCTGTCCGTTGGAGTTGAAGCGGTACGATACAGGATGATTTGTTCCGTTGTAGCCGCGCACTACCGGGAGTTCCAGACGGGTTATATCCCAGATGGCGAGTCCTTCGCCCCACAGTTCGATACGCTTCTGGAGCACGACATTGCGGGCAAATTCATCAAGATTGGCAGCCGGTGATGAGTATGAGCCGTCTGTGTAGCGGTAGGTGTTGACAAACGATTCAAGAGCCTGCTTGCCGGATGCAAGACCTTCGGCAAATCCGAGTGCCTCGGCCTCAATCAGATACATCTCTTCGACACGCATAAGGGGGATGTCTACCTGATTGCCTGTCTTGCTTTCCTTGCGTTCGCCCTGGCCGGGATGGTATTTGAGGCTGGTCAGAGGAGCCAGAGAGCACCAGTCGCTGAATGTGAGGTTGGTGTGTGACTGATATTTCTGCTTGAACACGTTTTCGTCCTGCGATGAAAGGTCGGCGGGATTTACCCATGTGTCCTTGCGCCAGTCGGAGTTTGAAATCTGGTCGTACAGCGATGCGTCAATCATATGAGCCGCCATATATGCGTTGGATGACACACCATAGTTAGCTTCGGGAGTTACGAAACTTACCCATGTTTTCCAGTCGTTGTTCATGACCATAGGATCGCTTTTACCCATCATGATGCACCATATCCAGCCGCTTGTAGCTGAGTTGAAGCCTGTTTTGGGGTTGTACCATTCTTCACGTGTGGTAGGTGTGTAACCGCAGTTGATGGCCAGACGTGCATAGCGGGCTGCATTCTGATAAGCTTCGGTTGAAGAAGTGATACCTATTGGGTCAAGAGCATAGCCCTCGCCCATATCCTCGGGGCTGTCGTAAGTCTCATTTTCGTGAGCAAGTATCTCGGTGAGGTCATCGGGATGCAGACGGGTGCGGGTGGCTATGTCGAGCCACAGGCGGGCTTTCAGACCGTAGACCACACCGCGTGAACCGAGGTTCTTCGCCTGTTCACCGGCGTCAGGCAGCAGGCGCTCGGCGCGGTTGAGGTCAGAGAGAATGAAGCGGTACATTTTGTAGAACGGAGCGCGGGGGTTCTTGAAACTTTTGGCTTCGGAGGTGTTCTCTGTTACGATAGGAACGGTCAGACCTTTGATGCCAAGATTTTCAGCTTCGGCATCCAATCCGGAGAATCCTGTGGTGCGGTATTCCCAGTGGCGCATCAGGTCAAAATAGCAGAGCGCACGGTAGCATGTGCCGGTCACGATATGTGGTGCGTCAGCCACATTTTCATCGGAGCATACGCCGAGCAGCTTGTTGGTGCGGAGCACTATCTGGTAGTACATGTTGTACATGTCGTACATGCTCTGACGGTCGTCAAGATACAGACATCCGGCAAAGTCGGAGAAGTAGTAATATCCGGGATCACGTACAGGCATGTCGGCTGTCATTACGTCGCGGTGAATCATCAGGGAGGGGTAGCCTATGTCCCACTGCTCGTCTGGGTTGGTGTTGGTATTGAGGTATTGAGCCACGGCGTTGGCCAGACCGGCTTTGTCGGCATTGGCCACCTGCTCGCCTGTAACGCTGCCTCCCGTAGGCACTGTCTCGTCAAGGCAGGATGCCATGGCGGGCAGAAGTGCGGCGGGTAGCAGGGATTTATATATATTTTTCATAATTGAAAGTTCTGTTTAATTTTTTGTGTTATTAGAACTGAACGTTTATACCGCCCATGAATGTACGCATAGGTGAGTAGCCACCGGCATTTGACTGTGTGCGCGATGAACGGGGGTCAAAACCTTTGCGCTTCGACCAGAAGTAGAGGTTGTCGCATGCAAAGTAGACACGCAGACGCTTCATGGCCATTTTGCGGGTAATGTTGGCGGGGAGTGTATAGCCGATGTTGAGTGTCTTGAATGTGAGGTTCGACGCATCGGTCAGGAATCGTGATGAAACGTTGGGGGCCACATCACCATATTGCCAGCGGGGAATATCGCTGCCGGTGTTGTCCTCGCTCCATGAGTTGAGTACATCAGCGTGCATTGAAAAACCGGTAGAGCCTGCTACTGGATTTTTCATAAGTTTAGCATAACCCCAGTCGTACTTCTTGCCTCCCACTGAGAAGTTGAAGTTGGCTGTGAGGTCAAATCCGAAAGCACGCAGCGTGGTGCCGAAGCCGCCGTAGAAGTCGGGCAGAGCCGAACCGCAGTTGTAATATGTGGCGCTTGAGGCATCGGTTGTAGTGCCGCGGGTCACATTGCCCTCGCTGTCGGTCTGGTCAACGTAATACACAGCACGGCCTTCATCGTTCACGCCGGCATACTGAGGCATGCGCCATGTGTAAAGAGGCATTCCCTCACCATAGAAATAGTTGCCGTAATTGTATCCGGGATGTCCGTCAAGTGAGGCGGTTTTGTTTTCATCAGGCAGATATGTGATCTTGTTGTTCTCGAAGCTCATGTTGGCGTTCACCTGCCATGTCACGTTCTTGAACTGAAGCAGTGTGGCGTCAAGGTTGATTTCAACACCCTGGTTGAGCATATCGCCGATGTTGTCATAGTATGCGCCGTAACCGAGTGATGTCGGTACATAGAAGGTGTTGAGCATGTCGGTTGTCTTACGGTGGTAATACTCCACGCTACCGTTGAGTCGGCTGTTGAAGAGTTCGAACTCGATACCTGTATTGAGGTTGCCCACAGTTTCCCAAGTAATGTTCGGATTACCTTTCTGACTGAAGCTGATACCTATCTGGTCATTTGAATTGGTGATGGTATAGAGGTCAGTGTAGAGGAAGTCGCCGATCTGGTCGTTACCTTGCTGGCCGTAAGACAGTTTGAGCTTAAGCATGTTGACTGCCGGAGTTTTGGGGAACCATTCCTCCTTGGTCATGATCCATGCGCCGCCGAGCGACCAGAAATTACCCCAGCGGTGTTTGGGATGGAAGCGTGATGAACCGTCGCGGCGGAATGAGCCTGACAGGAAGTAGCGGTTGTCAAAATCATACTGTGCTCGGGCAAAGTAGCCTTCCACATTGTAGATGGAGGTATATCCGGAGATAGAACCGTTGATTATGGCGCCGTTGAGTTCCTTGTTCTGGTCCCACATTGCAAAGTTGTTCTTGGTGGCTGAGAGATCATGAACCTTGCTGCGGTTGTATTCATGTCCGAGGAGTACGCTTACATGGTGCTGGCCGAAGTCGCGTGTCCAGTCAAGTAGCTGCTGGAGGTTGGTGTCGTAGCCGTTCCAGCGACGGTCGGTCAGAGTGCCGTTGGCTTCGGTATTGAATCCGTAGTAGGGGTTATAGCCATCCACCATGCGCAGGTCAGAGAAGTGGACTGTGCCGTTGAGGGTGAGGCGGAAGTCACGCAGGAAGTTGATGTTGATGAATCCCTGCATGTTGAATGCATTATTGATAGTCTTATGAACGTCAAGCTGGTCCTCCTGAATGGAGTTGGCGCTCTGCTCTATGGTGCGGTGCATTCCGCCGTTGCCGCCGTCGCCGTAGTCATAGCGGGGACCGTGCTGGTCGGTGAGGATGTTGCCTGCACCGTCGCGGATAAACAGCGGATATATCGGAGCTTACAGTACATGACATTTTTATTGACTGGTTGAATTCGTCCGACAAGACATCTCATCCAGAATGTCCTGGATCACGTATGTCAGACCCAATGAGAATAAACTGTAGCGTCTACGGCCGTTCGTTCTCATTATAGGAATGGATCTACGACGCGATCTCACGAGTCCTTCGATGAAGGCGCAGGCGTATGCTATGAGTACGATTGCAAGCATGTTCTGAAATCTTCCGTCAATGGGCAGGTGGGTCTGTTCCATATTAAATCCCGCTGTTTTCATAGCGCGGAATGCAGTTTCAATCTGCCAGCGGAGTCTATAGATACTGTCAGTGAAGTCAGATTTTTCTGGAGTAGCCAGAATAAGCAGGTCGTCCACGTGGGATTCCTCGCGCCTGGTTGCGTAGATACGCACTCTCATGTTGTCCTTCAGCGCATAGGTATGTGCCAAGACTGTGCTTTGTCCTGATGGCAGCGACGAGAGGATGGTCTTCAGTTTCCGGGTGGTGCCTTTGGCTGTATCATGGACATAACTGTTCTCCCTGATTCTGAGACAGAAAGGTATATGATTGATATTTAGCCATCTGATGAATTTCGGATATCCGAATTCCCTGTCAGCGACAAGGCACTCTATCCCTGAAGCGGGTATTATGCCTAACACATGCTCCATGAATTCTATCTGCTCGATCCAGTTCGTGCATCCACGCTTGGGATAAGTTCTGAAATATATCGGTATGGAGATTCCATCAAAACATATCCCTATGGCAAGGATATTGTACACACGTTTGCCCAGTTCCCATGTGGTGCGGTCCATCGTCAGAATATATCTTTTCTGTGCCGGAAGTGCCTTGACGATGGCTTTGCCTATTGCACTGATAGGGAAGAGTCGCCATGCCAGAAGTCGTTCGATTCTTCTGACTGTCGACGATGTTTTGGTCTGCGGAAAGCATTCCCGGGCCAGCTTGGCCAGATTCACTGACAGAGTCAGGAACATGGCGCGAATCAGGGATACGAGACATTTTTTATGGGAAAGTTGTAATCCTTGAACCCAAACAGTGTTTATAATTGTTTCAATAATATCCATGTGGCATTTGGTTTTGTGTGTTTTTTGTTCAATCCCTAAACAAACCAAATCGCCACATTTCTTTTATTATTACCACTCAGACTGTTATCTCCATTGCCAATTAACAAAATTTAGTTCAAAAAAACACTTATGGCTAATAAACAATGAATTAAAAAATGTCATGTACTGTAATCGGAGCTATGTCATGGCCAATGCTGAATGCGTTGGAGTTTTTGTTGGCCTTGGAGTGGGAGTAGTCGGCGTTCACGCCTACACGCATCCATGGATAAGCCTGATACTCTGTCTTTACGCGGGCTGTGTAGCGCTTAAGGTCAGAATTGTAGGTAAGTCCTTCGTTATCAAGGTAGCCTAAGCTTGCGTAGAAGGCGAATTTGTCAGAACCGCCGTTGATATTCACGTTGTACTCCTGACGGAAGCCGTCGCGGATACCATGATCACGCCAGCTGTCGGGGGTAAGGGTGTATATCTGACCCTCGTAAGCCACGCGGTTGCCAAGCATGGCGTTGGGGTTGAGTCGACCGTTTGTACCGATAAGGTACTGGTTCTGAGGTACGGAATATACCATATATTCCAGGCCTCCCAGATCAGACGATGCGCTGAGATTCTTGTTGGCAAGGGAGTGGGCGGTGTTGAAATCCATGCCCTGTGCGCGTGTATAGTAGTTGCGCAGAGCCAGATAATGGGTCTCGTAGTATTGGCCGGGGTTGTCAATCTTGTCGTAGTCAATAAGTCCGTCGGTATTGGCACCCCATTTCATGTCGAAAGTCACGGCGGTGTTGCCGCGGCTTGCACTCTTGGTGGTGATCATGATCACACCGTTGGCACCGCGTGCACCGTACAGCGCATTTGAAGCGGCATCTTTAAGAACTGTGATGTTCTCAACGTCGGCGGGATTGATATCGGAGTAGTAGCCGTTGTAGGGGAGTCCGTCCACCACAATGAGCGGGCTTGAACCGGCATTGAGCGATGTGATACCTCGGATGGTTATTTCCGGTTCGGCAGTGGGATCGTTGCCAGATACGATTGATACACCTGACACCTTTCCTTCAAGGGCAGAGATAGGGTCGTTGGCCTGCTGCAGGGTGAGATTCTCTCCTTTCAGCACACCGGCCGAACCGGTGAAAGCCTCACGCTTCTGCTTACCGAAGGCTACTACCACTACTTCGTCCATCACCTTTGAGCTTGTCTTGAGCTTGATGGTGACTTCGGGAGCGATTTTCACTGTCTGGGGTTCCATGCCTACGAAGGTGACTGTGATGGTACGGTCAGTAGGTTTGAGATTGGTTAAGGTGAACTTACCGTTGATGTCAGTGGCGGTGGTGTTTTTTGACCCTGTCACTCGGACGGTGGCACCCAATATGGGTTCATCGTCCTCAGCGGAAAGCACAACACCTGTCATGCGCGTTATCTGCGCAAAGGCCGTGCATGCTATCAGCATGAAGGCCAAGATGAATGTTGCTCTTCTCATAAAATTGATATTTACACTATGTTTATTCAGATTCGTTCCTGATTATGCCTGTATAATGGTACTGTTTAAGGCGAAATACTAAATTTTTGCTTCATATTAAGCAAGAATTTGCACAAAGATATATTAATGAAACGAAAAATACTACAATGGTATTGTATTTTTTTTATAACAAAATCACTTGTATATGTGATAATTATAGATTAAGTGAATATTTACTTAATTTTGCTAAATATCTCCTGATTTCCAACAATCCAGAGTGCATCTCCTTCCTGAAAGCGTGTAAATCCTTCAGGAGTGAAAAAATTTCCATTACGGTCAATGCTTACAAGGAGCAGTCCGTAACGGCTGCCAAGCTGACTTTCGGCAACAGTCATGCCTACCAGCGGCGAGCTTTCCGAAAGCTTGATGGATGACAGTTTTATGTCGGAAGCCTGTATCGGCGAGGATTCCGATTCGGGGTTTGACTCCACTTCCGGGAGCATGGCCTGGATCTCTTCATCGGTACCAATCACACCGAGTATGTCGCCGGGGAATATGCGGGTGTCACCCGCCGGAACCGGGATGATGGTAGAGCCACGCTGCAGCGATGCTATATTGGCTCCGTAGTGACTGCGAATGCCGCTGTCCTGCAGGCGCTCGCCTACGAAAGGACAGTTGTAGCCCACGGTCATGAATGCCAGGTGCAGATTGGCCACTACATTATTGTTGCGTCCTGAACGGCGAAGTTCACGTTCGTTGAGATTGTTGATGAAGCGTTCTTCCATTTCCGACATCCGTTTGCGCAGACGTTTGGACAGCACAAGCATAATGTAGAAGAACAGTGCCACTCCTACGGTGGCTCCTACGCTCCATGAATAGAGAGCCGAGAAGATGTAGACGAGAAATCCGAGCGCTATAAGCAGACGGAATACACGCATCACTGTGAGAGGCACATCGGACCGGGCGTTGGCATTTTTCAGTCGTTCGCGTTCGATACGTTTCGATGATGGGAGCGACAGGGCCAGCAGGAACGGAGCCATTGCCGCTACGGTGACGGCCGCACACAGAAGGCGCCCCCAGCCGGCGCTGAAGCCGGTGAGCAGAGGCAGGAGCCAGCGTGTGGATATCAGGCAGATGGTGATAAGGATGGCGGCGTAGAGCATGACGCGCCACATGTAGCGCACAAGTACCGAGCGCCAGAGCTGGGCCGTGGCGCTTTCGGTCGTAGCATCCTCGCTGTATCGTTCGATAAGGAAATGCAGTTTCTTAGGCAGGTGCCGCTCGACAAACCGGTAGGCCGGGTCGGCCATGCGGATGAAGTAGGGGGTGGTGAATGTGGTGAGTACCGATACGGCCACAACAATAGGATAGATGGTCTCATCAAGCACGCCGAGCGACATGCCGAGAGAGGCGATGATGAATGCGAATTCGCCTATCTGAGTGAGGGAGAATCCTGATTCCATGGCTATCTTGAGTGTCTGGCCGGTCAATAGCATTCCGAATGTACCGAATATTGTCATTCCGATTATGACGGCTGCTGAGAGCAGCAGTATCGGTCCCCAATATTGCACTATGATCTGCGGGTTGACCATCATGCCCACGGATATGAAAAATACTGAGCCGAAGAGGTCCTTGACCGGAAGGGTTACATGCTCAATCCTTTCGGCGAAGCTGGTGCCGGCAAGGATCGACCCCATGACGAATGCTCCCAATGCGAGCGAGAATCCACACGCCACGGAGAATACCGCCATGCCGAGGCAAAGCCCCATTGATACTATAAGGAGTGTTTCGGTATTGAGAAACCGGCGGACGCGGTTGAGAAGCGAAGGGAGTATATATACACCTACGGCAAACCACATCACAAGGAAGAATACGAGCTTGGTGACGTTGTAAAGCATTTCGCCACCCTCCACACGGTTGTTGACGGCAATGGATGACAGGATGACCATCATCACTACGGCAAAAAGGTCCTCCACAATCAGTACGGCGAATACGAGCGATGCAAATTTCTTGCGGGTAAGGTTGAGGTCAGCGAACGCCTTTATAATGATGGTGGTGGATGACATGGAGAGCATTCCGCCTAAAAACAGGCAGTTGATGAATGAAAGCCCGAGCAGATGGCCTATGGTGAGCCCCACGCACATCATGCCGGTCACTATCACCAGGGCGGTGACTACAGCGGAGCCGCCTGCATTGATAAGCTTTTTGAAACTGAATTCAAGCCCGAGGGAGAACAGCAGGATCACGATTCCTATTTCAGCCCAGAAGTCGATGTTGGACTCTGTCGTTACCGAGGGCAGGTATTCGAAATGCGGGCTTGCCAGAAATCCGGCTACTATATATCCGAGTACAACGGGCTGTTTTATCCACTTGAAGAATACCGTGGTGACGGCTCCGAGTATGAGGATAAAGGCGAGGTCAGTTATTAGGCTTTCAACATTCATAATCAGCGGTTATGTAAAAAAATATCAAGGGCGTCGTCATGTTATAACGGCGCCCGAATTTGGTTGGTATAAATCAGATAGTCACCTGATTGGCAAGTGATATGGCCATTGTGGGACCGAGCTTGCGCAAGTCGGAGAACAGACTTATATAGTCGGTGTCATGCTTTACGAGCACCACCAGGTTAAGCCGTGTCGAGGGTTCCTGAAATTCATATTCCACATACACGTTGGTCAGCGAACCATGATGGGCTGTGATGGTTTCGCGGTAGCGGTCAATATCGGTCACCACTTCGGCCACGCGGATGCGTATGATGCGCGATTCCCATCCCATGTGTATCCGGTGTTCAAGCGATTCCAGATATACGAGGATAATCAGTATCAGTCCGGTGGCAACGAGCGATGTCAGATACATGCCTGCTCCTACAGCCATACCGATGGC
>OFFM01001470.1_pt1 | contig 12945 bp, 10 predicted proteins | sample 1521401 | NCBI WGS metagenome assembly OFFM01 (sample SAMEA3504118, study PRJEB24116) | mouse gut metagenome | biome: mouse gut; feature: mouse-associated habitat; material: faeces | place: Denmark | collected 2011
CAAACGGTTTTCCGATACCCGATCATCACGACTATGCACGACTCAATGCCGCCGCAAATCGTATTCTTTCATCGGACATCAACTGCGACATTCAGCGTATGTTCTCTTACGGCTATCTCACCGAAGGACAGTTTGCCAATATAATCCGCTCACATGGATATAAATTTGAGCGCGTAGATGACAGCTATGTACTGTTTCGCGGAGGGGTCAAGGCCACGACAATCTCGTTGTCTGAGATAGGGAGGCATATTTCGCAAGGAAACGACACCCGGAAAGAACGGGCTAAACAACTCCGTGCGATTATCAGGAAATATAAGGCTGAAATTGCGGAGGGAAAAGTTCAAAATGTCGAAAATGTCAAGGGTCACAAAGGTCAGAAGAAAAAATATGTGCGCCGGAAAGCCAACCACGACATACGTAAAATCAAGGGTTCGAACGGCAAGACACTATCCCAGGAGCAACAGCGGCATATGTCGGAGTTGATGGACATTCTCAAAACCAAATTCGGCATAGACATTCATTTTCAGAAAGACCGCAATGGTGAGATCCGTGGCTACGGCATCGTTGATCATAACCGGAAGATGGCACTTGACGGCAACACGGTGATGAAGCTGTCAGAACTGATAGACTTCGCGAAGAAGCAGGAGCGCAAGGAATGCCCGCTGGATATATACCGCGATCTGTTCTCTATGGAGGTACGGAAATCCGGCATGGACGGCATAATGTCAATCCGGTTGTTCGACGGTTCAGAACATACTCGCAAGATGTCACCTCGACAATCGGCATGGTACTTCAACTCGCCCGAAAGTGAAAGAGAAGATGTAGCAATCCGGATAGCCGCCACCATGTTCTCAACCGAAATATTTGAATCCGTATTGCAGAAATATCCGGTAAGCGACATCAGTTCAAGAATAGGAAGCGTCAACATTATCAAGATGCGCGATGGCGGTAGAGCAATCCGAGTAGTCTCAGCCGATGGGTTCTCGGCGACATATCCGATGACAGCCGATGAATTGCGCTTCCATGCGAGATTGCAAGACAACGCGGCAAACGTTTATCTTTGTCAACTCGCAATTCTGCGCATAACTCATGAAGACGCTACCGAGCTGACCAACCGCATCAAGGAACTGACCGCCAAATCAACCGGAAGCATCACTCTCCCTCTCCGTCAGTCTGACTACACACCGGAACAAGCCAAAGCCTTCACTACTCATCAATGCACCGCCCTCGCTCGCCTCATCTCCCGCGACATCTCATCCTCCCACTCCGTCAACCGCGAATGGGAAGTAGGCAAGCAATCCCACTACAATCACATCGACAACCAACAATCCGGCACACAACTCGCAATATAGTGACACTTATTTCCGTGGTACGCACTGCAAAATAGACAAATCCAACCTCCTCTCATTCGAATTCTGAATTCGTACACATATCCTTTTGTCCGCATGAAAATTATCGCTAATTTTGTTATATAGTTATGGCAGATGTGATGACACCGGAGCAGCGCAGCCGTTGCATGGCGGCTATCAAGGGAAAGGATACCAAGCCGGAAATGATTGTGCGGAAGTATCTTTTCTCCCGTGGTTTGCGCTACCGTGTCAACAACCGTAAACTGCCAGGATCGCCTGACATTGTGCTGAAGAAATACAAGACGGTTGTTTTTATCGACGGTTGCTTCTGGCATGGTCATGAGGGTTGCAAGTATTATCGGTTGCCTAAAACCAACGTTGACTTCTGGCGTCACAAGATAGCTATGAACATAGCCCGCGACTATGCCAACGGTGTTGACCTCCGGCTTGCCGGATGGAAAGTGATAAGAGTATGGGAGTGCGACATCAAGACAAAAGCAAAACGGGAGGCAACTCTTGAAAGCCTCTATCAAGAGATAGTCGGAACTGAGCATAAGTCAAATACTTATGAATCCTCGCCCGATGCCGACCAAATAGCAGCAGAACCAAGAGCTCCATACGGAGATAAGAAATATTAAGCCAGCAGAGCCTAATTCTTGCCCATGCCTGTAACTATCTTTGCCGAGGATAGCTAAAGTCTCAAAGAAATTTTGTAACTTTGTATTCTAATACGCGCTTGCGCAGACAAATAGACCAATCAATGTAAGTAACAACTTATATTCAACATATTAAGAATCTTTCTTGTAGTCGCGAAAAAGGCTTGGTCGCCTGTCTGCCTACAAGGAAGTTTCTTTGCTTACTGCCTAATATGGTACCTCAATTTGAATACTTTCTACTTCCTTATTTGAAGTTCCTAAGCGATGGCAAACCTCATACGCTTAAAGAATTAACTGCACATATAGCCGATGATTTAAAATTATCGCCGGAGGATAGGGAGGAACGTACTAAAAAGGGTAGTTTTACCAAACTCTATGATAGAACTCAATGGAGTGGCACCTATTTGCGCAAAGCACGTCTTGCAGAATCGGTTGGCCGAGGGAAATACATAATTACTCAACGTGGATTAGATTTACTCGCCACCAATCCCACATTCATAGACCGGCATCTACTCTCGCAGTATCAAGAATTTGTTGATTTCACGCAAGCTAAAAATCCATCTAATCAAGATGTAGTAGATGTGACTGTGGAAGATTCTGAAATTACACCTTTTGAGTTAATGGAAGCTTCATCCAAGGAACTTCGGGACGAATTAGTAAGCGACTTGCTTGCTGAAATCAAGTCTCAATCACCTCTATTCTTCGAGCGACTTGTAATTAAACTACTGGTTGCTATGGGCTATGGTGGTAGTTTTGAAGATGCTGCAAACGTCACGAAGTATAGCCATGACGAAGGGATTGATGGAGTAATCAAGGAAGATCGACTTGGTTTAGATAATATTTATATTCAAGCCAAACGATACGATACCGGTACCGTCGGAAGAAAAGACATTCAAAGTTTTGTTGGTGCTCTGTCTGGTAAAGGTGCTACGAAGGGAATTTTCATAACGACTTCTAAATTCACTAAAGAAGCGAGTGATTATAAACCAGCATCGAATATCAAAATTGTGTTGATTGACGGAACTCAGCTTGCCAATTACATGATTGACTATAATATAGGCGTATCAGTTCGCCAAACATTTGAAGTTAAAAGAATTGATAGTGACTTTTTTACTGAGGAATGAATATAAAACCGAAATATCACTTTATAGACTTATTTGCAGGCTGTGGAGGGCTTTCTTTGGGTCTCGAACAAGCCGGATTTACGCCTGTGCTTGTCAATGAAATCGTTCCTCAGTTCTGCGAAACCTATCGACGAAATCGCAATCTTTCATCAGATGATTGTTTTATCGGTGACATCTGTGAATTAAATAACAATATCTCTTACTCATCTGAAAGATTTAAGGGCGTTAACCTTGTATGTGGTGGTCCTCCCTGCCAAGGATTTTCAATGGCAAACCGTCAAAGAATTATCGAAGACCCTCGCAATATGTTGTACAAAGAATATCTAAGATTCTTATGTGCAGTTCGTCCAGAATTTTTCATAATGGAAAATGTTCGTGGCATGCAAACTCGATGGGATGAGATTAAGGCAGATTTTGACGCATTCCTCAATTCCGAAAATCATCAATATCAATTTACAGGCAAACTGCTTCTTGCTGAAGACTATGGTGTACCTCAACATCGAGAACGTTTTATTGTAATCGGCAACCGATTGGGTATTGACCCCGAAAAGATATTTGAGAAAATCTTTTCAATGAAGTGTCCATCGTTTGTTTTGAAAGATGCTTTATTCGGTTTACCTTCCTTGGGCGTTAAATCCTCTAAGGGTAAAAATGACTTTGAAGATGAGAATTCAGGATATACTCAAATTCCTTTTGTATATCCCGATACCGATTTTTATCATTTTATAAATGGAGAGCGTAAAATAGAAATTCTCTACAATCACAAAAACCGTTATAACAATCCCCGTGATGTAGAGATTTACTCTCGCTTACCTCAAGGGGGTAATTCGTTACACCCGTCCATAGCTGACATTATGCCTTATTCAAGGCGCAATGATATTTTCAAAGATAAGTATTTCAAACTTCAAGACGATAAAATATGTAAGACAATCACATCTCATATGAGATATGATTGCAATATGTATGTTCATCCTTGGTATTCACGAGGTTTATCTCCTCGTGAAGCCGCACGTATTCAAACATTCCCGGACGATTTCATTTTCTATGGTGCTCAAAATATGTGGTACGCTCAGATAGGTAATGCTGTGCCTGTCAAACTTGCGTATGTAATTGGAACAGCAATAGCCTCGTTCTTATGAAACATATAGAGTTATTCGCTGGAATTGGCGGTTTTAGAATGGCTATGGAAAATCTTCAATCCGATATGGGAATTGAATTTGATTGCCTTGGTTTTTCTGAAATTGATACTAATGCCACCAAAACGTACAAAGCTAATTTTGATTGTTCGGCTGAGGTTGAAATGGGTGACATCGTTGCTTTCAATTCAGATATGTCCCGGTATAACTCACTAGATTTCGACCTTTTGACAGGCGGCTTCCCTTGCCAAGCTTTTAGCATGATGGGGAAACAGAAAGGCTTTGAAGATAATCGAGGAACAATGTTCTTCCAGATTGAAAAAATTCTCAAAGCAAAAAAGCCTCGCTTCGTGTTGCTTGAAAATGTGAAAAATCTTCTTTCCCACGATAAAGGCAATACTTTTAAGGAAATCACATCAAGACTTGAAATACTTGGGTATAACGTCTATTTTGACGTTTTCAACACGATGGACTTCAGACTTGCCCAAAAGCGAAGTCGAGTCATCATTTTCGCCACGACTTTGAACTTGTCCAATGATTTTCAGTTCACATCTGAAGTCATTAAAGCAGTCTTTAACGACTCTATCGACAAGTTCAAATCCTTGTTGATTCAGACCTCTGTTTTGGACGTACTCCAAAAGGATGTTTCCTCCAAATACTATCTTTCTGAACGTATAAAGCCAACATTGCTTGCTGACGGTTCTAAGAATTTTGTGTCTAGATCAGAAATCAATCAAATGATAGCTCGTCCATTAACCGCCACCATGCATAAAATGCACAGGGCTTGTCAAGACAATTATTATAGTGACGGCTTCATTATGGCCTCTGACCCAGCTGCTTATCTGTCTCAGACATTTACAAAAGAAGAACTAGCGATGCAGCCAATTCGGAAACTCACTCCGCATGAAGCTTTTGCTTTGCAAGGATTTCGAGATTCTTTTGTTGATAAAGCCCAATCACAAAAAGTTTGTGACGGAGCGTTATATAAACAAGCCGGTAATGCTGTAAGTGTAAACGTGATTTATGCTGTTCTTTATTATCTATTCGTACACCTCAAATTGAAATAACATGGAATCTCTAACAAAAGTAGTTATGCGACAGGACGCCAATTTCAAATTGTCGCCCAGCAAGTCGAACGAAACAAGTATCAATCTCTCCACTGAGATTTCAGCTCTCATTTCAGATGAAAGTGGAGATGTAACCTTCAAGCTCCATAAATCCGATTTCATAAAGGCAGTTTCCGCTCTTTGCCTTTTTCCCACTATTTACTATAAAAAGGAGACAGGGGCTACGCCTACTGATGAAATTTTTTCAGATCTTTCTGCCCAAATCAAAGCAGAATTCGGAGATTCTGAAACGGCGGAATATACTATAAATCATTTCAAGAGAGAAGATGGTCGCTCATACTTCAATAACTTGAAGCAACAGAATGGTTTTAATCTTAGGTCATTCCTTGTCGAGCAATATTCGTCAATTCATTTTGTGAAAAATGACGATGGTTCTCATGAAATACGACTCGAGACCAGACTTCCAAAGGAAGTCTTTGAGAATAAATCTAGTGTAACACTTGATTTATCAGAAGTCAATGATATAGACTTCTCATATTTCCGTGCTATGCGAACGAAACCATTTTTGTTGCTTGCAGGCATATCAGGTACCGGGAAGAGTCGCATTGTGAAGCAGATGGCGTTTGACAGTTGCCCCGATAACGCCAAACTTCGCAAGGATGCCACAACGCCCGGTAATTATTGCCTTGTAGAGGTAAAACCCAACTGGCACGACAGCTCCGAACTTATCGGATATGCAAGCCAAATCGGTCATCCTCATTATGAGGCGACTCCATTTGTGCGTTTCCTCGCCAAAGCAATGCTCTATGAAGAACAGCATGTGCCGTTCTTCGTCTGCCTTGACGAGATGAACCTCGCCCCGGTGGAACAATACTTTGCCGAGTTCCTTAGTGTGCTTGAAAGCCGCAAGGTTGTCAATGGCCGGATAACGAGTGAAGCCCTTATCCCTGCTGATATTTTCGCCAAATACGAAGAACAGCTCAAAAAAGACCTGTTCGATATTCAGCAGAAAGAGGTGGGCGTGACATATCAACCCAGCGGTACATCTGACCCCGAAACCTATTATGGGGCTGAAAATGCAGTGTATGACCGCTTGAAGAATGAGGGTCTGCGCATACCGTCCAACCTTATCGTTATCGGCACTGTGAACATGGACGAGACCACTCACCAATTCTCCCGTAAGGTTATTGACCGCGCAATGACAATCGAGATGAATCTCCCCGAGGGTGAGCCGTTCCTTGATTTCTTCGACAATGCGCGTGATCTTGAATATACTGATGCGCCTTTCTCAGCCGACCTTTTCTTGCCGTCGATCGTCAAAGCCGCTGACGCAGTGGAGGCTCTTACCACTGACAATGCTGAGAAAACCGAATGGCTCAAGAAGGAGGTTGCCACAATTCTTACCGCTCTCAATGCAGCTCTTGAAGACACCCCCTTCAAGATTGCATACCGAGTTCAGAACGAGCTGATGCTCTATTTCTACGAATTGTGGAAAGAGAACAAGGCTACTGAGTGGAGTGACATACTTAATGAGTCAGTCGACCAAATACTGATGATGAAAGTATTGCCGCGCGTTGAGGGTGACGAGGATCTGCTCGAAAAACCTCTCGCAAGCCTCGCCAATTTCTGCGCCATGGGTAATTATCGTAAGGCTGCACAAAAGGTTGCGGAAATGAAAAACCGCCTTGACCGCGCCCACTTCACAAGCTATTGGCCATAACATTATGGAGGAACTAAAGTTATCTTTCCACCCTTCTTCTGATGAAGTAAACTCATTCTTGCCATTTCTAAAAAGAGAATACGACCAGAATGGTAAGGGTATGTATTGTAATTGGAATTTTATTACTGCTCAAAGTGATAAAGACCAACTAATTACATTGCATCTAAACGGCAAGCCCATCTCATTCGTTACTTGGTATCGTAACGACAAAGTCGTTGAATTAGATATTATCTGGACTTTGCCGCAGTTTAGAGGTAAGGGATATGGTAGCAAGTTTCAACAGCTTCTTACTAATGAGTTCAAGAAAAGAGGCGATGTGGCCCTAACTGTTCATTGCGCCACCGAAGAAGGATTGAGCCTGGCAAGGCGCAGCGGCTTTATCCCTCAAAACAATAATTCTGATTTTTCTAACGAGAATATCGAACTGAGACGTTCGGCAGCATACATCAAAATTCTTCGTAATTCAGACGCTTTGAGGTTTGACAATGACGATTTGACCATTTATTGTTACGAAGAATACGGCCACGACGATACCTTCTGCGGAGAAATACCGCTTAGTGCCGATTTCGAGAAACAACCCGTTTATTGGTTTGTCAACGAAAGTTGGGAATGTAAGGTATATTATATGGACAAAATGATACGTCAATCAAAATTGAAGTATCTTCTGAAGGACTTAAATATACCGCTATTCAACTATATAATTGCATATATTGACCATAATATAGAAGTGCCTAAGCATTGGATTAAGTAAGCTATGGAAGTCCTCAGTTTCATAAGCACTGACGAGAATATCCGCATAACCGCTGCCACCGCCGCCGATATGTCGGCTAACTGGGTGCGGTTCAAGAGCCGTGTCAATGATGCCGAGCATCCTGGCGCGGCATTGACTTATTGCGACTATCGAAGCTCGCTTCCCGGCACACTCCGACTGACGCTGCCCGGAGAGCAACATCTTGAAGAAGTTGGTGAGCCGGATTCATCACTTTGGGAAAATCAGCCGCCTGTATTCTACGAAACTGCAACCTATAACGTCAGCATTGAATTTGACGGTGTGGCTGAGCCTCCTGTCATTCTCCACAAGCTGAGAGAAGTAACTGAGCTTTTCACCACAATTCCATTGGGTGAAAACCGTTGGCTGCTCACTGCTCCGCTCTCGTTTGTCAACGAACCGGGCATCTTTGAGCTGACTTTCCGCTACACTCCCAAAGGTCAGGCTCCGCGCACTGATATTTTCTCTTTCCGTGTGGTGTCGCCCAAACTCGATACGAAAGAGGACTACAACCATATACTTGCCGAAATCAACGCTCAGTATAACGAGATTATCTTCCAATATCTCACTCTCACGTTGCAGAACCTGCAACGTGGAGGTCGCTCAAACAACGATGTTGTTTGGCTTTCGATATTCCGGCAGATTGTGGCCGACTATGTTAAGGCCGTGACCTACATTGTCAACCGTCCGCACCTGCGGCAGACTACCGAGGTGCGATATAGCCGTGCCGACCGCATCAAGCGGTGGACTCCGCGCATGGCTGAAAAATTCGCAACTATTGAAGCTGAGGGTCGGCTCAACCGCGAATATTTCCGGCACGAAAACACAATCAACACCCACAATACGCGCGAGAACCGCTTTATCAAGTTCACTCTCGACCGTATCGGCCGACGGCTCGCCAACATTGTAGCCAAAATCAAGGCGAAAAACGCCAAGGCAAAGGAGACTGACAAAGTTGCCGACAGCGAACTCGCCGAACTTGACAGTCACGTTTCGGCTCTGCGCAAGCTCGGCAACTCGCCTTTGCTGCGCGGACTTCGCGGCGAACCGCTTCACTCCGAGAGCATGGTGCTTCAAAAACGCACCGGCTATGCGCAGGTTTATCGCCATTGGCTGCTGCTCCAAAAAGGAATTGAACTTTTTGAGGGTGCAAACGCTATCGGTGTGCGCCCCATTTGGGAACTGTACGAATTATGGTGCTTCCTCAAAATGCGGCAGATGGTGGCCGATATTCTCGGTTTGCATTTTGAGAACCCCGAAGAAATCACCGAAGACCCGATGCCGATGGTCAAACCTTTTGAAGACAACAACCAAGAGCATACGGTTTTCTATAATTTCGCCGACGGCTCAAAAGCCCGTCTGCATTATCAGCATACTTACAGCCGCCGCACTGGCCAAATCCATACAGCAACCACCGAAAACCGCCCTGACATAGTGCTTACGATTGTCAAGCCGGACGGCTTCGAGTTGACCTATCTCTTTGATGCGAAGTATCGCCTCAATGACGATAGAAAACTCAATCAAGAAGACCGTGAGGAAATGGACGCTGCAAAGGGGGCTGATACGCCACCCTCTGACGCAATAAATCAGATGCACCGCTACCGCGATGCGATTTATTACGGAAGCGACAAAACCTCCCATTCAGCCAAAGAAATTATTGGAGGCTACATACTTTTCCCCGGACGCGGTGATAACGACTCTGTGCGCAAACGCTACTTTTACCAAAGTATCGAGTCGGTCAATATCGGAGCATTTCCGTTATTGCCGGATGCAAGCGACCCTCGCAACGAGGGTACGCTGTTGTATGAATTTCTTACAAAAATTCTCACCACTGAGCGAGCAATCGACCATATCAAAGATGCAATACCGCAGAAAGGGCTGCAATATGAGAGCACCTTTAAGCCAAGTAAGGATGATCTTGTTCTTGTCGGTTACTATAAAACAAAGCAATGGGCTCCTATTCTTAAAAACAGACTATACTATGTTCCGGCTGCTCTCGGTAAGGGGTCTATCAATCTTGTCAGCGGTTTCGAGAAAACCAAATATCTTTTATTGCATCATGGTGAACACCGTGTGCTGGTAAGGCTTAGAGGCGATGGTCCCAAATTTTATCCGAAGACAGCTTTGGAAGAAATGGGATTTGAACCCTCCGGTGATTATTTTCTTGGGTTCGACATAAAAGATTTCACTCCTGTTCCCGACATAGATCCATATATCTATCAACTGGAACGTAAAGGGAAACAGAGTTCTACCCCGTATTTCACAACAATCGACAAAATCAAACAACAGTAACTATGCTAAATATAATATGTTGGACCTTAATAGTAGTATTTGGGCTACTGTATATCGTTTGCTTTATTGGGCCAATAGCAACAGTAAAAGAAGAGAGTAAAAATTCATATCTACTATTACTGTGTCTCTTCTACACTTTGATTTGCATTTTCCCAATAAAGGAATTATACTCGTCTATTGTTGCATCACGCATATGGCAAATATCGTTCAGTGCAATATTATGTGCTTCTATTTTACTAATTTTCTTATGCAGAGAAAACCGATATAATGCCATCATTACAACAATAATATGCGGTGGCTTTACTATATTGCCATTTTATAATGCTATAAATTTCTCAACTGAAATTACCCCTATTGCGGTTGCAGCGGAGAGTATTGAGGTTCGTATTGACTATCTTGCATCCATAATTGGAATCTGCGTTTCACTAATTCTAATAGCGTGTACCACCATCGTTATGAAGAGAACAAGGAAAATTGGTATGGACTACCAACTTATGGATCTGCTGCGACAAAACATCAAACTACATTCTAGACAAGAGAGCTTTCATAAGCCGATGGAGACTCTTTGGTCGTATGAAGCTAACTCTAAATTGAAACTAATCGATACTTCAATAAAAAAGTGCCTAACGGAGATACAACAATTAGCGCAGAAACCATTTTTACCAAACAGCATTTTTGCTGCAAGTATTGATGATTTGCGTCCCATGATTTATAATATGAGTGCTGAAATCAGCAAACTTAACATTCTTGTATCAAAAAAAGAATACCAGACAGAGCTTCCAAATGAGTTTTCCGCTCTTACAGAGTTAAACCATTCTTTAGCAACACCTCTTTCTCAGATTGAGGTAAATTGCGAATTGTTAAAGCCCAAAGTAAAAGGCACACTGCAACCGCAACTTGATCGAATAATCCAGTACGTTAACTTTTGCCGAAGTACAATTCTGGCATTTAAGGAAATACTCTCGTCATCTGTCATTGGGGATTCAGCTGATTACGAGACATCAATCACAGAATGTTTTGACATGTATTGCATTAAATGCAACAAACCCACGCTAAAATTCCTTTTTAACGCGGACGAGAATATTGGAGTATCGAAAAACATTCTTATGTCTTTTATTTCTCCACTATTAGAAAATGCTGTAACGGCATCTCCAGATCACAAGGAAATAAGATTAAGTGTGTCACGACAAAACGAATGGGCAAACATTGTAATAGAAAATGAATGTGTCACAACTCCTAAAATATCTGATTTGAAAACATTAGGCTATTCATCTAAGGAAGGACATATTGGGACTGGATTGAATACTGTCCGTCATTTCCTTGCTCTGTTAGGCGGTAAAGAATTGCAAGTATCAACTGACGAGAATAATATTAAATTTTCGATTGCTATCCCTGTAAAATGAAGTCAAAAGTACCAGAAATAATCGTTATAGATGACGCTCCCGGGGCTGCGGAAGACTTTGCTGAGCTTATAGAAGCTCAAACGGGTCTAAAAGTGCAACCATTTGTCGATCCCAATAAATTACTTGAATTTATTGCGCATGCAAATGTAAAGGTCGCTATATTAGACCAAGTTATGCCTGAGATCAGAGGTACAGAACTTTTCGAGAGAATCAGGGGTATAGACCCAAATATAAGAGCTATCATGCTAACAGGTGAAGCCTCTAAAGATGAGATTATTAAAGCAATGAATGGTGGATTCTCGTTATACTTATCAAAAGGAGACATTACCCAATTACCTCATAAGGTATTAGAAGTATATACTCAGTATGAAGTATCAATAAGTAAAAACCTTAAAAATGAAACGGCCACAGATCTTTTCCCCTTTTGGAGAAGAATACTCTCTCCGTATTCACTCGTAAGCTGTACACCATACGGTCCTCAAGAGATATCAAATGAAGGAGAATCAATTCTTGACATTTATGAAGGAGAGGAGAAAGAATGGAATTCTAGTATTACCATAGAAAACAAAATAGACATTGAAGAAAAATCTGAACGAAAGCTTGAAACTGAATTTTCAGTTTCATCAGAATGGATAAAAAAACTCGCATCCAGGATAAATGCTAATATTTCTATACAATTCTCCAAGCAGTTTTCATCTTCTACGCAACAGAGTTCGTCTCAAAGGAGAACATACAAAATTCCTCAACACGACTACGAGGATGGTAAATCTGTATCTAGAAGAGTAATTGAGCAATTCCCAATATTCCAATACTACCATGTAGTTATTAAAAAGGTTTGCCGTTTGTGTAAACAAGCAAAGTATATATCTATTATAGTCTCGAAACAGACCAATAGAATTAAAACTCAGCAAACTGATTACCTAAGTGATAACACAAACCGTATTATTGATTTAGGTATTCATAATGTTTCAAAACAGATTAATCCTCGAGACTAATAAAGTCTGAAATCATGACTTTTACTACAATTTGAATGAATATTAGGCAAATAATATTATACCAGGCACAAGGAGGCGAGACGAAGATTGATGTTCGGCTTGCCAATGAGACTGTGTGGCTGACTGCCGATCAAATAGCGATGTTGTTTCAGCGCAATAAGTCCACTAATTCGAGGCATATCAAGAATATCTATGATAGTGCCGAATTAGAGAAAATTCGAACTGTTGCATTTTTTGCACAAGTTCAAACCGAAAGCACCATATGTAATGCTCAAATATGAAAATGAATACAGAACTTGACATAAAGATTGAGGAGACTCTGAGAGCATATATGGCTTCGGGAGTTGAGGAACAGGTAGATTATCAGAAATTCTACCTCTATTCCATTGTAACTCATTCCACTGCCATTGAGGGTTCAACGGTTACTGAGATTG
>OFFM01001471.1_pt1 | contig 12944 bp, 12 predicted proteins | sample 1521401 | NCBI WGS metagenome assembly OFFM01 (sample SAMEA3504118, study PRJEB24116) | mouse gut metagenome | biome: mouse gut; feature: mouse-associated habitat; material: faeces | place: Denmark | collected 2011
GATTTTTTAAGGTTCTGTTAAGGCTTGTCGTGAGACAAGCCTTAACTATTTTTTGATTCAAATTCGGGTCAGATGATTTTTATAATATGTAATTGTCGATTGCGGCAAGTAAATCTGCAACAACGAATGTTGATCCGCCTACATATACAACGTCTTCAGGAGAGGATTCGGACATAGCAGCATTATAGCCTTCCGCCACTGAGCGGTAGGCGTTGCCTTTGATACCTGCAATCTCGCATTTGGATTGCAACTCCTCAACTTTCAGCGCACGCGGAATTGCTGCGTTGGTTAGATAGTATTCCGCATCTTTGGGGAAAAGTGGCAGGATATGGTCTACATCTTTATCGGCAACAAATCCAATTATCATCCTCAGTCTTGATGTGTCGCTGCGTCTGCTGTAGATTCGTTCGAGTTGGGAAAGGTTATAACGGAGTCCGTCCTGATTGTGTCCGGTGTCGCATATCACAAGAGGTTTCTCCGATAGCCTCATCCATCTGCCGCGTAAACCGGTGAGCTTGTCTACATTTTCAAGACCATTTATTATGTCTTCACGGTTTATGTCAATTCCAACAGAAGGAAATAAAGATATTGCATTAAGCACGGTATTGAGATTCTTCTGCTGGTAGTCACCTGCCAATGGAAGATGAAAATTACCCGCCGACATAGAAACACAATCCCATCCCCATGATGGATTCTCTTTTATATCAGAGACGAGAGAATTGTTGTATGCAAGTGTGATAGGGGCAGAGGATTCCTCAGCCTTGTTTTTGAATACTTCTTCTGTTTCGGTGGATGCCTCTCCGATCACAACCGGTATTCCACTTTTTATAATCCCCGCTTTCTCCGCAGCGATTTCCTTCAGTGTGGAGCCGAGGAATTGCGTATGGTCGAAAGAAATGTTTGTTATGACGGATAAAGCAGGAGTGATTATATTAGTAGAGTCAAGGCGTCCGCCCATTCCAACCTCGATCACAGCTATATCTACATTCACGGAAGCGAACCAGTCGAAAGCCATGGTCATTGTGAGTTCAAAGAATGATGGGTTGATATCGCTGTCGCAGTCTTTCCATCTGCGGGTGAATTCAATCACCTTCTCCTTCGGTATCATTTCTCCGTTTATCCGGATGCGTTCGCGGAAATCCACGAGATGAGGGGAGGTGTAAAGCGCGGTCTTATATCCGTGTGCCTGCAACACTGCCGCAAGCATGTGGGAAGTGCTCCCTTTCCCGTTCGTTCCAGCCACATGGATGCTGCGGAACTTGCTGTGTGGATTGCCGAATAGATTATCAAGGGCGATGGTGCGGTCAAGTCCCGGTTTGTAAGCCGCAGCTCCTACGCGTGAGAACATAGGCAGTTGGGAATACAGGAAATCCAAAGCCTCCTTATATTGTGAGTCTGTTTGATTATTATGGTCTGTTTGTTTCATATCAATAATATAACAGGAATCCGGCTATTCCGGCAAGGATGATTATGAGTATCGGATGCATCTTGAAAGATTTTTTCTTCACTTTAATAGGGAAGAACGCAAGACAGAAAGCGATGACGCATATGGCGATATTGGTCCACATTTGTGTGGATATGCCGTTTGGGTTGAAGTTCGCGGCATTCATAAGCATGATAGCCGCGGATGCTATCAGTCCGACTACCACCGGACGCAATCCGGAGAACACCGCTTTTATAGCGCCGCTTTCGTTATGGCGACGGATGAAGTGAGAGCTGTACAACACGAGGAAGAAGCTTGGCACAGACACAGCCAGTGTTGCAAGGACAGAACCGAGTAGCCCCCATATTATACCGTTAAATGCCGGATCAACGCTGCCTGGAGCAACAAAGCCGATATATGTTGCCGAATTAATGCCTATCGGACCCGGGGTCATCTGTGAAATCGCAACTATGTCGGTGAACATAGTTTCTGATATCCATCCCGGCTCAACCACCGCTTTTTCTACAAGCGAAAGCATGGCATAGCCTCCACCGAAACCGAATATTCCTATCTTTATATAAGCCCAGATTAATTTCCAATATATTCCCATCGTATGAAGATAAATTTAGACAGTTATAATAGTATGTTATATAAAAGCTGACTTGTGTATTATCTGTTATGCATTCTTTTTTGCGGTATCCACCAGAAGAGGAATCCACCGGCCGCACCAAGGATGATGTATAAAATCGGGCTTGATATGATTCCCATGTCGATCGATATGAGCAAGGCGACAACGAGCGGAATCCAGACAGTTTTCCATGTGAGTTTCGCCGCTTTAGCAGATGTAAGCACCGGTGCGATGATGAGGGCCACGACCGCGGGGCGTATTCCCATGAAGATGGAAGATATCACGCGGTTGTTTTTTATCATATCAGGGGTGAGGAAGATTGCTATGGCGAGAATTATCAGGAAAGAGGGGAGTGTTGAGCCGAGCGATGCGATAACGCTACCTTTTGTGCCTCTCAGTTTGTCGCCAACCGCCGTGGCTATATTTACCGCAAGGATTCCCGGCAGACTTTGTGCTATGGCAAGCAGGTCGAGAAAATCGTCACGTTCGATCCAATGATATTTGTCGACAATCTCCCTTTCGATTATTGAGATCATAGCCCATCCACCTCCGAATGTAAAGGCTCCTATTTTAAAAAAAGATGAGAAAATCCGCCACAGAGACGTAGTATCTGAGGGGGTAGCTTTGTCAATGTCTTTGGTCATAATAAACAGCGCGGTTTCCTGAGTGAAACCGCGCTGCAAAATTAATCATTTATCGAGGGATAATCAAATTTAATATTTATGGTCGGTGGACTCCAACGATTCCGGTGTGAGTTTTTTACTGTCCATCGCGCGCCATACATATACGATGTAAGCGAGCACGAAAGGAATAAGAATCGACACATAGCTCATCGCTTTCAGTGTGAATTCCGAAGAGGAGGCATTTCTGATTGTAAGGGAGTCAGCCGGGTTCAGCAATGAAGGATAAAAAGCTGTGTCACCATATCCTGCCACCCAGAAGAGAGAAGCCACAACAAGGAATGTGCCTATGCCTGTGAACCATACTCCTTTTGTGAAATGCTTAGAGAAGCATGATTTGAGCCATCCGAACAGTACAAGAACAACTCCGACGAGCAATGCGGCGGCTGCCCACCATAGTTCGATATAGTTATGCAGATATTTAAACTCAGTCATCTGCACATCTACAGTGCGGATACCTTCTGATATGACTGTGTAACCGGTAGCCGTGAGCAGAAGTCCCAGAAACCAAAGGAAGAAAACAAGGAATATACCGCCGTTTATCAGTGCCTTTGCCTTCAGGGTCTTGAAGAAATCCGGGTCTCCGGTGATATTATTCATCATATAGAGGCATGCCTGTGTGCGTGCGAGGAAAAGCACTGCGACTCCGAGCACAAGGTTCTTCCAATTGAAAATGGCCTCGAAACCGTGTGTCGGTGCCCACTGTGAGATTACAGGAGCGGAGCCGTTGAGGAGATTTCCCCTGTTGACCGTGAATTCACCTCCGAAAAAGAACATGGATACAGCCACACCAAGCAGGACGCATCCGACACATCCATTGATGAACAAGAATATGTCGTATGTCTTTGTGCCGTATACATTGCCCTTCTTCCTGCGATACTCATAGCTGACAGCCTGGACTATAAAGCTGAAGAGAATGAGAATCCAGAGCCAGTATGCTCCTCCGAAGCTTGTGGAATAGAAGAGAGGGAAAGAGGCGAAAGCGGCTCCACCGAAGGTGACGAGAGTGGTGAAAGTAAGCTCCCATTTGCTTCCCATCGAGTTCACGATAAGATCGCGGCGCGTTTTTGAGTCTGCCGACAGAAGCATAGATTGTCCTCCCTGCACGAAGAGAAGAAACACAAGTATTCCCCCCAGCACGGAAACCAGGAGCCACCAATAATTTTGAAGATATTCTAACATTGTGAATTATGTTTATGAGACGAACTCTTAAGTGAATGTTTATTTATGGTATCGCTCCTTATGACAGTTTGTCGGTGGAATGTTTGCTGATCTGGCGGCACATGATGCTAACCTCAGCCACGAGAAGCACGGTGAATATCAAAGCGAACAACCAGAATGTTATGATCACGGAAGATGCCGGCACTGCTGATACGGAAGCGATTGTCGGCAGGAGATCCTGCACGGTCCAGGGTTGGCGTCCTACTTCTGCCACAGCCCATCCGGCCTCGGAGCAAATCCACATGAATGGCACCGAACAAATCGCAATCCACTGAAGCCAGGTGGCTTTCTGCAGAAGAGTGGATTTGTAGGCAAGGAAAAGAACAACGATGAAGAACAGCAGGAAGTAAGAGCCCAGCACAACCATCACACGGAACATCACGAATGTCAGACCTACCGGAGGAATTGCCTCATCGACAGATTTGAAATAACCGTATCCGAAGAAGGGATAATTCTCGCGTAAAGTTGTCAGGGAAGATGCCATTGTTGCGGAATCTCCCGCCTCGCGAGCTATCCCATATGCTTTGAGCGCCTCTTGCGCACGTTTTCCCATCGCGATTCTTTCGGCATACGATACGGTGTTGATAGTATCGCCCTCGGCGTTTATATCCACACCATTGATAATGTCTGTAATACCGGGGATGAAAGCGTTCATGTCGTGGCGTCCGAGAATCGACAATCCTTTGGGAATGGCTATCTCGAAAAGATATTCATCCTCATCGTTATCCCATTCCTTTTCTGGATTAAGGATAGCGACGGCAGCGAGGCTCTGGCCTTCATGACCGTGGTAGAGACCCTCCATGGCAGCAAGTTTCATTGGCTGGTGTTTAGTTACCTCAACGGCAGATCCATCACCTGTATACATGGTGAGCAACATTCCCGCCAGACCGAACCATGCGCCTACCTTTATGGACCGCATGGCAAATTCAACATTGCGTTTTTTCCAGAGGAACCAGCAGCTGACACCGATAACGAACACGCCAGAGAGTGCCCATCCGCTTAATACGGCGTGGAAGAATTTGTTTATCGCTATGCTGGAGAACAGAGCCCAGAAATTATCCATTACATTTCTCATCTGCTCAGGATCGAATTCCATTCCTACAGGATACTGCATCCAGGCGTTGGCAACCAGGATCCAAAGAGCGGAAATGGAGGCGCCGAGTGAAGTTAGCCAAGTCGAGGCAAGATGGAAGCGAGGACTGACCTTATTCCAGCCAAAGAACATCACTGCCACGAAAGTGGACTCCATGAAGAACGCGAGAATGCCTTCAATGGCAAGCGGCGCGCCAAAGATATCACCTACGAACCAGGAATAGTTGCTCCAGTTTGTTCCGAACTCGAATTCAAGGATGATTCCGGTTGCTACACCGATCGCGAAATTGATTCCGAACAGACGCATCCAGAATTTTGTGGTCTGGAGCCATTTCTCGGATTTTGTCTTGAGATAGATGCTCTCCATGATTGCAACCATCACAGACAATCCGAGGGTGAGTGGCACAAAGAGCCAATGATAGATGGCCGTAATGGCAAATTGAAGCCTCGACCAATCAACAACGGTAGTTAGATCTGACATAATTTATTTGGTTTTTCGTTAAGTTTCGGTCAACGTGTTGGCTTTTCGGTCAACGTGTGGTGAGTTCCTTCCGGACATGATCGGCACGCTCATCGTCGCTGTCAAAGTTGGTTGAGAGGAAATTCGGGAAAAACAGGAATTTCATCACTACAAAGAATATGAACAGCTTTATAAGGATTATCAGCCATAGAGTTTTTCCAATTGTCATCTCCTTAAACCCGGTGTAATAGAACATCCATATGTTTCGGATGCCTCTGAAAGCAGAATTAATCAATGGAGGTGTCATGGCAGGAATTTTTAAACAACTTTTAAAGCTTTAAATCATTATGCGACAAATTTAACAAAAAATTATATTAAAAGGAAAATTCATGAGGATTTTTGATTAACTTTGCAATGAGAAGCATCATGACGATGATGATGATAATAAATTAAAACTGTTTCTACGACTACAAAACCTAAATATATATATGGCACTCTGGTTCGAATGCAAGGTGAGATATGACAAGATGCATGAAAATGGAATGGTGAAGAAAGTGAACGAGCCCTATCTTGTGGATGCTCTGACATTTACGGAAGCCGAAGCCCGCATAATGGAGGAAATGAAACCTTTCATTTCGGGTGAATATTCCATCTCATCAGAGAAAAAGACAAAAATTTCCGAGATTTTTTTCAATGAAGGCGGCGACCGCTACTATCAGGTGAAGGTTAATTTCATCACTCTTGATGAAAAATCCGGTGCTGAGAAGAAAACAGCAACTCTTATCCTTGTCCAGGCTTCAGATTTCGAGGATGCCCTCAAAAATTTCATGGAGGGTATGAAGGGAACCATGGGAGATTTTGAAATTGCTTCGATTGTGGAAACTCCGCTTATGGACGTTTTCCCTGCCAATCTCGGTTGATTTTACCTGTGTCGGACATGGTAGCTGAAGAGATAGAGAAACTTAAGCAAGAGATTCCCGCAGGAGTGAAGCTTGTGGCGGTCTCAAAGTTCCATCCGGTGGAGATGATCCGCGAGGCATATGATGCGGGTCAGCGTCGTTTCGGAGAGAGCAGGGTGCAGGAGCTTTTAGCTAAGATACCGCAGCTCCCTGATGATATAGAGTGGCATTTTATCGGTCATCTTCAAACTAACAAGGTAAAATCCCTGATCGGGAAAACATCCCTGATAGAAAGTGTTGATTCCGAGAAATTACTTCAACTCATAGACTCCGAGTCTCGTAAGGCAGGTGTTGTGACAAAAGTTCTCATGCAGCTGCATGTTGCGAAAGAGGAGACAAAGTTCGGCTTTCTGCCCGAAGAATTGCTGGAGTATTTCCGGCAGCGCAAGTTTGAGAGCCTGACCAACACGCATATCTGCGGAGTGATGGGAATGGCCTCCAATACAGATGATATGGAGCGGGTAAGGAATGACTTTGCCGAGATTTTCCGCGTCTTCAATGAGATTCACAACGACTCGTCGCTGGGTTTAAGAGGGTTCGATTCCATTTCAATGGGTATGAGCCATGATTGGCAGATTGCCGTCAAGGAAGGAGCGAACATTGTAAGGATAGGGAGCCGTATATTCGGGGAGAGAGAATATTAATGGATGTGGCCATAGGCGGGACGCATATTCTAATACTGAATAAACTCAAAAAAACAATATATTAATTATGACAGCACAGACAATAGCAGCGAATCAGAATTCGCGCGGAAGAGTAGTGGCGATCATAGCCATGTTCTTCCTTTTCGCCATGATTTCATTCGTGACGAATCTTGCAGCCCCCATCGGAACAATATGGGGTTACAAGTTTGAGGGTAATTCCATGCTCGGTATGATGGGTAACATGATGAACTTCCTTGCATATCTGTTCATGGGTATTCCGGCAGGAAATCTTCTTGTTAAAATCGGTTATAAGAAGACAGCTCTCTGGGCAATGGCCATCGGAGTGATCGGTCTTTTCGTGCAGTGGCTTTCAAGCGTTGTAGGCGCAGATGTCACTCTTTTTGAAATGACATCCGATGTTGTGACGCAGGAGGGTGATGCAATGTCAAAAACATTTGCAGTGCCTTTGAATTTTATCATCTATCTTCTCGGAGCCTTCATATGCGGTTTCTGTGTATGTATGCTCAACACCGTTGTCAATCCTATGCTTAACCTTCTCGGTGGCGGTGGCAACAAGGGTAATCAGCTTATCCAGACTGGTGGTTCGCTCAACTCCCTTTCCGGCACATTGACCCCCTTCTTTGTAGGAGCGCTTATCGGTGCGTTGAGTCCTGCTACAACAATGTCGAATGTGGCTCCCCTCCTTTGGATCGCCATGGGTGTCTTTGCGGCTGCGTTTGTAATCATCAGTTTTGTTACTATCCCTGAACCCAACCTAACCAAGGGGGGTAAGAAAGTGAAATATTCCCATAGCCCCTGGAATTTCCGTCATCTCGTATTCGGTGTGATTGGTATTTTCTTCTATGTGGGTATCGAGATCGGTATCCCCGGAACTCTTAACTTCTATCTTTCCGACCAGGGTACAGGCGGTGCAGGTGTTGCCGGAGAGGCTTCAAAGATAGCTGGTGCTATAGTAGCCGTTTACTGGCTTCTCATGCTTATCGGTCGTTTCTGCTCCTCCCTTATCAGCGGAAAGGTTTCTACACGCACACAGCTTATCACTGTTTCCACAGTAGGTGTGATTCTTGTGATTCTCGCTATCTTTATTCCAAAGAGCGTCACATTCAATGTTCCTGAGGTTGTTTATTCCGGTGGAGCTGTAGTTCCGGTTAGCGCGCTTTTCCTCGTGCTTTGCGGTCTCTGCACATCCGTAATGTGGGGTGGTATTTTCAACCTCGCTGTTGAAGGACTTGGCAAATATACAGCCCAGGCATCCGGTATCTTCATGATGATGGTAGTAGGTGGCGGTGTAATGCCGTTGATCCAGAACTATATCGCAGGTGTTGCGGGTTACATGACGTCATATTGGCTCGTAGTCGCTATGCTCGCTTATCTGCTTTTCTATGGTCTTGTAGGCTGCAGAAACGTAAACAAAGATATTCCTGTTGATCTTGAGGAGGAGACCAAAGAGGAGCTTGTTTGATTATTATAACCAAATTCACGAATTATGAATGTAAATGTAATGAACGATGCTGCCAACAATCTCCGTGTGCTTATCGCGGAGATGGTTGAGAAATCAAAGTCCGGTCACCCCGGTGGGGCTATGGGCGGAGCAGACTTCGTAAACGTATTGTATTCAAGTTTTCTTGTGTATGATCCCGAAGATCCGAAATGGTTCGCCCGCGACCGTTTCTTCCTTGATCCGGGACATATGTCGCCGATGCTCTACAGCATTCTCGCGTTGACAGGAAAATTCAGCATAGAGGAGCTTCAGAAATTCCGTCAGTGGGGCAGTGTAACCCCCGGACATCCTGAGGTTGATGTGGAGCGTGGAATTGAGAACACATCCGGTCCTCTCGGTCAGGGTCATGTGATGGCGGTCGGAGCTGCCATAGCCGAGCGTTTCCTCGCAGCACGTTTTGGTGATGTTGTGGCTCATAAGACCTACGCTTTCATTTCCGACGGAGGTATTCAGGAAGAGATCTCACAGGGTGCCGGTAGAATAGCCGGAAAACTCGGACTGAGCAATCTTATCATGTTCTATGATTCAAACAAGGTGCAGCTTTCCACACATGTGGCAGATGTCACCAATGAGGACACCGCTGCCAAATATCGTGCATGGCATTGGAATGTGATTGAGGTTGACGGCACTGATCCTGTAGCTATGGCAGGTGCTCTTCAGACTGCGATCGAGGAGAAAGAGAAACCTACTCTTATTATCGGTCACACTGTTATGGCAAAGGGAGCTGTCAATGCTCAGGGAGAATCGCTCGAGGGCGCTATCTCAACACACGGTCAGCCGCTGTCGGCAGCCGGTGCGGATATTGACAAGACTGTTGAAAATCTTGGTGGAGACCCCAAGAATCCATGGGTTATCCGTGAGGATGTCAAGAAACTCTACGCCGATCGCGCAGAAGAACTCAAAAAGATTGTTGCGGCACGCAAACTTCAATATAAGGAATGGGCTCAGGCAAATCCTGATAAAGCTAAAGAACTTCAGGATTATATAGACCTCAAGCTTCCTGCGCTCCCTTGGGATGATATCGAGTTCAAGGCAAACATGGCAAGCCGTGCCGCTTCAGCTACAGTTCTCGGTTTCCTTGCAGAGCATGTTGGCAATATGATTGTGTCGAGTGCTGACCTTGCAAACTCTGATAAAACTGACGGTTTCCTTAAGAAAACAACGGTTCTTTGCAAAGAGGATTTCTCCGGAGCATTCCTGCAGGCAGGTGTCGCAGAGCTTACAATGGCTTGCATAATCAACGGTATCGCGCTTCATGGCGGAGTGTTTGGAGCATGCGCCACATTCTTTGTATTCTCCGATTATATGAAGCCTGCGATCCGTATGTCGGCATTGATGGAGCTTCCTGTTAAGTTTATCTATACACATGACTCATTCCGTGTAGGAGAGGATGGCCCGACTCATGAGCCTATCGAGCAGGAGGCTCAGATCCGTCTTATGGAGCAGATCTCTAATTTCAGCGGTCGCCCGTCAGCTCTTGTTCTTCGTCCTGCAGACTCTGCAGAGACAGTCGAGGCTTATAAGCTCGCAATGGAGAATGTGCATACCCCGTCAATCCTTATCTTCTCACGCCAGAATCTTGAGGATCTTCCGGGTGAAAACCGCAGGGAGGAAGCTAAAAAGGCGGCAAAAGGTGGTTACACAGTAGTTGAGGCAGAGAATCCGGATGTTGTGCTTGTCGGCAACGGTAGCGATGTCGCTCTTCTCGTGCATGCTGCAGAGGAGTTGAAGAAAGAGGGTGTTAACGCTCGCGTGGTGTCTGTTCCCTCTATCGGTTTGTTCAACAGCCAGAGCGAGGAATACCGCCGCAGTGTGATTCCGGCAGGGGTGAAGCTCTTCGGTCTCACCTCCGGTCTCCCTGCTACATTGTATCCTCTTCTCAACGGAGGAGAATATAAATTCATGGGAATGGAGCGGTTCGGAGCTTCTGCGCCTGCCAAAATTCTTGATGAAAAATTTGGATATAACACGGAAAATGTGTTGAAAAATATTAAACAATTTTTAGGAAAGTAGTGTTTATATGTAAAAAAAGTGCTAACTTTGCACTTCGAATTTAACATTGCGAATGTGAAAATTAACATAATTTGAAACGTTAGTATTGTTTGATTCGACTATAAACACCTAAAATATAGACAATTACATAAATTAATTAATTTGTTGTTTTATGAAGAAAAGTGTATTATTTTCCCTCGCGGTTCTCGCTGCCGGCGCTTTCAGCGCAAATGCGCAGGAGGTTACCTATGTTGAGGATTGCTCACAGGGCTACCTGATGAACAAGGCAAAAGACAACTGGTTCATGACAGTGGAAGGTGGTTCCAACATCCTTTTCGCTAAGGATAACATCCACGCTGAGCTTAAGAACCGTTTCGGTGGCAACGCCGGTCTTTACTTCGGTAAGTGGGTTACTCCTACTTTCGGATTCCGCTTCGGTGGTCAGTATCTCATGACAAAGGGTGCAACTCAGGCTAAGGGCATGTTCCGCAAGCAGAACGCTCCCCGTCTTGAAAATGGTTACTATCCCGAGAAGATGCAGGCTGTATCTCCCGAGTTTGATGTTCTCATCAACCTTACCAACTGGTGGTGCGGCTACCGTCCCGGTCGTGTATACAATGCAGTTCTCCACGGAGGTGGCGGTGCAATGTTCACATTCCGTCGCGCATATGACGGCACAGATCTTCGCTGGCGTTCAGCAAAGAGCACTCCGCTTTTTGCAAACGTAGGTCTTCAGAATAACTTCGCTATCAGCAAAGTTGTTGACCTCTTCATCGACGTTCAGTATCAGATCTTCAAAGAGGGTGGTGCTTACAACCCCCACTACGCACAGGATCTTCAGCTTTCAGCCGGTCTTAACGTAAACTTCGGCAAGAAAGACTGGAACTGCCCTGTTACCGCAGTATGCCCCACATGGAAATATACAGACGCAGAGGGTGATGCTCTCGTAGCACGTCTTGCTCAGGCTGACGCTAAGATCGCAAGCCTTCAGAAGCAGCTTGACGAGTGTCTGAAACGTCCTGTTGAGAAAGTTAGCTGCGAAGGTCTCGCAACTGTTTACTATCCCATCAACCAGTACAGCCTCTCCAACCGTGAGAAGACTATCCTCAAATCAATGGCTGAGGTTATGAAAGAGACTCCCAACCAGAAATATATCCTTACAGGTTGGGCTGACAACTACACTGGCAACGATGAGATCAACACTCGCCTCCGCAACCAGCGTGTGAATGGCGTTAAGGCATTCCTCGTAAAATGTGGTGTTGACGAGAACCAGCTCGACGCTCGCATCGATGCAAACAACTTGACAGACTTCGGTGCAAAGGGTGCTCCCCTGGATCGTGCCGTGACAATCAAGCTTGCTGACTAATTAAAAAGCATGAAAATAAAAAAGGCTCGCAATTGCGAGCCTTTTTTATTTTAGAAGCATTTCAGCATCGGGCGTAGGTGGGATCTCGATGCAGATCGGTGTTTTTGATACGGGATGAATGAATTCAATTTTATGGGCTTGTAAGGAGATGCCGCTATCGCGGTTGCTCCGTCTCGCTCCGTATTTCAGGTCACCCTTTATAGGATTACCCATGTTGGAAAGCTGCGCACGTATCTGATGTTTCCTTCCGGTGAGGAGGTTGACCTCAAGAAGTGTGTATCGCTCGCCGTTAGCTATTGTTTTATAATTCAACACGGACTTTTTTGCATCTTTATAGGTTGGATCTGCAATGAAAGTCTTGTTTATTCTGCCGTTAGAGACAAGATAATTTTCAAGTGTGTCCTTATCTTTTGCCGGTTTGCCTTCAACAAGCGCCCAGTAAGTCTTATGTATCTCTCCTTCGCGCAGCATACGGTTGAGGCGCTCAAGAGCTTTGGAAGTCTTGGCGAATATTACCAGTCCTGATACCGGTCGGTCAATGCGATGCACTACGCCGCAGAATACATTGCCCGGTTTGTTATATTTTTCCTTCAGATATTTTTTCAGCAATTCGGAAAGAGGGGTGTCACCTGTTTTGTCACCCTGCACAATTTCCCCACAATCTTTGTTGACGATGATAATGTGGTTGTCTTCGTAGATTACTTGCATTTATGTCCTCCCGATTTATGAGTAAAGAGTTAAGGGCATTTTAGCCCTTAACTCTTAATGCTGTTATGTTGACTGTATTGTCAGCGGTTCACTTGATAGCGGTTTTCGCCGTCGCGGAGATATGCCACGATCTGACGTGCGGCAGCTATGCCGGCGTTTATGTTTGCCTCGGCTGTCTGTGCACCCATCTTCTTTGGGGTGAAGAATACACGGTGTCCGAATTTAGCCTTGAGTTCGTCGGCGTTATCA
>OFFM01001481.1_pt1 | contig 12863 bp, 7 predicted proteins | sample 1521401 | NCBI WGS metagenome assembly OFFM01 (sample SAMEA3504118, study PRJEB24116) | mouse gut metagenome | biome: mouse gut; feature: mouse-associated habitat; material: faeces | place: Denmark | collected 2011
GTTAAGGGTAGCGGCTGAAGCCTGTGCCTTGACACCGGATTTGCTCTTGCGCAGGGTGGTACGGGTCTGTACGCCCTCGGTCTTGAATTTGACTATAACTTGTCCCTGACGATAGGCAGGGCGCGCATCCATGCGGTTCACATCATAAGAGCCCGCATAAGGATTCTGCGCCGACACTCCGAATACGGCAACAGCCGCCAGAGCCGCCGACGCAACAGTTCGCATCACGGTTTTCATATTGTAATAAAATGGTTTGTGAAATTTCTATTTCAGAGTACCCCCCCCGAATTAATTCGCTGATTTACAGCATTATGCCTCACAAAGCCTGCCAATAGGCTCCGGTTCAGACAACGAACAGCTACAGAGAAAACATTCATGCGATGTTGGGTAGAGTGTATATTTTGCAAATATACGCAAAAATTCATAAATATTAGCCGTCCGCAGAAAAAAAACGTAGCCGAGGGTCAGCTGACCCTCGGCTACAATCTTGATACCGTTACACGGTTACTGGTAGCGTAACTATCTCTTATTATTTGAGCATTTTCTGCAGACGCTCCGGCTCATTGGTGGTGATATAATCAACACCTTGGTCTATGCACCACTGCATGTCGGCTGGTTCATTAACGGTCCATACATTGACCTCAAGACCTTTGTCATGACACTCCTTGATCCATTCCGGATGTTTCTTCATGACTTTGAGTGAATAGTCGATACCGGCACCTTTAGCAAATTTTATCTGGCAGGGAACATAATCACCATTCAGGAAATAAACCTTAGCCCCCTTGGGAGCCTGCTTTACATATTGTTTGAACGCATCCTTTGAGAAAACAATATAGTCGGTGCGGTCTGCAAGACCATATTTCTTAACCATCTCGATTGTTTTCTTCACAGCGGCTTTCTCTCTTGCACGGCTGTCATGTGTCTTGAGTTCAAGAACAAGACGCGTTTTAAGACCTTGCGCTGTCTTAAGATATTGCTCAAGAGTGGGCACAGTCTCACCGTTGGAGAGTTTCTGCTTCAGAACCTCAGCCGCCGGAGTGCGCTGGATCTCCACACCGTTGATTGTGGGGTCATGATTTACGATCAATACGCTGTCGGGAGTCATCCAGACATCGAATTCAGATGCATAACACCCTACTGAGTCGGCTTTAACCAACGAACGGATTGAATTCTGGGCCGCGCCGGCGGTATTCCAGTAGCCTCTATGGGCAATCACTTTGGGTTTGGCTGCCTGAAGGGCAACACCTCCGGCGAACAGAGCCGCCGCGATTAACAGAATGCTTTTTCTCATGATATAATATATTTCAGATTGAATATTCCACTGTTACTTTCTTACGGACATCAGTCACAGGAACCTCCACTACGGGAACTCCTTTCTCATCCTTGGAAACCTTGGCTTTCTTTCCATTTACCTTGACACCGGATTTGACATCGGCATTAGGAAGACGCATCATGTAGGAACGCTTCTGGACCTGACCTTCATAACCTCCTTCAACCGGATTGACCGTGACAACCGCCTTATTCCCTTTCTGTGAATAATTGAGCTTGGACAATGCATATTTGCCATCTTTATAGTCAAGGCTGATACCGTCATCCTCATACAACTCAAATGTGTTGTCTGCATCTCCGGCGGCAGGATATACTGTAAGCTCAAGTCTTGTCAACGGTGTTGTGGCAGGACGAGATGTGTATGGCTGCATGGCAAGGATATGACCGCCTCTTACATAGAGGGGGAACTCATCAAGCGGTTTGGATATATCAAGAGTCTGACCTCCGTCCACTTTCTCTCCTGTAAAATAATCATACCATACCTCGCCCGCCGGGAACCATACTTTCTGGGAGGCAACTTTATCGGGACCTTCTCCGGGAGTAGTGATGGGGGCTGCCAACAATACGTCTCCGAACATAAACTGCTGGGGCTGATCGAACGATTCTTTCTGATCTCCGAAATCTATGAACATCGAACGGTTAAGGGGAACCATAGAGTTGTGCGTATGCCACACATTGCTATAGATATACGGCATGAGCTGCGAACGGAAATGATACATCTTGCGCATTGCATTGGTCTCCTTCTCTCCGCTAAGCCATGGACGACGATCAAGTTTCTTGTCTTTTGTGGAGTGGACACGCAGCGCGGCTGAAAGCGCACCAAACTGTGTCCAGCGCGTGGTAAGCTCCGGATTTGGTTCTCCACGGAATCCACCGATATCGTGAGCCCAATAGTAGCATCCACCTTGACCCGAACATGCTGTCAGCTTCACCTCAAACGCGAGCATCGGCCAGTTTGCCTGGGCATCGCCTGAGAACTGGATGGGATGACGATGATCTCCCCAACCGGCCCAACGGCTGTATCCGGCGCCACGCTTGCCTTCGCGCATGGAATTGCGGTAGTAAAGTTCGTTGAGCCATTGAAGTGTTGTTGAGTTATGGCCGTGCACATAAGGATAAAGGTAATTCTGTTGCCAGTCAAGCCACCAGAAGTCAACTCCTATATCCTCGGAAGGTTTATGCGCGTATTGGAAGAATTTCTCCATATAGTTCCTGTCGGAAAGATCAAACAACGGAACCTCTCCGTCTTTAGCACCAAGTGCTTTCGCGAATTCCTTGTAGTTATGCTCATGGGGACGTATGCCGTCATGAGGATGATCATTAAGAGAGACTGTCACTCCCTTGTCATGAAGTTTCTTCACAAGATCCGCAGGATCCGGAATAAGCTCCTTGTTCCAAGTGTAGCCATTCCAATTGAGATGACCATTGTGACCGGTGCCGACTTTGGCATCATTAGTGTGCCAACCCATATCGAAAACAATATTATCGATAGGGAAATCATTCTTATCGTATCCGTCTATGATATCCAGGAATTCATCAGATGTGTAATCCCAATATCTGCAATACCACACTCCGTGGATATATTTGCGGGTCATCGGGACTTTTCCGGATATGGCGCCAAGACTCGCGAGGGCTGCCTTGAAGTCATTGCCATAGATAAAGCAGTACTGATCCTGGATATGATTTTTTGTGTCACGAGGCTGGATCCAGTCATTAACCAACAGATCTCCACGGGCATCATCTATCATATACCATCCATCCTTGCTCAAAATGCCATCGTTCATCGGAATCTCTTTTGTCACACGGTCAAGAGTCTCGACCGGACCACCGAGATTATTTTTGGTAATAAAACGGTTTGTGAATTTCTTTTCCTTGCCGTTATGCTTATAGAAGACATTAAGATTGGCAGTGGAAAATGGGAAGCCATCATTCTTATACCATATGCGCAGCGCCGGTGTCGTTATCTCGTAGCAATTGTCGCCAAGATCTTTTACATCGATACTGTCGACGGGCAGCATTGAGGTGCGGTCATAAGCAAAAAGAGTGGGTTCATCCACAAACTTCTCATCCGTTGCATATTCCAGACGCAGCAACGTTGGAGTTATGATCGAAAGTCTGTTTTTGCCAAACACCATCGGATTCTGCTCCGGCTGGTGGGCAAAAGCAGTCATTCCTCCCCCGAAGAGGAGGAATGACAATGCAGTTGTTTTTAAAAAACTTCTCATTTTATCAAGTTAGGTTTCGTTTTGCAAAAATAGTAATATTATTTTATTTTGCAATGAAATTTATGTGTGTTTCTTAGAATCCGATTACTTCTTGTTGTCGAGTGAAGAAGTATAGACGTTTCCGAACGGATCTGTTGCGCGGACAGTCACACTCTTCCATGTGGAAGACGGTTTGTAAAGGAACATGTGATTGGTAGTGGCAATCTGCGCTCCATTGTGAGTGGAGGGGATATACCATTTTTTATCATCCTCATCATATACCAGACATTTACGCACATCCGGATCCTGAGCCTGAACATTGCTGAGAGTCTTCCATGCTCCTCCGTCCTCCTGTATCTCGACAGTCCATTTGGGATACCATGCAAACACATTCACAAGTATCTGGTCGAACGGATCTCCTACGTTACCGGTAGGTTTGGAAAGAACTGCATCCTCCGGCGCATATATCTTCATCTGATACTCATCGGGGAAACCTACAGACTTATATTTCATATCAGCAAGCTTGTTGCCTTTGAATTTCAACATTCCATAGCCGCGGGGAGTGCCATCGCTGCAAAGAGGATACCAGTAAGCTCCCATGGCAGCCGCGAAATTATATTCGGTCATATTGTCGGAAATCGCCACTGTCGACTGATTGTGCGCATGTCCCGAAAGAATCTGGACATTGTCAAAATCCTTGATGAGATCATACAGAGCCTGAGTGTTGGTCAGATTGTTGAGTTTATTCCAACGAGCCGTAGGAATATGGAGAGCCACAATAAGACCTTTATCGCGTGACACATACGAAAGATCCTTTTTAAGCCAGTCAAGCTGCTCCTGGGTTATGGTGTTGGCATAGTCGTTACGACCGTCCACACCGCTGTAGAGCACATCATCAAGAACAACCATGTGGTAATCTCCGATATTGACAGAATAATATGTTGGACCTAACACATTGCGGTAATCGGCATCGCTCTCGGTGTCATTCTTCACACTTTCGTTATGGTCATGATTACCGATTACAGAAAATGTGGGGACTGAGCTTCTTCCAATCAATGTCTTGTATGTGGAGAAAAGTTCCGGCTTATTCCAAACGATATCACCAAGTGTGATACCATAAAGATTCTCGTGAATAGGTTTCACAAACTCAGAAAAGTCTGGCAGGATAATATTTGAGAAATCACTTACATCCTGGTCATTGCCAATCTGGGGATCCGCGATTGCCATCAGGGTCCATTCAGTTTTCTTTGGTGAAGACTTCAGATTGAAATCCCTCTGGATCTTGGCATCTACAGAGAAATTAAGCACCTTGTAGAATCTGGGCAGACCGTCAAGCACAGGAACCTCACAATCTTCAGGCACCGAAACAAAGACATGCTGACGGGTGGAATACATCTGATACTCCCCTTTCTCGTCTGTCACCTCAACATTGACGCCATCACTGACCACCACTCCCTGGCGGGGGACACCGTCAACTGTGACACGGCCGACAAGATTTTTTCCGAACTGATGGGCGATTGTCACATCATCACGGTCGAAACCGTTGGGCGCAACCGGAACTTCTTTCTCCGAGCAGGATGCCAGCGTTAAAGCCAGCATACCTGCAACGAGAAATTTAGAATTGAATATATTTTTGAGTGTCATTTTATTACTATGTATTTAAAATTATCAATATCCGGGATTCTGCTCAAGTTTGGGATTGCCCTGGATAGCCTCCAATGGAATACAGAACACTTTCTTCGTATCGTTGGTCGGTGTGTGATCCCACCATGATTCTGTTGTGAAGAGATTCCAACGGATGAGGTCTGTGCGACGATGACCTTCACCAAGGAATTCAATCATATATTCATCCGCAAGACGATATATATCGAGATTCGCCTCTGTCACAGGATCCGGATCCACTCCGCCCTGGAAGTTACGCTTACGCACTTTATTGATCAGATCAGCAGCGCCTTTTTTGTCACCACGCATGAATCTGCATTCAGCGAGGTTATACACTACTTCCGTGAATCGCAACACCGGGAAATCTGCATCAAAGAGAATATCCTTGTCAGCTGAGTTTGATACAGGCATCTTTACCAGACGTATTCCTGAATTCTCATCTCCCTCCATCATATCGCTCTTGTTGCCTGTGCGGTTGATATAGTCAACCATCACCATCTCTTTTCCATTCTGGAGTTTATTGCCCTTTGCCACCTTGCCGGTGTGAGGATTCTTCTGGAGTCCTACACAGAACATACCTTCATATTTCTTGTCGCCATTATAGACATATGGTTTCTTGCGCAGGTCAAGATCATGGAACTTGCTGTAAGTTCTTCCGAGTTTTGAGACCAAGGGCACACCCTCTTTCTCAAAGGAAGGAGCAAGTTGATAACCGTTGTATGGGTTCTTCAGCTCATTGCAGTCGAAATAGGTCTTGGCGTCAGCGATAAACATAAACCTGTAAAGACCATCGAATTCCTTCTTGGCTGTCTGGGAAGGCACATACCACATCGCTTCAGGTGAACGGTCATTGTCGAATGTATGGGGACCATACCAGGTGGGATCAATGTCATATTTGCCATATTTCCCATCATAAAGATCCTGGAATATCTTCTCTGCATCCGACATGCGGTTCTCTCCTATCCATGCGTGAGCATTGAAATAGAGTTGAGCGAGAAGCATGGCGGCTGTGCCGCGTGTGATGTATCCATTCTGAGCCTCATTGAGCGATTTGCGTTCGTAAAGCAATGGAATCGCTTTCTTCAGCTCGCCCTCGATGAAGTCAAAATTCTCCTTACGGCTGTTACGGGCCTTGGGCTGATCCTGGCTGCTGGTGTAGATCGGCAGACCTCCGTATGAGTTCAATCCGCGCATATAGCAATATGCTATAAGTGTGTTTATCTGATTGAGGTGGTCCGCTTTCTCAGCCTCTGTAAGGCCTACAGCCGGATAGTTGACATTTGCAAGATCCTCACGCGCCTCAAGCGAACGCGCTATAACATAATTGAGCTGGTTGAAGTTGTTGACGATAAAACGGTCAGCTGTGTTCCAGGTGTGGTAATGGTAACGGAGATACTCCCCGCCATTGTAGAAGTCACCGGCACGTGCAGGACAAGCCATCTCATCGGTAGTCAACTCCTCAAGCACCCAGTTGTTTTTCTCATTGTGATAATAACGCCACTGGTCAAACGGCTTGGCGAGAACAGCATACACGCTTTCCGGACTTGTGAAGAAATTATCGGGCGTAACTTCGCTGTAGAATTTCTCATCGAGGTCGCAGGAGGTCATCACCAATGAGCCGACCGCTGCCAACGCCATATATTTTATTTTTGTCATTTTCATTTCAGGAAATGTCTTTAAAATTAAGGTTTAAAATTTGAGCTGCATACCGAAGGTCCAGCGAATTGTCTGGGGATACATCGAGCGGACATCCTGGAAACCGGCAAGACCGGGGAAAAGACCATTCACATTCTGCTCTGGGTTATATCCTTTGTATTTGGTAAAGGTAGCCACATCGCGTGCTGTCACATAGAATCGCGCGCTGCTGATATATTTCTGCCACTTCGAAAGATCGAGAGTGTATCCGAGTGAGATTGCATCAATCTTGAAGAAGGAGGCATCCTGAAGGAAATAGTCGGTGGTGATACGGTTGTCGTTAATCGCCGCATTCTGTCCGTATGCTGATTTGAGGACATTGATACCTTGCTGGCCTTTAAGACCGTAGTACAACTCTGTCTCGTCAAATACATCATAACCCATCCATGAGCGGCAGCTGATTCCGAGATCGAAATTCTTGTAACGCAAGTTATGATCCATGGAGAATATCAGCTTGGGAACACCGTTTCCGACATAATGCTTATTCTCATCAGTTGTGTTGCCGGCAGCCGGAACGATATTGTTATCCTTATCGTAGATCAGCCATTTGCCGTTTTCGTCAAGTCCTGCATATTTGAAAAGCCAGAATTTACCGATCTCCTGACCGTTGACGATCTTGTGGGTATAACCCATAGATCTTGGAAGAGCCTCGGAAAGTATCTGAGAGCCTGCCTCACCAAGATTCTTGATCTTACTGCTGCTCTGGCTGAAACGCACTGTTGCATCCCAATCGAAGTCTGCCATCTGGAATATTCTTCCGCTCAACTCGAACTCCCATCCTTTGTTGTCAAGGGTTCCGACATTCTTCATTACTGTCTTCTGAACCATGGGTGGAACAGGTGCCGTAACAGAGAAGAGCATGTCGTCAACGCGACGGTTAAACCAGTCGAATTTACCGGAGAGTCTTCCTCCGAAGAATGAGAAGTCAAGACCTACGTTAAGCTCTTTTTTCTCCTCCCATTTGAGGTCAGGATTGATATTGCGTGCCGAACCATATGCAGGAACCCACACACCATCAGGATTAGGGAACATGCCGCTCTGATCATAATTTCTTACAGTATATCCCGAACCGAAGTTGTTGTTACCGGTAACACCGTAACCCACACGAAGTTTGAGATCGTTAAGCCATTCCACATCCTGGAGGAAGCTCTCGCGGTTGATACGCCAACCACCGGATACAGACCAGAAGTTACCCCAACGATGATTCTTACCGAACTTGGAGCTTCCCTCACGACGATAGCTTACTGTTGCGATATATTTGTCATCGTATGAATAGTTGACACGCGCGAAGTAAGACATAAGTCGCTCACGGGCTGATTTACTGGATGACATCTCTGCATAACCGTCTGTAAGATCTGAACCAGCTCCCATATCCCACGGGCCAACTCCGTCTACAATAAAGTTACTGTTGGTCATGCTGAATTTCTCAGTGCCCTGCTCCTCAAAGAAGCTCCATCCTGCAACAGCATCAATGTGGTGGTCATCGAGAAAATCCTTGGTATATGAAGCAAATGCCTCGTATGAAAGATTCAATGATTTGCTGTAGCTGTGTGAACCCTGACCAAGTTTACCTGAATTCACGCTGTATCGGTGATACTGGTTGTAATAACGTGTCTTTACCCATTGTCTACGGTCAACACCGGCTGTAGCCTGGACATTGAAACCGGGAAGAATCTCAAATTTAATATTCGCATCTCCCATGAACCACTGGTCAGTACCACTGTATTCCTGATCATTGATGTTCGCCACAGGGTTATAAAGTGTTCCGATACCATACTGGTTCACATTATATTTCGTAGGATTCTCAGGATTGAACAATGGTGTGGTAGGATTCAGAGATAGAGCCTGCTCAAATGCTCCGGCACTGTTACGCTGGTCGCGGTGTGCCTCACGATATTGCATGCGCAGACCAATCTGAAGGCGGTTGTCCCAGATGTTGTATCTACCGTTGATACGCGCTGAATAATCCTGACGTCCGTCTCCTATCACGATACCTTTCTGGTCGGAATAAGATAGCGAGCTATAAAGCTGAAGCGCTTTTGTTCCTCCGGTCATGGTTACGGAATGACGGTGTGAGAACGGATTGTTGCGTGTAAGCTCATGATACCAGTCAGTGTCATAACCGTAATCATAGCCTCGTCCATATTCAAGATATTCCTGGGAGGTCAGTGTCTCAAGACGCTTGCGCGTGCTCTCAACGGAAAGCTCCATATTATATGTTACTGTAGCTTTTCCCTCCTTTGCCTTTTTAGTTGTGACAAGGATTACACCGGCTGAGGCCCTGGTACCATAGATGGCACCGGCTGAGGCATCTTTCAAGACATCGATCGACTCAATATCTTCCTGATTGATGGCACGTAGATCGCCGCCGGGAATACCATCGATAACCACAAGAGGCGAATTGCCTGCTTTTACGGATGAGACACCGCGCAGCTGATAGTCGTTGGTGGAGTTGGGAGAGGAGGATCCTCCGATTGTAAGACCCGACACCTTTCCCTGAAGGGCGGTTGCCACTGTGGAGCCACCGAGACCCGTCATAAGGTTGTCTCCTGAAATGGATGTGATGGAAGATGTCACTCTTTTCTTCTCCATTGTTCCGTAACCGACAACCACAACCTGATCAAGTGTCTGGTCATCGCTCTGGAGAATTATATCATAGCTTGTCTGGCCCTTCTGAACTTTAAATGAGTGACCCTTCATGCCTATATATGTGATCTTGAGGGTCTGTCCGGGGTCAGCGTCGATTGTGAATTTTCCATCGATGTCAACGACAGCTGCCTTTTTAGTGCCTTCCACCATGACGGTGGCTCCGATCATTGGCTCTCCTTCCTTGTCGAAGACAGTTCCGGTGATCTCCTCTGCCAAGACTGCAAGCGAGGTGGTCGCGAAGAACGCCGCGGCGCAATAAAGCCTCGCGTTATTTGTTGATTTTATGTTGAATTTCATTTCTTGCCTGATGTTGATTAGTTGTTGGCGGTTCTTGTTACTGTGATATCATCGATAAAGCCGCGGAAATATCCGGAGCGGGTTTTGAATCCGTCAATGATATATTGAGTCTCACCTATTATTATTTTAGTGTCGGAAGTTACATCGCTGATGTTGACTGTGAATTCTTTCCACTGCCATTTCTGGCTTTTGTCTGAATTGTCCACGGGCACACATGCGGCGCTGAGAGTTTTCTCGTCATTGACAGCACCCTCTATCTTACCGGGACCCTGGATAGCCACTGATACCGTAAATTTGTCGGTGCCATTCTTGGCTAATCTGAACGACACTGCCACATTGGCCTTGTTGAATTCCTCTACGCCGAGCGGCTCCTTTATCATAAAGGCATTCTGATTACCACTCTTTCCGAATTTCAAATAACCGTCAGCAGCATAAACGGAAGCACCTTTGGCATTGAAATCAAAATAGCGTTTATCAAACTCCGCCTTTATACCGGCATTGGCATCGCTATAAATCGCAAGTGTAGTGCCTGCGCTGCCATTTATGGAGCCAACCTGGTCATTTCCACCGGTAGCCCACGCCATGTCATCGGCAAAGTATTTAAATCCGACAGCCATATTGTCGAAAGAAGGCTCTGTGCCATATTGTCTGAAGGTGATGTTTTCAGAAATATCACCCTCTTTGATTACAAGTTCAAGCTTACGATGCTCTCCGGATGTGTTGTTCTCAGTGGAGAATATGATCTCTGTCTCTCCTGCATCCCCGCTCGATGGCGACACGTTCAGCCACTGACAGTCGGCAGGAATCTCTATCTGCCAGGGAGCATTGGCTACAACGGTAAGCTTGTCGGCACCTTGATATAATGCTTTTCCGTCAACTCCGAGGAATATATCTGATTTGCTTACTTCAAGAGAATAGGCATAGCCATCCTGTGTAATGGCAAACTGCTCCTTCTTTCCCGCCATATCTATCTCTATAAAACCGGTACGGCTGAATGAGGTATTGTTCGCATCTGCCGAGATGAAGAGATTATGACGTCCACGGGTGCCGGACTCTTTGGAAATGTGAATCCACTCATCTTTCTGAGTCACGTGCCAGTCACCGTTTGCAGCAAGCACTACAACAGCCTCCTCGCCAGATGACGTAAATCCTGTATTCTCCAGCTTTACCTGACGGTTGTCTGAATGGACAAAATCAGGGAGCTTATCCTCGTCACAAGCCACCATAGTGACCGCGATACCCCCGAGGATCAAGGCATTCTTTATATATGTCTTTAATTTCATGATCGTAGTCGAAAATCTGTTAATACATTGAAATCTTTTCTATCTTGAGATCATCCATGAACCAGCGGTAGGTACCATTGTTTGTCACCTTGTCGCGGATAAACTCCAGCGGACCTATGACTACCTTATCCTCACCACTGAGACCTGCGATCTCCACTGATACGTCATACCATTTCCAGGTAGCTTCGGGAGTGATCAGCTGCTGACTTACACAACCGCCTTCGATTGTCTCGCCACCCTTGATCTGGCCTTGTCCGAAGACTCCTACTACTATCTTGGCACTCTTATCCTGGAATGCGGCCTTGAAGCTTACTTTTACAGCGGATGTCTTTCCTGACTCAATGCCGTTTACAAGAGGTGAAATTGCAGTAAGCGTGTTTGTCTTGTTAAACTTAAGATATCCGTCCTGAGCGTATACCGTCTTGGCATTGGAATTGAAATCCTCATACTTGGCTTTAAATATAGGAAGCGGATTCTCCCCAGTCCATGCGGTGTATGTGTAAAGGTTTCTTTGATCTCCTGCGGATCCCATGGCAACAGCATCCGATCCATCGATTGCCCATTCAAAATCATCCTGGAAATACACATGCCCGATTTCAAGTTTATCATCGAGATTGAGTTCAAGACTTTGTTTCACAGTCACCACTTCGGTCAGATTCATTGATGAGATGTGAAGGCGTCCCTCTCTCACTGATCCGCTTTCATTCGGATCTGCTTTGATTTCCACTGCGACACGCCCTTTTCCTTCAGGTCGGTCAACACTCAGCCAGTCGCAGTCGGCGGTGATGGTGTAGCCCTTGTTTGAGGTGATGTTGATGGTGGCGGGTGCACCGGATTTCAGCTTACCGTCCTGAATCACCTGCACAATTGATTTGTCCACGTTCAAGCGGGGAAGTGCGTCTTTCGCAGTATCTTCCACTCCGCATCCCGTAAACGTCATGCCGACTGCCATAAGCGCGCCGAACATGAGAGTTTTGGTTACTTTCATTCTGTTTGGTTGAAAATTTATGGAAATGAATAAAATGATTGTTTTGTCAATATGTGTCAACTCTCGGCACATATATTCCGGATCTATCGGTCTAAGTTGACCGGCTAAAGGTCGTTTCGCAGCCTTTGTCGAACAGCTTATTTCTCACACTTAAAACATTAGTACATTCTAAAGATTAAGGTTGTGTAAGTCGAAAAGGGTATTGAATTTTTACGCCACAAAATTACATCACGATTTCTGCAAATCAAACTATATTTAGTTAAAAGATATATATCTGCGACGTCATATTGGTTAAAATATATTAAAATGAAACCATATACATTACTTAACCATACAATAATCATCACATAGCGTGCCAAAATGACACTATTTTCATTTCAAACTCTCATAGAATAGTTAAAAAACATTATAATATGGTATCGACATCACATAATAATAAGATATCAACACAATCTTTTTAGACATATCATCGAAAAAAATAAAATATTCCGACTGAACTCATTTCAACATTCCATAAAAGCATAAAATAGCATACGATTCATATTAATCACAACATACTATGATATAGCAGTTTATCAATTATATGCATCAACAAGGGATAAAATTTTTCAAAAAAAGTTCTCAAAATATTTGCACAGAATAAAAATAATACCTAACTTTGCAACGCAAAACCGAAAAACAAGGCTCAAAAGCCAAACCAAATGGTCGATTAGTGTAGCGGTTAGCACGCCACCCTCTCACGGTGGAGACTCGGGT
>OFFM01001491.1_pt1 | contig 12793 bp, 11 predicted proteins | sample 1521401 | NCBI WGS metagenome assembly OFFM01 (sample SAMEA3504118, study PRJEB24116) | mouse gut metagenome | biome: mouse gut; feature: mouse-associated habitat; material: faeces | place: Denmark | collected 2011
AAATATTTTCGGCGGGCGGGCGAAGTCGGCCGCGATGAGCGTCTTTCTAAAGAATTCGCTATCAGAACGGCTCCGGAGGGCATTGTTGGCTTTATCGTGTCCGTTTGTGGCGGAACCGATGCTGAAAATACGATTTTCTTCGGAGAAAGTAAAAAAATATGTTAAAAATTTGTGGGGGGGGGGAATTTTTTTCATATATTTGCGGCGTGAGATGTTTGTGGAAGCCTTGATTCCGGGTGTTCTGAATGGAGGATTTTATCGCTTATTCGGACATTTTTCCGAGCCGGCGAAAGGATGCCGCTCGGTGGATTGGGGTACACAAGTATCTGATATGCAGCATATAGAAGTAGACAAAGCCGGTTGCGCTTTGCTTAGACCGGAGTTGCAGCCCCGGTCGGATTGCCAACACTCGGAATTATCGGATTCGGAGCATGCAGGGCAAGGCACCGGAACGGAATGAAAGGAATTTTAGAAATAAAATAGTGGCATGGCTGTCCGGCTTTTCGCGGCGCTTGTTCAAAAGGATGGTTCCGCTGAACGAGGGCTTCTTGGCGGGGACGGCTGTGTGCTTGGGCAGTAACTAAGATAAGTTATGAAGATAGTGAATAACACTCCCAAATTTTTCCGGTGGATGCCGGTGCTGTTATGCGTCTTGTCGATGACGTCGGTCCTGCGGGCCGGCGGCGCTCCTGTGCCTCCGGGCGAAAATTCCCAGCTTTCGATCAGCGATTCGACTTATCGCCAGGTTATTACGGAGGGTTCCAAAAGTCTGAGCTGCTACCTGAACTATCCGCAGGGAAGCGCCAAGATCATTCCCGATTTCGAGAACAACTCCAGCGAGCTGCGCAAACTCGACGACTTCATCCGCCAGGTATTCCGTGACAGCCTTATCTACGTCGACTCGATTCGTCTGAGCGGCTACTGCTCCATTGAGGGTTCGTACGGTGTGAACGAACGGTTGGCCAAGACCCGTGTAATGGGCTTCAAAAACTATCTCGACAACGAATACGACCTGTCGCAGCGTTATCCCATCCGTGTCAATTGGGTGGCCGAGGACTGGGACGAACTGCTCAAGCTCGTCGAGGATTCGGACATGCCCAAGCGCGACGAGGTGATTTATCTGATTGAGAACGTAGGTGTTTTCCAGGGCCGCGAGAAACGACTGATGGACCTGGACAACGGTGTTCCTTACAGATACATGTCCAAACATTTCTTCCCGGGACTGCGCCGTGTGGAAATTACCGTGAACTACGACCTCCGCCGCATCCTTGAGGAGAAACTGCATACGAAACTTTCGCAGGAAGAATTCGAGGCCGCGCTGGCCAAGGAGCGCGAGGAGGCTTTGGCCGAGGAGCGCCGTCTGGCCGAACTGGCCCGGATGGAGGAATCCGCGCGTCTGGAAGCCGAACGGCAGGCCCGCGAAGCCGAACGGCTGGAAGCTCTGCGTATAGCGCAGGAGGAAGCCCGCATCCAGGCTGAACGTGCCGCCGCTGAACAGGCCCGGCTGGAAGCAGCCAAGCGGGCCGAGGAAGAAGCCCGCATCGAAGCGGCCCGCAAGGCAGCCGAAGAAGCCCGCCGCAAGAAAAAGGAGAGCCGCAAGCTCCGTCCTATCTTTGCGCTGAAAACCAACTTGGTGGCATGGGCCGGATTCGTGCCGTCAGGTGCCGCCAGCTTCAACATGACGACTTTCATGCCCAACCTCGAGGGCGAACTCTACCTTGGCAAGCGTTTCTCGCTTTCCGGTTCGGGGCTCTACTCGAACTGGGCGTATGACGGCGGCAAGAAATTCTGGGGCCTTTCGGCTTACAGCCTTGAACCGCGCATCTGGATCAAGGGCGACCGCCTGTTCCGTGGCGTCTATTTCGGTGTCTACGGCGAATTCGGCGACTTCAACAAACAGGAGGGCCGCGAAGAGAACGTAAACACCAGCTCCAACTTTACGGGCGACTACTGGCATGCAGGCATTTCGGTAGGCTACATGTTGCCGCTGGGCAAACATTGGTGCGCCGAGTTGAGCCTGCGCGGCGGTTACCGGAGCGCCTCCTACAACAAATACACCCGCACCTTCGAGACCGACGGCATCTATAATTACGATGACGAAGCCGGCAAGAAAAATGAATTCGGACTTACGGGCGTGAGACTGAATATCGTATACCGCTTCGGCCGCGGACGGCGGTAGCGGAACACAATAAAAGGCGGCCGCGGCCCGTATATAAGGGGCGCGCGGCAAGCCGCAGAGAGCTAAAACGAGAATATCCGTTCGTCCCTGCAACGGGCCGTTAGTAGATAAAGCGTTATTATGAAAAGATTGTTTACATACATGCTGTTCGGCGCCCTGTTCTTCGCACTGGCGGCAGAGACAGGTTGCACCAAGGAAACTCTGGATCATTACAAGAACGAGGGTTTCGTGGACATCGAGCTGGCGTGGCCGGAGGGTGCCGCACCCAAGGGTACCCGGGTCCTCTTCTATCCTGTCGCTGCCGATGGCAAAGCCGTGGCTGCTGCTGAGGGGGAGCAGGCTCTTACCTATCAGAGTTTCGAGTGTCCGGCCGACGGATTCCACGGCAGAGTGCCTGTGGGTTCCTATAAGGTGCTTGTTTATAACAGCGATACGGAAAATCTGATATTGCGTGGCGAGGATGACTATGACAAGGCGACGTTCCATGTGATGACCGAATCCGAACTTGCGGCGGCCGGAAAGAATGCGGCGCGTGCCAAGGAGTGCATCACTCAGCCGAAGAATCTGTTTGTGGCCAACTGCGTCCATAATCCGGCCGACGGCCAGCGAATCGACGTGGTGACCGTTCAGTTCCGCGAACGGATAGAGGTGAAAGCCCAGCCCAAGGCATGTGTCAAGACGGTCATTCTCCGCTTCAAGGTGGAGGGCGACGATCTGATTGCGCTGGACGGCGGTACGTTCTCGGGTGTTTCGCCCTCGCACCATTGTGCGACGGCCAAGTGCGCCACGACCTCCGAAAGCGTGAACTTCCCGACCGACCGGGTTACCGACAACAGCGGCTATAATTACAAGGCCGAAATATCGGTACTCGACCTTATCAAGCCGAACAGCGGTTTCGGCACTCATACGGTCCGGCTCAACGTGGTTCCCAACGGAGGCGATCCCTATACCGTCACGGCCGACGTCACCAAGGTTGTCGACCAGTTCCTCAAGGACAACGGCGGAACCATCCCCGTGACGATACCTGTGGAAGTCGGTATCGAACTCAAGAAGATCGGGGGCGTATTGACGGCCCAAGTGACGGATTGGATTCCGGGTACCGGAGGCGGTACGATCGGCGATCCGGTCGAAAATGAGGTCCAGTAGAGGGCTGTATGTTTGTGGAGTATAAAAAAGTTACAGATATGCTTAGAAATTCCTTGTTCGTTATCGCCTTCTGCGGGCTGCTGGCTTCCTGTTCCAGACAGGAGCTGGAACTGCGCGAGACGGACGGCGTGATCCGGCTCGGGGTCGGTAAGGTCACCAGGGCCGAAGTCCAGACGGCGACCGACCTTGGCAACAATATCGGCATCTATGGCGTACAGTTGCCCAACACGACTGCTTCGGGCTGGGGCAATGCGCTGTCGATGGACAACGTCCGGTCGACTGCGGTCGAGGCGTCGGGTGCAATCTCATGGGACGGTATCTATTATTATCCCGCCGACCCTGCGCATTACGTTAAGTTTTGTGCCTACTATCCGTATGCCGACGGCGTTCGGTTTTCTCTCGATGCTCCGGCCACCGGAAAGGCTCCGGTCCTGCGTTTCACGCTGAATGGTTCCGACGATATTCTGTACTCGGCGCCCGTGGTGGGCAGTCGTGACAATACTACTCCTCTGTCTTTGGTTTTCAGCCATGCGCTCACGCAGCTCAAGTTCGAGATTCAGGATGTGAACGAGGCGCTTACGGGCAAGACTATCGAAAATATCGTCATCCAGAATGCGAATACCGTTTCGTCGATGAATATCGAATCGGGTGTTTTCGGAGAGTGGTCGACGCCGGCCGAACTGAAAGTTCCCGGCATCGAGGGCAAGAATATCACGCTCGTCGACAAGAACCCGTTGGCTGCGGGCGATGGAATCATGTTGCAGCCCGGCTTGGCGTCGTTCAAAATCCGGCTTGAAATCGCAGGCCATGCCTATCCCGATGTGGAAATCAAGCCTACGGGAGAGCTCGCGTTTGCCGCCGGACACTCGTACAAGATTACGCTGACTTTCAACGAGAAGGTGGAGGTCTTCGCCAAGGTGGTGGTTATCCCCTGGGAGCTCGCCGGAACCGGCTCGGCCGTCATCCAATAGCAGAACGAACCTTAAAACCATATTATAGTAACACGGAAAATCATTTATTAACTTCTTTATCAATCTTTTTATTATGAAAAAACTGTTTTTCTCTCTGCTTGCCGTAGCAGCTATGGCAAGTTGCTCGAAGAGCGAATTGGCAGAGCGTCCCAACATTGACGGTGGCGACGTAGAAATTCTGGCCAAGTCGACCGCGCTGAGCATCTCGACGCGTGCTCCTTTCGAGGGCAGCACCATCGACAACGATCATCAGCTCGAAGCTAAGGTTTGGGCGACCACTACGAAAGGCGATTATTCGGGTAAGTTGGTCGACGGTCATCACATTCCGACCTACAATGGCAATTTCAGCAACACCAACAAGATGGTCTTCACGAGCGCAACCCAAGTAGGTTTTGATACCAATTCGATGTACTTCCCCGCAGATCAAGATAAAGTTTATCTGTTCGGTCTCTATCCTTATAACTTGGTTTGGACCGAGTCCACGTCGGCCGGTGAAACTTCTGCCAAGACGACTATCGACGGTAAGTCGGACATCATGGTCGCTCCTCAGGTAGAAGCCAGCAAATCTGCGCAGCAGAGTGCTACGCCCTCTTATCCTACGTTGGCATTCGAGCACATGCTGACCAAGCTCATCGTGAAAGTCAAGGCTAATGATCAGGCCGCTATTGATGCTTGGGGTAATATTACGGATATTCAGTTGACCGGTGCCGCCGGTAGCCTGCGCGATGAGATCACCGTCAAATGTGTAGATGCTACTCCCGGTAGCCGCATGTCCGCTTCTTTCGGTATTTCAACGTCCAATCCGTCTTCGTTCAATTTCTTCAAGATAGATGCGACTGCTACTCCCGAGTATACCGACGACGCTTTCACCTCCCAGACGGTGGCTTTGACGGAGACCGCTACTTCGGTGGCTTACCTGTTGGTAGCTCCGCTGTCTAATCCTTCTACCTCTACGAAAGACTTTTCGCTGGCTGTGAAGACCGCGAAGCATACCAGTGCTTATACGGTAGATATCGAGCTGAAAGATGCTGCCAATGCTGATTACAATCAGTCTACGCAGGGTAAGTACTTCGAGATTACGCTGACTTTCAAGGCTACCGATATTCAGGCTCAAGCTACCGTTGCCGCATGGGAGAACGGCGGTAACGGCGGTGCCGACATCCAGTAGTTTCGCTTTCCGTTCCGCGAGACGCACTTAGTGCTTCGGAACGTGTATACAGGCTGTAAGGGGTTGAATGTCCCCTTACAGTCACCAAGGAAATAACTCAATAAAGTATATGACAATGAAAACGTTTGTTAGACAAGCCGTTCTTTCGGCGATGGGTCTTTCGGCCATGGCGTTGGCCGGTTGTTCCAAGGCCAGCTTGGACACGCCCGTTGCGCCTGTCGGCGAGAGGGTCGAAATCACCCTCGGTGCCGAAGTGGCTTCTACCGCTAAGGTCAAGGCCGGGCTTTCGCGTGGCGTCGTCGACAAGGGTTCCGCAGGTCCGTTGTTCGTCAGCTTCGCGCGTATCGACCAGGACGAGACTACGGGTAAGTATCCCGTCGATTATTCGGACGTCGATTCGGCTTTCGTCGCTTCGTGGAAGGGTACTTTGGCGTCGGCCGACGGTAGTGCTACCGCTATCAAGTTCTACGACCCCAAGTTCTACCTTTCGCGTGCGTCCAACAATAGCACCAAGTTGGTCGGTTGGTATCCGCAGACTGCTTTCAAGAGCGGCTCGAACGGCGTGATCGAGATTGCTGTCAACGGCTCGAACGACATCATGTTGACCGAGGAGTTGGAGGGTAGCAAGGACAAGCGTTTCGGTACTTACGTGAGCGATGGAGACGCCGGCAACCGGATTTTCCATTTCAGCCATCAGCTCACCCAGTTGCGGTTCTTCGCCTATGGCGTCGACGCCGCTGCACCCGGGGTTTGGGGTAAAATCAAGTCCATCAAGCTCAAGGAGCAGTTGCCCACGTGTGAGATTACGTTGCCCGCCACGGTCGCTTTCACCGGTACGGCCGCCCATTTGGCTTTGGTCAAGAAAAAGGCTTCCGACGATAGCGATATCGCTTACGGTACCGATGGCTTGGAGTTTTCGTTCGATTCGTCGGTTGCCGCCGATGGGGACGAGCAGGCCAATCGTGAAAAGAGCGCTACGGAGTGCGGTTATGCCATGGTCGCTCCTATCGCCGCGGGTGGTAAGCTCACGTTGATTATCGAGACCGAGAAAGGCGGCGAGCGCGACGATATCGCGGTTTCCTTGCCTGCCGATGGGTTCAAGGCTGGTTACGCTTATAATATCTACTTGCGTTTCTCGGCTATTACCATCGGGCCCGAGGCTTACGTCAGCAAATGGGAGACTGGCGGTAACGTCGATATCGAAATGTAATACAGCCCGTTCGGCCGGGCGCGTAGCTTCACACGGCGTGTTTCGTGTCTTCCCCCGGGTTCTCGGACCCGGTTTGGGAGGGAGCAGGCCGCGTACGGGTCGGGCCGACGGTGTTCCGTTCATGTTTTTGTAGTTTTTGAGATTATGAAAAAAGCGTTATTCATCTTGTTGTTGGCAGCAGCGACCGGATGCCATAAGAAAAGCGAGTTCGTCGCGCCCGAGCCCGAGGGCGACCGGGTTGCGGTCGAGTTCGTTTTGCCCGGGGTCTTCGCTTCCGCCAAGCCCGCGTCCAGGGCCGATGCGCCCCAGCCCATGGAACCCGTGGAGTTGGCCGTCGGTACGACGGTCCGCGTCTTGGCTTTCCAGCGGGCTGCGGGGGCTGTTTCGGCCGATATTACTGCCGATAAGTTTGTCGCCGAGGCTACCTATGTCGTCGTCGAGAACACGAAAGACGACGGTACCAAGGTGCGGGTCTTGGAGGCTTGCAATGTCAATCCCGCTACGGGGGCTGTCGACAATGCCAATACGGCTGATCCCGCTCAGATTCGTCTGCGGGCCGACAAGTACGATTTCTATGCACTCACGCCCGCTACGGCCATTGCGTCGCCTTGGGAGGTTTCTGTCAACCACGGTGTCGACCACGCATCATCTTGCACCGACGGTGTGGATGGTACGGGCATCGCTGTTGCGCCCAATGTTTCCGGCGCGGCTCCGGTCTATACGCAGTCCGTCGAGCTCGATATGTTGGAGCGCAAGTGCAGCCAAGTCAGTTTCTCTGTCGACCGTAAGTCGGAGAATGTCAAAAAGGTGGTGATTAAGTCGGTGAAGCTCACCGAGATTGCCCCGGAACCTGCTGTCGCTAAACTTTGCGAAGCGTTGCCGCTTCCCGCTGTCAACAACGGTTCTTTCGAGATGAAAGGCACTATTTTCAGTGCTGTCGACGGAAAGGATTATCAGTTTGCCGGCAAGGAGGAGGTTTTGCCTAAAAGCAAGTCCAAGTTCGGTCTCTCCATGACCGTCGAGTTCAACGATTCGGGTAAGGAGACCATATTGGATGCCCCGGTTGAAGCTATGCCCGAATGGGCGTTCGACCCTAATTTGCAGTATAGCTTCGTCCTTACGTTGAAAGGTGGGGCTTTCGTTCTTTCGTTGCAGGTTTTGCCTTGGGACACTGAGTGGAAAAGCGATATCGAGCTCGGCGATTGGCCCCACGGTTCAGTCGAAGTCGGTTCGTGGAATGTGGTTGATTGGGCTCCGGGTTTGGGTGCCAACGTCTACCCGGTTCTCTCGGGGAATGCGTGGACTTTGAATCCCGATTGGAACGCGTCGCTCGGTCAGTAATGAAATCAGAGGATATTTTAAGATTATAAATACAAAACGGTTATGAAAGTTCTTAGAAAATTGTTGTTGGTCGGCTTGGTCGGTGCGATGTTCGCCGCCTGTAGCAAAGACCTCGAAACCGTAGACCCGATCGGTCCGGTTGATTCCGAGCAGGGCGAAACTGTCGCTCCCGTTTCGGTAGGTTTGTTTGTTCCCGGTATGACGGCTCCCGTTACCGTTATCGGTGCGCAGACGCGTGCCGAGGTCGAGGAGGCCATTTCCGTTTCGGTTCCCGGGGAGTCTGAGATTACGCGTGCCGGCGATACTTCGGCCACTACGGCGGAAAATGCCGTCAAGAACCTTTGGATTCTCCAGTTCAATGGTAGCGGTAACCTGGCTTTCAAGGAGCTTCGTGAGAATGTAGATGTTTCCAAAGCGTTGGAAGTCTCTTTGTTGGGTTTCGACAATACTACGGTTTACGCAATCGCCAATGTCGGTAAAACGAAGTTCGAGAATACGACTGTCGGTGGGCTTACCCTCACTCAGTTGGAGGCTATGAAATTCGAGACTACTGCGGAGGTTACGACTGCGAACGGTCTGCCGATGATCGGTAGTTGGACCGGTCAGACCAAGGACCCTTCTCAGACGACCGGTCAGCCTAAAATCCAGTTGAAGCGTTTGGTGGCTAAGATTTCGTTTACCTGCACGAAGAATCTGCCTTCGGGTCATTCGTTCACGTTGAAGTCGGTTCAGTTGCGTTCGGTTTCTCCCGAGACCGTTTACAAGGCTCCGGCTGCCGGTACGAAAGTTCCCGCCGACAATGCTAAGTTCTTCGATTATGCCGTTAAGACTACTTCTACGCTCGGCACGTGGGATTGGTATGTGCCCGAGAACTTGCGCGGTACGAATACTTCTATTTCGTTGCCGACCGACAAGGGTGAGACGAAGGCTCCGGCCCATAGTACTTATTTCGAGATGAAGGGTGATTATAACGACGGTTCGACTGTTTCCGAGGTCGTTTATAAGATTTTCCCCGGCGAGAACGATAAGACTGATTTCAACATCAAGCGCAATTACAAGTACACTATCGCTGCTGAGATTAAGGGTTGCAATTACGCCGATTCCCGCGTAATCGTCGCCGTTGATTTGAGTAAGAATCCCTTTACCAAGGCTGTCGAGACTGCCAATTCTTATATGGTGTCGCAGGCCGGGCGTACTTATAAGTTCAAGGCTACGGTCATGGGTAACGGCGCCACCACCGCTGCAAGTAGTATCAATGGTCAGAGCGCTCCCGCCATCACTCCCGTAGCGCTCGCTCCCCAGTCGGTCAAGGTTCTTTGGGAGACGAGCGGTGCCAATAAGATTATCAAGAGCGTCGAGTTGAAAGACGGTTGGGTTTATTTGGTTACTGCCGGTGAAATAGGCGATCCTGTTACCGAAGGCAACGCTGTCATCGCGGTTTATAGTTCGGCGACTGCCGGAAACCATATGAATGTACTTTGGAGTTGGCATATTTGGTCTACGGCTTATAATGCAACTACCGATTTTCACTCATTTTCAACAAATGAGATTGATGATGCGGGTTATAATACCGTGCCTGACCGGACTGAGAAGTTCATGACCCGTAATTTGGGAGCTGCTAATACTGCCGTGAATAATATCAGTGCATACGGCTTGTTGTACCAGTGGGGCCGCAAGGACCCGTTCGTAGGTTCGGCCGCCACTTCGGGTACCACGTTTGTGACGACTTATCCGAATAGCTGGCCTATCGTGGCTTCTTCTGCGACTACAAGCGGTACGGGTGCCACCCCCCAGGACAAGTCGATCAATTACGCTATTTCGCACCCGACTACGTTTATTACGCAGATCAATAAGACTACGTATGACTGGGTCAACGCACCTGCCATTACTAACCAGCGCGATAACCTTTGGGGCAACCCCAATAAGTCGACTCAAACGCCCAATCCTGAGCGTGGTAGCAAGTCTATTTACGATCCGTGTCCTCCGGGATGGCGTGTAGCTCCGCAGGACGCTTGGACGAGTTTTACATTGAATGGTATTAATACGTCTGTTCCGGGTGAATTTAATGTTGACGATCGTAATAGTTTTGCAACGAATAAAGGCTGGATTTTTAATCCTGGTGGTTCTGGCGCTGTGAAGCCGTTTTACCCTGCTGCGGGCTACCGTCACGTTACGACGGGAGCCTTGACGAGTGTCGGCGCGGGCGGCTGGTGCTGGTCATCGTCGTCCTACCTGGCAGGCAACCTCCACGCGGGCAGCTTGTACTTCAACTCAGGCCGCGTGAACCCGCTCGGTTGGTACTACCGCGCCTACGGTTTCTCCGTGCGCTGCGTCCAGAATTAACAGTGAGCGAGCAAAGCGAGACGAACGTGTCTCAACATCAACAGGAGCGCTTTCGGGCGCTCCTGTTTTGAAATGCCGCCTTTAAGGCGGCAAAAAAAATTTTTTCAACGAAAAAGGCGCTTTTTATTTGGATTGTTTCAGAAAAAAGCCTATTTTTGTTATTGTAAACTACGGGTTACAATAGATTCGGACCCTTTTCGGACGTTCTTTCCGGTTTTTGAACATGATGCCAGCAGGCGCGCAGGCAATAAGGTGAACAGCTTTTATCTTGCGTTATCTTGCACGGCTATTATGTGTTATCCTGTGTTCTTCTGTGAACGGTGAGTTAAGAAGACATTAGGATGGAAAACCACGGAAGTCCGCACGGAAAGGCCGGATTGTAGTTTCGGGCAAAAACGGAGTTATGCGCTTTTTTGAAGAGATCGCCGCGCGGGAGGACCGCAACCTCTACGAGATTGTACTCTATCCCGAAGGCTTGTTCTACAAGGCTTATGAGCGGTCGGCATTCGCCTGCGTCAGCAGGGTGTCGCCTTTCAGGCCCTCGAAGAAGCACATCAAGTATTGCGCACGCGACATGGTTTCGGTCGGATTTCCGGCTGCGGTGCTGTCGAAATATTTCCCTTCGGCGCCGCGTCCCCTGGCAGACGGCCGCGTGGTGATAGCTCTGACCGACCGGATCGACCCCGGGGCCTGCGAGGTATGGAAAGCCTCGCTGCCGCTCAAGGAACGGCAGCCCCGCGGAAGCGCTGGCAGAATGGCCTACGTGGCGGCACCTCCTGCGGAGGGACGCACCCGGCCGCTGTTCGCACCTTTGGCTGGTTCGTCGCCCGAAGCGCCTGCTTCCGTTCCTTGCGGTTCGATGGTTGGGGCCAAGGTTCCGATGTCCGGTGTTCCCGGCTCCGTGGCGACAGCACCTGGTCCGGCCGCCCCTTACGGACAAACTGCGGCGACGGCTCTGCGTACGGCCGCCGTGGCGAATCCCAAGGCCGAACGCGTGGTGCGGATGATTCGCGAATTCCGCTTGGAAGCAGCTACACCTGTGGAATGTCTTTTATTCGTAGCAGACTTGAAAAAAGAGTTAGATGGCTATTTATGACAATTTGCCGGTTTTCAAGGCGACTTACGACCTGCTGTTGCAGGTGGTGAAACTTTCGGTTCATATCCGGCGCGATGCCCGCTACACGATGGGCGAATCGCTCAAGAAAGAGATCATCGGTTTGTGCGTCTGCATCTACCGGGCCAATCTGACGGCGGAAAAGGGTCCGCTGATCGAGGAGGCGTGCGAGAAGCTGGTGCCTATCAAGCTGCTGATACGTCTGTTGCACGATACGCAGCAGTTGTCGACGAAACAATACGCCATGTTGTGCGAGCATCTCGATACGATTACCAAGCAGTTGAGCGCATGGCAGAAATACACGCAGAAGGACAAGAAGAAGTCCTCGAAAAACAAGTCCGAGCAAACCGATTCCTGCGCCGCGGAACCCGAAGCCGCCGACAAGGAATAACAATCTTTTCGACCGCCCGAGGCCGAGCCAGGTTCGTTTGAGCGACGCCAGGGCAAGAAAAGGCGCGACAATGACTTTTCGATAAACCGGGAGCAGAACCTTGAATCCGCTTGCGTTCCGCCCAAGGTCGGGGAAAGGTCCATTGGCGAGCGATAAGAAACAGTTTTTTTGATCCGGAATGGCAGGGGTCACGGTTCCTGCCAGCGCGATCAGTAGATTCAGCAATCCGCTGGCGGCATACTCCGGTGCCGGAGCGAGGCTCCGGTCGTGAGGCCGTCAGTTGTTCATCCCAGCTGCTTCGGAGTTGGGCTCCTTCCCCGAGGAGCGCTCCTCCGAAGTATTCTTTCCAGCGATTGCTCCGAAACTGCCGGGCTGCGGGCCTCCGCAACCGGGAGACGGGAGCCTTGGCGAACGTCGGCACGAACGGCTACTATTGGTCTTCGTCGTCGCGTCTGGCAGGCGACAACAACGCGGGCAACTTGAACTTCAACTCAGGCAACGTGAACCCGCTCAATTGGAACAACCGCGCCAACGGTTTCTCCGTGCGCTGCGTCCAGCATCTGCGGCTGTTTTTCTGTCGTTCGGGGCTCTTTGACACTCTGCAATCATAATCGAGCATTCAGCATTTTTACTTTTCAATCAAGAGACAAAAACAGCTCTTGGCGACCCGGAGTGGCGCGGACCACGGTTCGAGCCAGCGCGGTCGGTAGATTCAGCAATCCGCTGACGGTACCCCGAAGCTAAAACGTTTTGACATGCGTGCTAAAACGTTTGAACTTCATGCAGCTTTTCCGTGTCGGCAGAACCGGACCGACTTTGTTTCTGGCCCCGACGGCGACGCTGCGCAAACCGCCAGCTGTACATCCCAGTTTGCGCCGGGGCTTTTCTCCGGAGCATTCAATCCAGCGATTGCCGTTCATTGGCGGGGAA
>OFFM01001494.1_pt1 | contig 12759 bp, 9 predicted proteins | sample 1521401 | NCBI WGS metagenome assembly OFFM01 (sample SAMEA3504118, study PRJEB24116) | mouse gut metagenome | biome: mouse gut; feature: mouse-associated habitat; material: faeces | place: Denmark | collected 2011
TTGTGGCGCGGAACGCAAGCGGAACGAGGAATCTTTTTGAGTTCGTATTCTGTTTGTCTTTCCCTGAAAAAAGTTCTTGCGGATGGTTTGCTTGAAAATCAGAGTTCCGCGTGAGTTCCGCGTTCAAAAGTGAAACGAAGTTCCGCGTTCTAATTCTTAAGGTTGTGTCTCTTATCATATTCTGTTCACAAATCTATAAATACCTTTGTCGTAAGACATGGAACCATCAAATCTGCCAATACAAAAATCTTTTGCTCCGAAATTTATCAAGTAACCAAGCTTTATTCCCGAGAGTTTTAGATATGTCAGAAGTTGTCTGCTTTCATTCTCAGTCATCTGAGAAATAGCTTTAACTTCTACTATTACTTTATTATCCACTATAATATCCGGCGCATATGCATCTGACACTTCTATGCCTTTATACAGACATGGCAATAATTTCTGACGTTCCACATGATAGCCACGTTGACTTATTTCCCATGCTAAAGCTGCCTCGTAATATTTCTCCCTCAGACCCCTTCCGGTTTCTTTTCTTACACTGAACGCAGATCCAATAATATCACTGCCAATCTTCTCAAATTCCTTGTTTAATTGACTTAACTGCATTTTCGTGTATCTTTTAGAGTTTGTTAAATTTTGAACTTGTTATAATTTCGAACATTATAATTCAGAACATTCTGATTCATAATATTATGATTTGGAACATTATAATTCAGAACGCGGAACTAAAGATTCCACAAAGCCAAATCGTTCCGCTTCATTCCGCGCCGTCACAAAAGCCAAAGGCTTTTGTGACCCGCCAAGTTCCTTCGTTAATTGATTAAATTTGTTCCGCGTGAGTTCCGCGTTTATCAAGTGAAACGAAGTTCCGCGTTCCAAACATTTTATGTTCCCGACATCCTACGTTCCAATATACAGTTCGGATAAATTATAAGAGGATGTGGAGGGCATTTGAGAGGAGGAGGGGGTTGCCGACGGAGGTGGAAACCACCGAGGCGCCCTGCCGCGCAGCCTCCCGCATGATCATGGCGGCGGCAATACGGTTGTTTTCCTCATCAAGGTGGCTGACAGGCTCGTCAAGCAATATGAAACCAAACGGCTGGCAGATGCTGCGGATTATAGCTACCCTCTGCTGCTGCCCTATCGACATGCGCCCCACCGGATAGTCCCGGCGCGAGGCTATGCCAAGCTCCTCAAGAAACCTCTCTATCTCCGCATCGCCGAAATGCGATGTAAGACGGTTTTTCAATTGTATGTTCTCCAAAGCTGTCAGTTCGGGGAAAAGGTCAAGTTCCTGAGGCAGATATGCGATGTGGCTACGGCGAATCTCCTGCCAACGCGATATCGGAAATGCGGTAACATCTTCACCATTGAAAAGCAGTTTCCCTTCATAATCATCGCGCGAACCATAGATATATGCGCACATCGATGATTTGCCGGCTCCACTGGCAGCCTCTATAAGATAATTCTCCCCCCGCTTCAAAGCGAGACGACATTTCCATACACCTGACTCATGTATGCGCTCATTCACAAACACTTTCGGGAGCATCCCCTCAAGCGTAATCTCGTTTATTCTTTCCATCTTACTTTCACATGAGCTGCAAGACCGCCTTTCTCGGGATTTAGAGTCACCACTACCGATGAAATCTTATCGGAAGCTACTTTACCTGATTTGCCGGAATAGACGGCGCCTGCCATAGAGCCTTTCAGCTCTGCGGCGGCTTCCGACACAGACATTCCCCCTGACACTTCCCCTTTGCCGAAACGCAAAAGGTTACCCTCTTTTGAAACGGTCATGCCCAATTCCGAAAGCATAGAAGAGAGGTCGGTAGTGCCACGACCGGTGGTGGCGATAACACCTGTCATGTTTCCCGATTCTGAAACAGCAGCGGCACATGTGCCATCCACACACGATATCATACCGGCAATAACACCTATCATGGAAAAACCTTTCCCTCCTGTCTCCTCACGGAGTTTCTTGACCATCTCGGGACTCACCGCCAACGCCACAACACCATCGGCTGTGGAGCCGGCTGCCGCCACTGTCGCCTCATCGATCTTGGCAGCGGGGAAATTGAACTTGGCTATCCCCCCTTTGGAATTCAGGACGTTCAGATCCGCAAGCAACTCGCTTTTCTTGAAATCCATATTCCAGGAGAATTCCACGGCATCAACGAACATCGCCTCTACCGCCATCGTAGCGGTGGCTCGGGTAGCGAAATCAAGACCGGCGGCATTCATACACCCTTTGATGTCACCCCATCCGGACACATCATGCTTCATCTCCTCAAGCCCTGCGACAACTTCGTTGGAAAGGATGCTCTGCTTCTCGCTGAGAGTGGTGAAATGTTTTATCTCATCCGTATTGACAGTGTTGCGGGAGCTTACGCACACCCAGAAACGATCGCTTATTACCGCGATATTTCCACTTACCGCCACATCTCCCTCAGCGCGGAACGCCTCTCCGGTCTCTTTCTCCACAGAAGCCTTAAACTTATCAGTATCCTCCAGGAAACCTGTAATATATGAGTTATACCCCCCGATGAAGAAAGCCGCCACAGAACGGTCCACACCATTCTCCTCAGTGGCGTCAACAGGAAGTTTATAGGGAAGATTGTCATCCACATTCTCGGGAAGAGCGTTGAGATCAACGACAGCGACAGCCGAAGCATCCGCCGGCACAGTCTGCAGCAGCCCTTTGACATCTCCGGAACGTCCGCGAGAGCAAGCTGCGGTCATCAACACCAATGCAACAAGGCAATATAAAACATAATTTATTTTCTTCATAACGACAAAATTTTGTCGCAAAGATAAAAAGAATCCCTCTGCTATCAAAGGGATTCTTCAATTAATGAACTCATTTAAACCTTTTAATTGCTGTCCGGTAAAAATTTAATCACGCAGAGGCGCAGAGGCGCAAAGGATTCATGCCGCTCTATTCGGCGCAGAAGTCGTTACCACTCCTGCCGAGACACAGAGTTCGACGCACCTCCTCCGCGCCTTTGCCAAAATCGCCACGCGATTCACCGCGACCTCTATCAACGGACCTGTCTACTCAAGGCTTTGCGACTCGGCGGCTCTGCGTGATTTAAAATTTTACCGAACGACACCAATATATTCTAATATATGCTATGCATCAATATATTCTCAACATCACCGCGCCGTGGGGGTTGACGGTTGCCGTGAATTCGTCGTCGGTGGTGGTCATATCCTTCTGCCGCCAGAGATCGCGTACTGTTCTTTTGGTGTAGAAGCCAAGTTGCCGCAATTTGATGGTGATATCGCGCGGGGCAAGGGTCTTATTGAAGAGTCCTACAGCCATGGAGCCGTCTTCGAGTTGCTTCACATAGACCGCCTCCTCCGCATTCTCCACAATCGGCGCACCGTGCACACCGAGAGGATCCTGGTTGACATCGATCACCTCATCGTTAGTGAGGAGCGAGAGCGTGAAGTCATCAAGGCGAGCAAGGTCGCAACCTATAAGCAGAGGCGATGAGAAAAGGCTCCAAAGAGTCATATGTGTATATTGCTCATCGGGAGTGAGACGCGTGTAATGCAACTTCGGACCCCAGCCCACAAGACCCACGACAAGCATATCGGCATCCGGCCAGTGACCAGGTCCGCTCCAGGGCGCCCAACGGCTTTGGTTGAAACCGATCTTGCTGAAATTCTCCCAGGTGTCGCGGATATCACCGGTGGTGCGCCAGCAGTCAGCCCACTTCACCAGTGCCGGAGCATCCACAAGCGGTGCATTATTCGAAAGACTGTATACTATATCACGGTCCGTGGCGCGCAGCGCATCGTGCATCTCCACGATATGCTCGACATCGTTCGGTTTCCAGTCATATTTCAGGTAGTCTATCTCCCATTCAGCCCATTGCAGCGCATCATTCTTTACGAATGAATAGGGGGAATGGTAACGCACCTGCTTGCGATACTGCATATAGTTCCCTTCCGGCAAGGTGAAGCGGTAATTCTCATTCGTTTTACCTTCCTTTATCCAGTTATATTCACCCTCCGGTGTATCGGCATAGCTACCTATGTGGGCAGCATATGTGCCGACCCATGGAGAGGAGTATATACCGAGTTTGAGCCCGAGGTCATGCACCTCCCGGGTAAGACGCGCCATATCCGGAAATTTTGTGTTCGGCTGGATAGCATTATACTTACCTCCACGGTTTCCCTGCCATCCGTCATCAATGTTGATATATGTCCAGCCATGATTCACGAGCCCCTTGTCATGCATGGCTTTCGCCGATGACAGCACCTGCTCCTGCGTCACGTCGCGTCCCCAGCAGTTCCAGGAATTCCATCCCATCGGCGGAGTGAGCGCGATCCGGTCACCTATCACTATTTTCAGATTTCGCTTGGCCTCACCAAGAGCATTGCGGGCGGTAAGTTCCACAACATACTCACCCTTGTCCATTACTCTACCGGTTATTCGACCAGTCTTCGGATCAAGCTTCAGCCCCTTGGGCAGCCCCTTGGCAGCGAAAGTCATCGGTCTGTCACCACTGGCAGCTATTGAGAAAAGGAACTGCGAGCCGGGACGTGCTCCAAACACCCTCGCGCCATTGATACGCGGGGTCTTGGCCGGTTTTGGAGTGAGGATATACTGCGAATAATCGGGTACCTCCACACTTTTCTTCTGTGCCACACCGGATGACGCCATCAGGAGCAATCCGGACATTATCAATATACTTTCTTTCAGGTTCATCGTTATCAATCGTTTTGTTTCAGCAATGGGTTGGCATATATGGCTTCATTCGGAATATAGAATACGTTTTTTGTCGATGGTGTCGGCTCCTTGTCCCACCAGCTTTCGGTGGTGAAGAGGTTCCAGCGCACGAGGTCGGTGCGGCGGTGAGCCTCGCCCATGAACTCCAGCATGTATTCGTCTGCCAGACGGTATAAGTCGAGGTTATCCTTTGTGACAGGATCGGGATCATTCCCATTCTCGAAATTACGCTTGCGCACCGAATTGATCAGCTCTGCAGCTCCCTCCTTGTCACCGCGTCTCCACTTGCACTCCGCGAGATTGAAAACAACCTCTGTGAAACGCAACACCGGGAAATCGGGATTGAACGTCAGCAATACATCCTTCTCATTGGGGACAGGCATCTTGACCAGACGGATTCCTGAATTCTCATCTCCGGCTGTCATGTCGCTCTTGTTGCCGGTGATATTGATATAATCCACAAGATCCTGCACTTTGCCATTCTGAAGCTTGGTGCCTTTCACCGTTTTTCCGGTAACCGGATTCTTCTGCTTACCCATAAGGAACATACCCTCGTATTGACCGTCTCCCTTATAGAGATATGGTTTCTTACGGAGATCTTTCTCATGGTATTTAGCAAACGGGCGACCCATCTTGGTAGTATATGGCACACCGGGTTTTTCAAGCGAGGGAGCAAGGTTATAGCCGTTGTAGCATTTGCCGAGCTTGCTGTTGTCGAAATAATTCTTGGCGTTATAGGGATAGAACCGGGTGTTACACCCTTTGAATTCCTCCTTGCCTGTCTCCGACGGGATATACCAGATAGCCTCGGGCGACTGCTCGTTTGTGAAATTGTGGGGGCCATACCATGTGGGATCGAGCTGATATACGCCGTACACCCCATCGTAAAGATCCTGAAGCACCTCCTCCGCCTCCGCATAATGATCCTCTCCGATGAAAGGCTCGGCATTCAGATAGAGCTGAGCGAGAAGCATGGCCGCTGCACCGCGTGTGATATATCCATCCTGATATTCACTCAGAGATTCCCTCTTATGAAGGTTCGGAAGCGCATTCTTTATTGTACTCTCGATGAAGTCATAATTCTCGCGACGGGTGTTGCGTGCCTTAGGCATATCGTTTGACGAATAATATATGGGGAGACCACCGAAAAGGTCGAGGGTGCGCATCTGCGCATATGCCCGGAGTACATTGAGCTGGTTCAGATGGTCAGCCTTGTCCTGCTCGGTGAGTCCGAGCTTCACATAATCCACACCGGAAAGACCCTCAATCGACACAAGAGCGTGAGAGACAATATAGTTGATCTGGTTGAACGCATTCTTCACTTTGCCGTGTTCTGCGGTCCAGGTGTGATAATGCAGATGCATCCAGTCTCCGTTGTCGTAGAAATCGGAGGCACGTGCCGGGCAGACCATCTCATCGGTGGTCACCTCCTGAAGGAACCAATATACACGCTGGTTGTAGAGGTAATGCCAATGGCGGAAGGGATTGCGGAGCATGGAATACACCGTCTCCTGGCTTGTGTAGAATGTATCCGGAGTCACCTCGGAATAGTATTCCTCATCGAGGTTGCATCCTGTGAGCGAGGCGGCGGCGATAAATACCGGCGCCAGATATTTCAATTTTATCATGGTTATTATTTTTGAGGATGTGAAGACTCACATCCGCTTATATCAAATATAGATTCCGATTTGATTATGAAGGGCTTCTCAGAACTGGAGCTGGAGACCGAATGTCCAGTGGATTGTCTGGGGATACATCGAGCGTTTGTTGCGGATCTCCTCCACGCTGGGGAAGAGTCCGTTGACATTCTGCTCAGGATTATAGCCCTTATACCTGGTGAATGTAGCGACATCACGGGCAGTGACATAGACACGGAGTCTTTTCACATATTTCTGCCATTTCGAAAGATTCAGGGTGTAACCCAAAGAGATGGCGTCGATCTTGAAGAAGGAAGCGTCGGAAAGGAAATAGTCGCAGGTGATGCGGTTTCCTTTTATATGGGCATTCTCATCATAGGCTGTGCGCAACAGATTCACACCCTTCATATTCTGAAGGCCATAGTAGAGATTGACAGTGTCGTAGACATCATAGTCGATATAGCTGCGGCATTGGATTCCAAGGTCAAAATCGCGGTAGCGGAAATTATGATCCATGGAAAATACAAGCTTGGGTATACCATTACCGACATAATACTTGTTATCGATATTATCATTACCTTTCGCGGGCACAACCTCTCCGTTTTTGTCGTAGATAAGCCATTGTCCGTTCTCATCAACACCGGCATTCTTGAAGAGCCAGAACTGTCCGATTGTCTGGTTGTTGACAAGCTTATGGGTATTTCCCATACTCTGGGGAAGACCGTCGGACGTGATCTGTGAACTCTCCTCACCGAGATTCTCTATCTTCGATGTGTTCTGTGAGAAGCGCACAGTCGCGTTCCAGTCGAAATCCTGTGTCTGGAAAATCTTGCCGGTAAGCTCAAATTCCCAACCCTTGTTGGAAAGGGAGCCGACATTCTTGAGGATAGTCTTGGCAGTCATGGGCGGAGCGGGAGCTGTAACGGCAAACAGCATGTCGTCAACGCGACGGTAGAACCAGTCGAATTTACCGAAAAGACGGTTGTTGAAGAATGCGAAATCGAGTCCGACATTGAACTCCTTCTTCTCCTCCCATTTCAGATCAGGATTGGCATTGCGGGCTGCCTTGTAGGCGGGACCCCAGGAGAGACCACCGGGAGTTGGATACATTCCATCGCTTGTGTAGAGATATGTGGTGTAACCTGCATCGAAATTGTCATTACCCGTTACACCGTAACCTGCACGGAGTTTCAATTCATCGAGCCAGTCAACATCGCGCAGCCATGCCTCGCGGTTCATGCGCCATCCTGCCGACACAGACCAGAAGTTACCCCAGCGGTTATTTTTACCGAACTTGGAGCTGCCCTCGCGGCGATAGCTGACCATGGCGATGTAGCGGTCATCATAGGAATAGTTGACGCGGCCGTACCATGATAGAAGATGCTCGGTTGGATTCTTATGTGAGCTCATCGAAGCCTCACCCTTGCTGAGATCCTTACCTGCGGAGATATCCCAGGGACCGACACCATCAACAGTGAAGTCGGCATTAGTCATACTGAAAGATTCCTGACCGCTTTCGTTGAAGTAGCTCCATCCGAGCACGGCATCAAAATGATGCATGTCGCCAAACTCTTTAGTGTATGACGCGTATGCGTCATAGCTGGTGTTCAAGGATTTCTGATAACTGTGGGAAGCCTGACCGAGCTTGTTATTGTCTACGCTGAAGCGATGGTTCTGATTATAATAGAGAGTGCGCGTCCACTGGCGGCGGTCAACACCGGCATTTGCCTGCACCGTAAACCCCGGAAGGATAGTGAACTTAAGATTGAGATCACCCATAAACCATTGGTCGGTGCCTTGATAGTCCTGATCCATTATGTTTGCCACGGGATTGTAGAAATCCGCCCCAAGACCGGATTTGTTGACATTGTAAAGGGTCTCATTGTCGGGATCCATCACAGGGATTGTAGGATTGAGCGCTATTGTCTGCTCAATATCGTTGGAGGAATTACGCTGGTCACGGTGTGCCTCGCGGTATTGCATACGCGCACCGATTTCAAGACGGTTGTTCCACAGCGAATACCTGCCGTTCAAGCGTGCCGAGTAATCCTTACGTCCGTCTCCGATCACTATACCCTGCTGATCGGAATATTGCAGCGATGAATAGAGGGCAAGAGCCTTTGTGCCCCCGGAGATTGTCACGGTATGTTTCTGCGAGAAAGGGGTATCGCGCATCATAAGGTCATACCAGTCGGTGCGCGCGCCGAAATCCACGCCTCTCTCATGTTCGAGATATTCCTCGGGTGAAAGCATGTCGAGGCGTTTGCGAACACTCTCCACGGAGAATTCGCCGCTATAGGTGACTGTGGCTTTACCTTCACGTGCTTTCTTGGTAGTGACAAGGATGACACCGGCGGAAGCGCGTGTACCGTATATAGCTCCTGCAGAGGCATCCTTAAGTACATCTATACTCTCGATATCCTCCTGATTGATAGCGCGGAGATCTCCTCCCGGGATACCGTCGATTACAATCAGCGGCGAGGTTCCGCCCTTCACGGAGGATACACCGCGCAACTGATATCCGTTGTCAGAGTTAGGGGATGCGGAACCGGAAATCGTGAGTCCCGACACCTTTCCCTGTAATGCCGTTGCAATAGTGGCACCTCCAAGACCCGACATCAGGTCATCTCCCGATACGGAGGTGATGGATGATGTGACGCGTTTCTTCTGCATTGTGCCGTAACCGACAACAACCACCTGATCGAGCGTCTTGTCGTCACCCTTCATCTCGATATTATAATCCGTCTGGCCGGCTTTAACCTTTACCTTGACGGGAGTCATTCCTACAAGCGATACTCTCAGAGTCTGTCCGGGAGCAGCCTGAAGCGAAAATTTACCGTCGATATCCGCCACAGCCGCCATCCGTGTACCATCCACTGCGATTGTAGCACCCGTGAGGGGTTCACCGCTGCCGTCGGTCACCTTTCCGCTTATTCTCGCGGCAGCACCGCCGCGGGCGGCAGCGGCTTCCCCTTTATGTTTCTTTTCCGACACTGCGATCACCCTGTCGGAAAGCATGTTGTATTCAAGTCCTAATGTGGGTAGCACATCTTTGAGAATTGTCGACACCGGAGTCTGTTTTTTATTGACTGGTGAAGAGATCTTGCGTTTGCCAATGGAGCTGTCGTATGAGAACCGGTAGTCGGTCTGACGCTCTATGGCTGAGAAAAGACTCTTCAACGATGTTGGCTGGAGCGACAGTGTCACCTTCGCGTTTTGCGCCATGGAGGGCAAAGCAAAGGCGAGCGCGGCTATTACCGCCACAAATCGCATGATGATGTTAGGTCTGTTCATTGTTTATAAAAGTTATGAAATGTTTCTTTATGTTATGGCCACTACATATGACTTACGCACTCATGGCATATTGTACCGCCTGATTTTTATGTTTTAAAACATAGATGGCATTTTATACCATTTTGTTACCGCATTACTGATTTTTTACATATTTTTGCAAAAGATATGGCAAAAAGACACAGACCGGACAACGATAACGAAGAGGAACTTGTCGAGGGGTTGCGCCAGGGTTGCGCGGATTCCTTCGGCAGGCTTTACGCGCTTTATCATGACCGGGTGTTCGCATACTGCCTCCAGATTTCCAAGTCTCCGGTCAAGGCAACCGACATAACACAGGAAGTTTTCATGAAACTCTGGGAGACACGCGGAAGCATACAGCCCTGCAGGAGCGTCAGCCCGCTGCTGTTCCGTATTGCCCGCAACCGGCTGGTGTCGGAATGGCGCGATGTGGTGAATTCCGCGAATTATGAGAAATATGTGAGGTATCACACTTCCGTTGGAGCCGAAAGCCATTCCGAAATGGAATATGAGGACTTCGTAAGGCAAGTGGAGAACTGTCTTATGAAAATGCCCCGCACCCAACGCGAGGTTGTGGAGATGAGCAGGTTCAAAGCCATGTCGAACAAGGAGATCGCCGCGCAACTCGGACTAAGCGAGCAGACCGTGAAAAACCGGCTGGTGCTCGGGCTCAAATTCCTGCGCGCACACCTGCGCACATTAATCATCCTCTCCGTAGCATCCTCCGCAGCACAGTTATTGAACAACATATTGCAAGCATAATCCTGACATGAAACACCTTTTGGATAAATACCGTTCCGATACTATGACTCCCGAAGAGTTAGGGACAATGAGACAGCGTCTGTCAACACTGTCTGATGACGAGGCGGCAGATATACTGCAGTCCGATTGGGAAGAATTCATGGCTGCGTATGCCACGCCGGAACACTTCCGATTCCAACGCTACAGCAAGGGGATAATCGCCACTGCCGCCTGCATAGCCGCTATTGTGGTGGCATGCGCGGCTATGCTTATAATGACGCCATCTGAATCCACGCGCAGGCAAGCACTGTCGGTCTTCACATCCGCTAAGGAAACCTCATCGGTAAAACTTCCAGACGGTTCGGAGCTGAAACTCAACGGTTCCTCATCGCTTTCGTGCCCAAGCAATCTGTTCGACACAGGCAAGAGAGTTGTCAGTTTCTCGGGAGAGGGCTATTTCAAAATTGCGCCTGATAAAAAGCGTCCGTTTAAAATATACAGCGGAGATCTGACAATTACTGTCTTAGGGACAGAATTCAATTTCTCTTCGCGAGACAACAATGATTGTGCCACACTTTATCTTGTGGCAGGGACAGTAGAGATGCATTCGCGGATAACCGACGACAACATACGTATCTCTCCCGGTGAAAAGGCTGAGTTCAATAAAACCACAGGTAAATTCACCGTCACCACTCCGGGGCGGAATGAGAATATAACTTCATGGTATACAGGAGAGATAAATTTTGACAGCCAGCCCCTCGACTCAGTGATACTCTTCCTTGAGCGCCAGTTTGATTGCAGTCTGCGCCCCGAAAAGCCGATGCCGGATAAAGACGTCAGCACACTCCGCTTCACCGGCACACTCCCCACCGGCAACCTCCCCCTCACCCTGCGCACCATTGAAGAGGTCTATGGCATCCGCCTGACCAAAGAATAAAAAGTTTGGCTATGCCGCGAAATTTTTGTAATTTCGCGGCAAGGTCAAATCTTTTTAGTTTCTTACCTATTACCCCTATGAATTTTATATCTGAGAGAGTAAACAATCTCGCTGCTTCGGCAACTATCGCGATGTCGCAGAAAAGTGCGGAACTTCGTGCCGCCGGCATTGATGTCATCAACATGTCGATCGGAGAACCCGATTTCAACACCCCCGAATTTATCAAGGAGGCTGCAAAGAAAGCCGTTGACGACAATTACACACATTATCCTCCTGTGGCAGGATATATGGAACTCCGAAAGGCCGTATGCGCAAAACTCAAATCGGAGAATGGTCTCGACTACTCTCCGGAACAGATCGTGGTGGGCAACGGTGCCAAGCAGGAATTATGCAACGCTCTGTTAGCCGTGGTGAACCCGGGTGATGAGGTTATTATCCCTGTGCCGGCATGGGTCAGCTATGTGGAGATGGTGAAGCTCGCCGAGGGTACCCCCGTCACCGTCTATGCCGGTGTGGAGCAGGATTTCAAAATCACTCCGGAACAGTTAGAGGCTGCCATCACACCGCGCAGCCGCATGATAATGCTCAATTCCCCGTCAAACCCTACCGGCAGCGTCTATACACGTGAAGAACTCGCGGCATTGGCAGCAGTGCTCGAACGTCACCCGCAGGTAGTGATTCTCGCTGATGATATTTACGAACATATTAATTATGTGGGTGGAGCACCCAGCATCTCGCAGTTTGAAAGTCTCAAGGACCGCATGATCATAGTCAACGGTGTCTCAAAAGCTTATGCCATGACAGGTTGGCGCATAGGCTGGCTCGCGGCTCCAACAGCTATCGCAAAAGCTGTGACAAAACTTCAGGGACAATACACCTCCGGTGTGTCATCGATCGCTCAGAAAGCGGCTGAGGCGGCATATCTCGGACCGCAAGAATGCGTGGAGGATATGCGCAAGGCTTTCGAACGCCGACGAGACCTTATCGTATCCCTTGCAAAAGAGATTCCGGGATGGATAGTGAGCAAGCCTGAAGGCGCATTCTATATATTCCCCGAGGTGTCTTCGTACATAGGAAAGAAATATGGCGACAAAGAGATCCGCACATCCGGCGACTATGTGATGTATCTCCTTGAGGAGGGACATGTTGCGGCTGTGGATGGTGACGCCTTCTGCGCACCGGGATATCTACGTCTCTCGTACGCCACATCGGAAGAAAACATCCGCGAGGCGATGCGCCGCATTAGCGAGGCTTCGGCAAAACTGAAATAAAATTTTGCAGACTCCACGAAATAAAATTTTGCGGATTCGAAATATTTGATTAATTTTGCATCCGCAACAGGGCGAATACCAGAGTGGCCAAATGGGGCAGACTGTAAATCTGCTGGTTTATAC
>OFFM01001500.1_pt1 | contig 12720 bp, 13 predicted proteins | sample 1521401 | NCBI WGS metagenome assembly OFFM01 (sample SAMEA3504118, study PRJEB24116) | mouse gut metagenome | biome: mouse gut; feature: mouse-associated habitat; material: faeces | place: Denmark | collected 2011
GACTCTGCGGCCCTACCTGGACTATCGCTCCATCGGCATCGACTACTGCAACAGCTTTCTTATATATTAAATGTATAAGAAAAGAAGATACCAATTCCGCATAACCCGCATATACGCGCGTATAGGGATTTTTCCGTTCTTGGAACGCAGGAGGTGACTTCTATGCGTGAGAAAACAGTGGAGGCCAAGCTGGTCACGGCTGTCAAAGCGGTGGGTGGCCTCTCCCCCAAATTCATAAGCCCCGGATATGATGGGATGCCCGACCGCCTGGTGTTACTCCCTAACGGGATACTGGCCTTTGTGGAGCTGAAGGCCCCTGGAAAGAAGCTCCGGCCCTTACAGATTCGGAGGAAGGCGCAGTTGGAAGGACTCGGCTTTTCGGTGTATTGCATTGACAGGCCGGAGCAGATCGGAGGTGTCCTCAGTGAAATACAGTCCTCATGATTACCAGAGTTTCGCCACGGATTTCATTCTGGCGCATCCCATCGCCGCTGTTCTTTTGGATATGGGCCTCGGCAAGAGCGTCATTACCCTCTCCGCCCTGTTTGACCTGTGCCTGGACAGCTTTCTGGTGCGGAAGGTGCTGGTCATTGCCCCGCTCCGGGTGGCGAGGGACACATGGCCCACCGAGATCAAAAAGTGGGACCACCTCCGGGGCCTGTCCTGGTCGCTGGCGGTGGGGAGCGAGGTCGAGCGGAAAGCGGCACTGTACCAGCGGGCCTTCGTGTATATCATCAACCGGGAGAACGTCCAATGGCTCATCGAGGACAGCGGCCTTCCCTTCGACTACGACATGGTGGTGGTCGATGAGCTGTCCTCCTTCAAGTCCTATCAGGCTAAACGATTTCGCGCTCTGCTGAAAGTCAGACCCTGCGTCAAGCGCATCGTGGGGCTGACCGGCACACCCTCCAGCAACGGTCTGATGGACCTCTGGGCGGAGTTCCGGCTCCTGGACATGGGCCAGCGGCTGGGAAGGTATATCACCCACTACCGCGCCCGGTACTTCCAGCCGGATAAGCGCAACGGTCAGGTGGTGTTCTCCTACAAGCCCCTCCCCGGAACGGAGGAGGCCATCTACGAGAAGATTTCCGACATCACCATCTCCATGCGGGTCGCTGACCACCTCCAGATGCCGGAATGTGTGTTCAACGAGGTACGGGTGGCCCTCTCCGAGCGGGAGCGGCAGACCTACGACACCATGCGCTCCGAATTGGTGGTTTCCCTCGGCGGCGAGGAGGTGGATGCCGGGAACGCGGCGGCTCTGGGCAATAAACTGTCCCAGATGGCGAACGGTGCCGTCTATGGCGAGGACAAGCGTGTGTTCCCGATACACGACCGAAAGCTGGACGCTCTGGAGGACCTCATCGAAGCGGCGAACGGAAAGCCGGTGCTGGTGGCCTACTGGTTCCAGCATGACCGGGAGCGGATCGCCGCCCGGCTCCGAAAGCTCCACATCCCGTTCTCCCTGCTGGACACATCGGAGAGCATCGCCCGGTGGAATCGCGGGGAACTGCCTGTGGCCCTCATCCATCCGGCCTCTGCCGGGCATGGGCTGAATCTCCAAGCTGGCGGCTCCACCCTGGTCTGGTTCGGACTGACCTGGTCGCTGGAACTGTACCAGCAGGCCAACGCCCGCCTGTGGCGGCAGGGCCAGACGGACACGGTGGTCATCCACCACATCATCGCCGCCGACACCATTGACGAACGGATCATGACCGCTCTGAGCAAGAAGGAAAAAACACAATCCGCATTGATCGATGCGGTGAAAGCGAATCTGGAGGTGCAGCCGATTGACCCCTTATGAAAATCTGGCAAACGCCATCATCCTCCGGGCTGTCGAGGATTACCGGGAGGCCCTGCGTGATTTGGAGGTCAATCCCCGATACCCCCTTGCCCTGCGCACAGTGTCAGATGTTGAGCGGTTCTTCCGCTCCGGCTGGTTCTCTGCCTTGACCTCTCTTGACGGTGTGGTGCTTATGAAAAAATTGCAGAAGGAGTGTATTGTGAAATGAAAGCGAATGCTCACCATCCTGGCATCCTACGCCCAAGAGGAGAGCCTTTCCGCCAGCGAGAATCAGAAATGGCGCATCAAGAAAAACTTCGAGGAAGGGATGCCTTGGTCTGGACAAGTCTTAGGGTACAAGTATGTGAATGGCGTCTACATCGTCAAGCCGGAGGAGGCCGAGATCGTGCGGAGCATCTTTGCCGACTACCTCTCCGGCATGGGTGTCGAGGCCATTATGAAAAAGCTGAATGCCCAGGGCAAGACATTCCGCAACGGCCACGCCTGGTGCCGCTCCAGCGTTCGGAAGGTGCTGGGGAATTACTCCTACACAGGAAATCTGCTCCTTCAGACCACATTTCGGGAGAACCACATCACAAAAAAGACGCTCCCCAACTGTGGTGAGCTGCCAATGTATCATGCAGAGAACACACATGAGGCCATCGTCAGCATGGAGGATTACCAGGCGGTGCAGGCGGAGATGGCGCGGCGGTCAGCCAAGCACAATAAGACCGCCCACGGCCCGGTCAAGTATCCGTTCACGAAGATGATCGTCTGCGGCACCTGCGGCAAGGGCTACCGGCGAAAGGTGACCCGCACCGGCCCGGTGTGGATTTGCAGCACCTTCAATGTCTACGGCAAAGCGGCCTGCCCCTCCAAGCAGATACCGGAGGGAACGCTGGAAAAAGCCGCTGCGGAGGTGCTGGGGCTGGATGCCTTTGACGCAAAGGCCCTCCACGATAAAATAACGGCTATCCGGGCCGAGGGAAACAACACTCTGGTATTTCTGTTCAAGGACGGCACACAAACCGTTAAACGATGGGCAGACCGTTCCAGAGCAGAAAGCTGGACCCCGGAAATGAGAGCCGCCGCCAGAGATTTGGCAAAGAAAGGACAGGCGATGAGATCATGCCAGCAGCAAGAGCAGTAACGGTCATTCCGGCCACCATCAACCTTCACACCCACGCCCCTTCGGTGGCGGCGAGGAAACGCCGGACGGCGGGGTATGCCCGCGTGTCCACCGACAGCGATGAGCAGTTCACCAGCTACGAGGCACAGGTTGACTACTACACCCGGTACATCCAAGGCAACGCCGAGTGGGAATTTGTGTCAGTTTACACGGACGAGGGTATTTCCGGCACGAACACAAAGCGCAGGGCTGGTTTCAATCAAATGATCGCCGACGCCCTCGCCGGGAAGATAGACCTCATCGTCACCAAGTCGGTGAGCCGCTTTGCCCGAAACACGGTGGACAGCCTGACCACCATCCGCAAGCTGAAGGAGCATGGCGTGGAGGTCTACTTCGAAAAGGAGAACATCTGGACCTTCGACAGCAAGGGCGAACTGCTCATCACCATCATGTCCTCGCTGGCCCAGGAGGAGAGCCGCTCTCTTTCTGAGAACATCACCTGGGGCCAGCGCAAGCGGTTCTCTGACGGCAAGGTCAACCTCCCCTACAAACAGTTCCTCGGCTACCGGAAGGGGCCGGACGGGTTCCCGGAGGTGGTGGAGGACGAGGCCAAGATCGTCCGCCGCATTTACACCCTTTTCATGGAGGGCAATGCTACGCCATTGCCAAGGCTCTCACCGCTGACGGCATCCCAACGCCCTCCGGCAAGAGCAAGTGGGGGGCCAGCGTGGTGGAGAGCATTCTCACGAATGAGAAATACAAAGGCGCTGCCCTGCTCCAGAAATGCTACACGATTGATTTTCTCAATAAAAAGCGGAAGGTCAATGAGGGCGAGGTCCAGCAGTATTATATCGAGAAAAGCCACCAGCCCATCATCCAGCCCCATGAGTTCGATGTTGTCCAGGCCGAGTTCGCTCGGCGCAAGGGCATGGGCCTCCACTACAGCGGCGGCGGGGTATTTTCCTCCCGGCTGGTCTGCGGCGACTGCGGCGGCTACTACGGCCCCAAGGTCTGGCACTCCAACAGCAAATACCGCCGGGTTGTCTGGCAATGCAACGGCAAATTCAGCAACGAGGAAAAGTGCCGCACCCCGCATCTGATGGAGGAGGACATCAAGGCCCGGTTTCTGGCGGCGTTCAATCAACTGCTGGACGGCAAGGACACTCTGCTGGAGGATTGCCGTGTCATGCAGGACCACCTCACCAACTGCTCCGCCATTGACGCGGAACTGGACGAACTGCTCCGGGAGATCGCGGTGGTGACGGAGCTGACCCAGCGGTGTATCCAGGAGAACGCCCGGAGCGCCCAGAACCAGGAGGAGTATGCCGAACGCTACAATGGGTATGTGGCGAGGTACGAGAAAGCCAAGGCCAAGGTGGACACCCTCCAGGAGCAGAAAAAACAGCGGCAGGCCAAGGCCGACATCATCGGTGGGTTCATGTTCGCTGTGCATGAGCGGGAGGCTGGCGTCACGGAGTTTGACAACGCCCTCTGGCTGGCGGTGGTACAGAAGGCCGTGTCCTACCCCGATGGGCGGTTAGTGTTCACTTTCCAAAACGGGATGGAGATTGAAGGATAACCGGACATGGGAATACATCTCCACAATCATTGAATGCCCATACCTAATCTGGCCAAGCTGCTATCAGTTGCTCAGATTAGGTGAGGGCATTCTTTTCATATAATCCATTTGCAAAGACTGAGTAACTAAAGAATCTATGGAAAATTTTGATTGCCATATCATGTAGAATCATGTATAATTGAATTTAATGAGGCAATATAATCTTACTTTTTGTAGAGGGAATGTTTATGGATAGTCGAATTGCAATCCGAAGTATTACAATCAAAAACTTTCGTTCCATACGGAGAGGAAGTATAAAAGTAGGAGACTTTAATGTTTTTGTTGGCATGAATGATGCTGGGAAGTCGAATGTTTTGAAAGCCCTTAACCTATTTTTTAATGACCAAGTGGACTGCAATTCTCCTTTTGACTACCATCGGGATTTTTCCTATCTGTTTCCTCAAAAAAGTAAAGAGGCTAAGGCGATAACCATATCTGTTCAATTTGAAATTCCAGATTCTTTCGCTGATGGAGGGATTTATACCTGGGAAAAGATATGGAATCAGACTGGGAAGATTTCTGACGAAATACGAAATGAAAAAAAGGAAAGTCCTGGTTCACGCTCACGTATCCCATTAGCGTTGCGAAGGATTAAATATCGGTATGTACCTGCAGTCAAAAGCAACGATTACTACAAAACACTTTTAGGTGATTTATATGCTTCTGTATCTGCTTCGCTTGATTCAACACTGAAAGAATCTATCGACTCTTTTTCAAAAGCATTAGGATTATATACCGAATCTATTACATCTGATGTCTTTAAGCGCCTTGAATTATCCAGTCAACTAACAATACCAACTGACTTAAACGAAATTTTCAAAGCTTTAATCTTCCGTACAAATCGCAAATCAAAAGGCATCAATGTTCCCCTCACTTCGCGTGGAGATGGTATTCAGGCTAGACACATACCAATTATTTTGAAATATATTGCTCAAGAAGATCAGAAGTCCAGAACTCGTGGCTCTGCAAAAGTTACAACAATTTGGGGATTTGAGGAGCCAGAGAACGGATTGGAACTATCAAATGCTTTTTCCCTTGCTGATGAGTTTATGGAGTACTCAAAAGATTTGCAAATCTTTCTCACTACGCATTCTCCAGCTTTTTATATGAAAAAGGAAAACAGCGGCGTACATATTTTCTATGTCGAAAAATCCTTAGAAGATAACGAAGAAACTAGAATTGTTGCAGAAAGAAGTTCAGCAAAGATAGCAGATGATATGGGATTAATGCCGCTAGTTGCTCCATTTGTTGCTGAACAGGCTAAAAAACTAGAAATTGCACAGGATATTTATAACAAAAACTTTCTCACAGATACCCCAACAATAATGGTCGAAGGTGAGACTGATGTAGACTACCTGAAGCTCGCTATTCGTCAATTATCTCCTCTTTTGTATGAGAAACTTAATTCGCAAGAATTGCGCATAGTATACAAATTTGATGGTGCAGGAACAACACAACTTTGTGATTGGGCCTTATCTTGGGTATATAGTGGGTTTAGAAGTAAAATGTATATTTTACTGGATAAGGACTCGGCTGGCATTAAAGCAAGAGATGAAATTGTGAATGGCGAAGCTTATAAAACCCGTCATCAGTCATTATCCATGAAGATTGCAAATATTCATCCAAGTCAAGAAATAATCTCTTTATATAGCCAAAAAATCTCGCCTCTTTTTGAGATAGAACACCTATGTTCAACCAAGGTGTGGGAAACTTGGAAATCGCAGAATTTAGTATCGCCGCGTTCTGACACTGAAATGCGTAATATGTTTGAGGGACTTATTCCTCGTGATAAGTCTCTGGACTGCGTAATTGATGAATTAGTTTCAGATGTAGCCATTAGGGACACGATTTTAACTTTTGAGCCTGCAAAATTAAAGAAAAAGCAAATGGTGTCTTGCTTGCAAAAAAATTTTTCAGATGATCCGGCTGCATTTCTAGGGTTTAAAAGGACCATTGACGATCTTGAAACCTTTTTCTGTAAATGAAGGAATGATTGTAGCTTTGTCCGACACACTTATGAGTTCACAATTCCAAACAGCAGATTTATCATAGGATTGCACCCCCTTATTGCGTAGCCCTGGGCAACAAAAAATTTGCACCCCCGATGCGGTAAGGGTGTGCAATTGTATCAAAATCACCAGTACTTTTCAATATTACCTAAGACGGATTTCAATGTGCTTTCCATGTTGAAATCCGTCTTGGTTTCTTTCTGGACAACATCGATCCGTTCGATCAGCAGATGAACCGCCTTTTCGTCCGCGCTGGCCTTGAGTGCATCCAGCCACGCCTTTATCTGGTCAACGGTAAAGTCTGTCGGCGGCGTGGTTGCCTGGAGCTGCTTGATCTCCGCTTTAATGGCCTGCATTTGCTCCCCGATGTCGGCTACCACGGCTGCTGGCAATACTCCTGTGGAGAGGTTCTGTATGAGGGCATCATACTCCCCCTGCTTCTCCCGGATCCGGCGCTGAAGCGCACGGTTAAAGTCCGCCACACGGTCCTGCTCACCAGCCTGATACTTCCGCAGGGCGGCGGCAATCTTGTCCTGATTCTCCGGAGAGAGCAGCTTGTGGAGATACTCTACCGCCGCATCGTCAACCTCGTCCATGTGGACAACATGAGCGCCGCACTTCTGGGAGCAGTAATAGCGGTAGTATACATGCCCCTTCCTGGTGGTCCTCATGCCGTGCATCTTGGCCCCGCACTGGCAGTACACAAGGCCGCTGCACAAATACCCGGCCTTCTTCCCTGTCTGTTTCCGTTCGGTCATGATCCTCTGCACCTCCATAAACTGCGCCCTGCTGATGATTTGCGGCAGGGCGTTTTCTATTCTGATCGCGTTGGGCTTATTGCGCCGGTCCTCCCGGCGTTCTTCTTCCTGCGGAGAAAAGGTGTATACCCCGGTGTATTTCTCATTCCGGAGCATTTCATAGATCTGGGTGTACTTGATAGGCTTCCCGCGTTTTCCTGTGATCCCGGCATCGGCAAGCTCCTGGATGATGGCGGTAAATCCCTCACGGTTGGCAGCGGCATCGAATATCTTCCGTACATATCCCGCCTCCAGCTCATTTACCACGTATCGCTTGTTGACCACATCATAACCAAATGGGGCACACCCCCCATTGTGGAGGCCCTTCAGCGCCGTCTCCCGCTGGCCCTTCCGGACCTCGGAGGATAAATTGTCAATGTAATATTCCGACAACGACCACATGAGCGTCCGCATGATCTTCGCCTCTGCGCTGGTGCCGAAGTCCTGGGCCACGGCTATCAGCTCCACGCGCTTATCCTTCAGCCGCTTTTCAAGATTGACGTGTTCGCCCAGGTTCCGGGCAACCCGATCGTATTTGTGGATCAGGATGGTGCTGAAGGTGCCACGGTCCACGCCCCGGAGCATCTTCTGATAGGCTTTCCGGCTGGCCGTCTTGGAGCCCTTGCCGCTGATCGCCTCGTCAGCGTATACCTCCAGCACAGTCAGGCCCTTGCCTTTGGCGTACTCCATGCAGGCCCGGACCTGGGCATCTATACTGGCCTCGTCCTGCTTGTCTGAGCTGTACCGGGCGTATATTACCGCTGCGCCCATAATTACCTCCTTCCTGCCCTGTTCCCATTCGTGGGGATGGAGCTTTTGTTTTGCTCTCCCCAAAGATGATCGCCTCGAAAATTAAGTGGAGGATCCAATTCTGGATTGTCGCCCCTCCCACGGTGAACGGCGAACACCGCCAAAATTGGCGGCATTGAGTACCCCCGGCATTTCGGGGCAACCAACGGAATTTTCCGTCGGTTGACTTTCTGCCTCATATCAACCCGAAAGTCAACCGGCTCAATTTTGAGCACGTTACATGGCTGAGATTTCAGCTCAGCGCATTTTTGCGCCCAGTGGGGTGGCGTTTCACCACCTTTGCTGGAAACTTCCGGCAAGGGGGCGCGTTTCACAGCCCCCCTCTCCGCCATTTTAAGCATCCTCTGTGGGCTTTTCCTCGCTGGGGGTAGCTGTTCCCTCAGACTGTGGCGCAGGACCGTCAGAGCGGCGGTAGCGGGGTAAGATGTCCTCCGCGTAGTCTGCAACCTTGCCACGGCCCTCCTCTGACATCTGGTCCATTGCAGTATCTGCACGCGCTTTTTGAGGAGAAGGACCATAAAAGTCTGATCCATCATCAGTTTTTCCTAAAAAAACATATCCCATTAGCACCCCAGGGTGAACTCCAAGAGCTGCGGCTATGGCTTGGATCTGCTCAAAGGACGGCTTTCTGTGTCCCAGTTCATATTTACTAATAGTTGATTTTGTAATGCCAATGGCCTCCCCAAGTTCTACTTGCGATAGACCTCGTTCTATTCTAGCGTGTTTGATTAGGTTCCCAATATCATTCATGTGGTCACCTCCTTTGTAGTAGTATACACTCGCTGTGTCCATTTTGTCAACTTTTTCTTGAAACCCTCTTGACAGGAGTAGACAAACGGGATACAATACCTTTATAGTAGCCAAAGCGGATACACGGAGGAGTGATTATATGACCATCAACGCACCCAAAATTGAGATGATGCTGGCGGAGCGGGGCCTGACCAAAGCGGCCTACGCGGGAAGCTGCGGGATTTCCCGGCAGAACATCAGCACCATCATCCGGCGGGGCACCTGTGAGCCGAAAACGGCTGGAAAGCTGGCGGCAGGCTTGGGGGTCCCAGTGGCGGAGATCATCGAAGAAAGGAGCTAGACCATGCAGGAGAACATTTGCAGGATCCCCGTTACTGCAACCTTCAGCATCATCAATGGGAAGGCCGTCATGACGGCGGCAGAGTATGCAGACATCCCGGCGGCGGACATCGCCTGGTATCTGGTGGAGCGCTGCGGGATCGACGCTATTTGTGGGGAGGCGAGAGATTGAGCGATTATAGAAACCTCCCGGAGCTGCTGAAGCGGCAGGGCCTTTTCTGCTGCTGGCGGTATGAGCAGCGGCAGGATAAGCCCACAAAGGTCCCTTACAACCCCCGTAATGGGAACCGGGCAAAGAGTACCGACCCCGGCAGCTTCTCAGCCTTCTCCGCCGCGCTGATGGCCCTGGGGAAGAGTGTGGAGGAAGGGAGCAACCTGTACAGCGGGATCGGTGTGGGCCTGTTCGGTAACCTGGGCGCTATCGACATCGACCACTGTATTGATGACAACGGGGAGCTGTCGGAAATGGCGGCGGATATCATGCAGACCATGAACGCCTACACGGAATACTCCCCCAGCGGGAAGGGCCTGCGCATTCTCTTCACCGTGCCGGATACTTTCCAGTATGACAAGGCCCGGTACCGCATTAATAACCAGCAGGCAGGCCTCGAAGTCTACATAGCCGGGGCAACAAATAAATATGTGACCGTCACCGGCAACACCCTGACCCCGGGCAGGGATCTGGAGGAGCGCGGGGAGCCGCTGCGGACAATTCTGAAGAAGTACATGCGCAGACCGGAGCGGCAGATACCCCAGCAGGCCCCCAGGGAGCCGGTGGCCCTGGATGACCTCCAGATGATCGAGAAGGCCAAGCGGAGCAAGGGTGGGGCCAAGTTCTCAGCTCTGTGGAGAGGGGACGCTTCCGGCTACAAGTCCCCCAGCGAGGCTGACCAGGCTCTGTGCAATATCCTGGCATTCTGGACGAACCGCAACCCTAACCGGATGGACAGGCTCTTCCGGCAGTCTGGCCTCATGCGGAAAAAGTGGGACCGGCGGCAATCCGGCAGTACCTACGGGGCGCTTACTATCCAGAACGCCATTTCTGACGCCAGGAGCGGCTACGATCCCAGAGATTTTTCCCGGCGCAGGACGGAGAGAGATATGCTTTGGCATCCGCTTTTTTCTGGAAGCGCTTCGTTTTTCTCTGACCATCCAACTTGTACTGGTAGATCCAACTCTTGTCTTTGGCTTGGTATAGGGTCCCCTCCCCCTTTGCGCGTCTAGCCATTTTCTATGTCCTCCGTAGTTGTTGATTGGATCTCAAATCCAATCTCCGCATCGATCCACTGCTTCAGGTGGCTCTTGGAAAGAATGATCCGCTTCCCTAGACGAATGCAGGGAATCCGGCCCTGGTCCACCATGCGGTAAGCTGTCGCCTTTGAAATACCGAATACGGCTGCAAAGTCTGATAGCGTACAGAAATCCGAAAGATTGTCAAACCCCTTGCTCTTTCGTAAAGCGGTAGGCATGTTTCCCTCCTCTGCTTCTATGACAACTGCTCCATTTTGATTGCTTAATGCAAAACACATAATCCAATATGCCCGGTTACTGTGTCCCATACTTCAACGCCACTGCGCTCAAAAAATGCAGCAGCGAAAGAACATTCTAACGGCACTCGCCCAATACGGGCAAATTCTGAAACCAAAAGGATATCAAATCTTCCTTGTTCTGCACCAGCGCGAAGTTCAACAAGTGCATCATCATTTTTAGCGGGACCTGTTTCGTCATCTACTTTTTCCCAGAACTCCCGAATGGGAAGCCAGCCTTTTTGTCTGGCAAAGGATAAGCAAACGGTACGCTGCCGATTCATTTCAGGTTCATCTGCCGGCAGGATGGAGTTTGTCTGATAGAGAATGCATACTCGTTTTTTACTACTGTTCATGGTATCCTCCCAATTTTATAAAATTTTGTGACTAAAAAAGGCTCGGACTCTCATCATGAGAATCCGGGTTCAAACGATTATAAAAAATATGAATATGGATGTGCGTAGGATCATGTATATCCGCGCTCTATAGTCTGTGGGATTTGATGATAACATTTTTTGCTCTTTCAGCTGCAATATTCCAATGGAAAACTTCCTCCTGTGAATGCCAGTGATTCGGGCTCCCGCATCATCTGGTGTACTACCCCAAATGTGCGAGAGAGCGCTTGATTTTATAATCGGCCATTTTTCTGGGAGGTTTCTGGGAGGATTTTTGTTATGTGGCGGTATATCTCAGCTGAAAGAATTCCAAGACTCTCTTATGCCGTCGCTACCGTTACGATATCATCTTCCTGCCCGGTACTGTCGATTCCGTTGAGGAATTGTTCTACATTGATATTGAAGTCAACTGAGATCTGATAGTCCCGGTATACCGTGACCCGCTTGATGATGTACCCGCAGATCATCTTTTTTGTGGCGATATCGCTACTGTCGAAAATCTCCGACCATGTGGCGATCCGGTTGAACTCCGCCTGCATTTCTGCCACCTTGGCACTCTCGTTTTCCAGCTCCATCGTCAGCTCCGTGATACGGTGGCTGGTATCAAGCACCCGCTGGCGCGTCTCACTCAGGACTTCGTTCAGCACCTCCATCGGCAGTGCGCTTTTCCCCTGCACTGCTTTCAGCACCTCAGCCTTCAAGGATTCATATTCCTTGTTTGCTTTCGTATTTTCCGCTTTGACACGCTGCAAGTCGCTGCGCAGGAGCGCCATCTGCTTCTGACAAGCTCCTCCGATGATCATATCGCTGGAGGTACATTTCATTTTGTCGAACACCTGACGTAGAATGGTCTCGATTACACCGTCCAGAATGTGCATCGTATATCCCGTCTGTCCATTGCATTCCGCCCGGTGGCGAGTCTTGTTATAGCAGACATAGCGGATACGCTTCTTCTTCACTGGAGTTCCGTCTGCCTGCCGGTAGACCTTACCGTTGGTCGTCAGCGTCAGTCGTCCGCCGCAGTGTCCGCAGAACACATTCCCGGAGAGCAGGGACTGGCCGGTAGTATTCAGCGGCATCGTCCGATACTCCTTACTTGCATTCGTGCGCTCCGACATTAGACTCTGTGCCATCTGGAACAACTCCGGCTTGATAATTTGCAGTTCCTCGAACGGCTCCGAATAGGTTTCACCGCTGCGAAGGATACCCATGTAGAGAGGGTTGTGCAGGATCGCTCCAACGGTAGCGTCATGCCAGGTCTCACCTTTGCGATTCCGGATGCCGTGATCGTTGAGGAAATGGGCCAGCCGGAACTTGCCATACCCGGAGGATACGCAGAGGTCAAACATCATCTGGATCACCTCTGCCTCTGTCTCGTCAATGACCAGTTTGTTGACCTCGTGCTTTCGCTTGTTCAGGATGCCGCTCTTTTCCAGACGGTAGCCATACGGCGTTTTTCCACCCCGGAACCGGCCTTCCTCGACCATCTGGCCTAACGCGGTCTTGGTCCGGATGGAGGTCTTCTGGCTCTCGCCATCCGCCTGCCAGAAGCAGATGTAGTTCG
>OFFM01001501.1_pt1 | contig 12711 bp, 11 predicted proteins | sample 1521401 | NCBI WGS metagenome assembly OFFM01 (sample SAMEA3504118, study PRJEB24116) | mouse gut metagenome | biome: mouse gut; feature: mouse-associated habitat; material: faeces | place: Denmark | collected 2011
TCGGAAAAAATGCAAGCGAGCTTGCTTTTTTCTCTCGGCTTATTCGTATCTTTGCACATTGCAAACCCGTATGACGCAGCAGCCGACAAAGCGCGGCCGGGCAGACGGGAGAACGAATGCTTAAAAACGACAAGGATGAACAAGAGGGTACTCATAACGGGCGGCGCGGGATACATCGGTTCGCACACGGCAGTGGAGCTGCTCGGTGCGGGATACGATGTGGTCATAGCCGACAACCTGTCGAACAGCGATAGAAGCAGCATAGAAGGCATACGCAGCATAACGGGGCGCGATGTCGATTTCGTCGAGGTCGACTGCTGCGACCGCGAGGCTTTCGCACGGGTATTCGAGCGCTACGAGTTCGACTCGGCCATACACTTCGCCGCATCGAAGGCCGTAGGCGAGTCGGTATCGGAGCCGCTGAAATACTACCGCAACAACCTCCTCTCGCTGATAAATCTCGTGGACCTGATGCGCGAGTACGGCCGCCGCAACATAGTCTTCTCGTCGTCGGCCACGGTATACGGCGAGGCGGAGCAGCTGCCCGTGACGGAGCTCACGCCGCGCAAGAGCGCGACATCGCCCTACGGCAACACCAAGCAGATATGCGAAGACATACTGCGCGACTCGGTGGCGGCCTACGGCACGCTCAACGGCATATCGCTCAGATATTTCAACCCGATGGGGGCGCATCCGTCGGCACTCATAGGCGAGCTACCGCGCGGGGTGCCCAACAATCTGGTTCCGTTCATCACGCAGACGGCGGCGGGAGTCAGGGAGTGTCTGAGCATATTCGGCGACGACTACCCCACACCCGACGGCTCGTGCATACGCGACTACATCGACATCGTGGATCTGGCGCGGGCGCACGTAGCGGCCATAGAGCGCATGACCGGCGGCAAGAGCAAGAGCAGTTACGAGATATTCAACATCGGCACCGGCCGCGGGGTATCGGTAAAAGAGCTCGTCGAGGCATTCGAGCGCGTCAACGGCGTGAAGGTAAACCGCAAAACGGCGCCCAAGAGAGCGGGCGACATAGCCGCGATATGGGCCGACACGACGCTGGCCGGCGAGGAGCTGGGCTGGAAGGCCGAGCGGTCGATCGACCAGACGCTCGATGCGGCATGGCGCTGGGAGAAGCGCATACGCGGATTGAAATAAGCGACCGGCAGGCGCACGGGGACAGAAGACACAATAAAACCCCACGCCGCAGCGTTGCACTGTTTGAAATGGATATAATAAACGTCAGATGAAACGATTGATTACACTCATACTGCTTGCGGCCTTCATAGCGCAGCCGGCAGATGCGCGCAGACGCGAGACGCCCGAGGAGGCGGCAAAGAAGATGCGCAGTTATTCGGGCTGGGAGATAGGCGCGAGCGGCAGGGTCAACTTCATATTCTACGAGTTGCAGCGCATGAAGATCGCCTCGGAGGATCCGGTAAGCGCATACCGCATACCCAAAAAGCAGCTCGTCGGCGGGCAGATAACGTTCAACGCGGGACGTTTTCTCGACAACCACTGGAAGATAGGCATCGAGACCGGCATACAGATACAGTATAACGGACCGGTGGTACCGATATACGCCACGGCGCACTACTACTACGGCAAGCGCAAGAACTGTCTGTTCAACTACCTCAACGCCGGTACCAACATACTCTTCGAGCACGGCCCGAGAATGGGCGGCACGTTCGGCGCGGGCGGCGGATACCGCCTCAGGGTCAAGGACAGCGACATGAACATAGATCTTATGATCGGCTACCAGCTCTCGATGCTCAGCCCCCGTCCGGTGGTCAACGGCAACTTCGCATTCGACCGCAAGGACATAAGCTACAAGGCATTGAACCAAATGGCCTATTTCGGAATAGGTGTCACATTCTGACAAACGGACTTTCAAGCGGCCCAGGCCGCATCGATAACTTTCGGCGACGCCGCCCTGCGCAACATGCGACGGGGCGGTTTCATTTTGCGCGTGCGGCTTTGCAGCAGGCAGTATGGCGGCTCTACCGCCGAAAACGCGGAGTGATGTCCTCCGCCGTGCCGTCCGGGAGTATGCGGTACATGCGCTGGTTGGTAGTCTCGGATGCAAGACCGCCCAGCGACTCGACCCAGCCGCCCAACTTTATATAGTCGAACGAGCGGCGGTCGATAAGATCGGGCAAAACATCCCGCCCCGAGTACCACGCCACGGCCAGCGCAGGGCACAGCCGCCGTATCTCGCGCGCAGCATGCTCGACCTCGGCGGGCGCGGCGTCGCCGCCCATAAGGGCGACGCATGTCACACGGCTGCCGTAACGCGCGAGCAGCGCCGCGAGAGCGTCGTGGTCGAGCGGATCGCCGACATCCTCCCTCAGATGCGGGCTGTGGCAGCCCGGGCACCGCAGCGGACAGCCCGTAAGGTTGACGGCGAGTGTCGTATGGTCGGGCACCTCGGCGAATACTATGTCGTAATTCCAGAACTTCAACATAGCTCTACTCGGCCTTGGCATAGTGGCGGCGCGAGGCCTCCTGCTGCCGCGCGGCGGAGAAATTAGACACGCGCTTCATATAGCCGATAACGCGCGTGAGATAGTCGAGATGCACCGAGCCGCAGACGGGGCAGTGTTTCAGATAGCGCTTGTCGATATGGCCGCAGTCGTTGCAGACCGTATTGGGGATGTTGAACGTAAAGTAGTTGCACCCCTCGGCCGCAGCCACGCGCAGCAGGTGGCGGTACTGCTCCTTCGACAGATGATCTTCGAGATTCATGTGCAGCGCCGAGCCGCCCGTGAGATGCTCGATATACTTGCGGCCGTGCAGGCGGAACTTGTCGACGATGTTGAGCGACTCGTCCTCCACGACGTAGAAATAGGAGTTGTAGCAGTCGCGCGGCACGGCGTAACCGTCCTCGCGGTCCCACTTGGCATGCTTGACGCCGACATTCTCGGCCGGGATCATCTCGCAGTTGAACATCAGCTCCTTGGTGCGGTACTTCTTGTTGCAGCGCTCGATGAGCCCCAGCACCTGCTGCACGAAGTCGGCATAGGCGTCGTTGTCGTCGATCCTCAGACCGAGGAACTCGGCCGCCTCGACAAGGCCGTTGACGCCTATGGTCAGATACTGGCGTGCGAGGTTGATATAGCCCGCGTCGAACAGAGGCAGCATGCCCTTGGCCTGCAACTCTTTGAGATTCTCGTTATAGGCCGTCTGCACCTTATGCACCAGATCGACGATCTCTTCGAGGAACGTAAGATAGTGCATACCGTTTTTGGCGGCATACTGAATGCAGCGGTTGAGGTTGACCGTAAGTACGCTCTTGGAGCCGGTCGACACGCCTCCCGCACCCAGCGTATAGCTGAACCCGTTGTCCTGTATCTCGTTACGCAGGCGGCAGCATGACGAGAGCGAGTCGGCATTGTCGCTGATGTAGGTAAAGAACGAGTGGCCTGCTGCATACATTTCGGCCGTGATGTCTCCCCACTCGCGGTCTTTGACGTCGCCGTTTTCGGTCAGCAGAGCCATAGTCTCGACCGGAAAGGTCAGCACCGTTTTCAGGCGCTCGGCGTTGAACCACGTCATGAAGCGGCGCTGCAACCACGACAGCGACTCCCAGTCGGGTCGCGAGCCGTCGGGGAAGCGAAATTCGCCGAAGAGCGACTCGAAGTAATAGCGGTCGTAATAGGCTATATTCCAGAATACGGCCTGAAAGTTACGCGCACCGGTGGGCTGGTTGATCGAGTAGACGATCTGCTCGAAGCAGTCGGTTATGACCTTGTCTATGGTGCGGCGCTTGGACGAGAGATCGACGATCTTATCGGCATGCTTGAAGTAGTCGGCCCCGTACTCCTGAGCCACGAAGTAGTTCATATACATAAGGAACTCGGGCGTGGCGCAGGCGCCCGACAGCATCGACGAGACGATGAAGACCATGTTGACGAAGCCGCCGCAGAAGGATTTGAGGTTGGTCGGCCGCATCGAGTTGCCGCCCACCGACAGAGTACCGCCCAGCAGCCACGGATACATCGTTATAGAGGCGCAGTAATTGGCCATGGATGTCTCGTCGTTCTTGTAGATGAAGTGGTTATTGAGCAGATACATATATCTGTCCGAAAGCTCCTTGCCGTACATGGCTTTGAGACGGTCGGTCAGCAGGCGGCGGTTGAGGCGGATGAAGTTCTGCTTGGGCAGCTCGCCGATGAGCGTGGCTATGTTCTTGTTCTCGACGTTGGCGTTGGCGTCGTACTTCGAGCCGCTGGCGGGGTTCGACGCATCGCAGTAGTTTATCAGAAAGTCGAGTTTCTCGCGGTCGTCGCGCTCCTCGGAGTGCTTCTGGCGGTAGAGCATGTAGCTCTTGGCCACGGCGTAGTAACGCTCGGCCATGAGCGCGACCTCTACCTGATTCTGAATCTCCTCGACGCTCATGCCGTCCGAGACGTGCACGCGGCTGAGGATCTGCGTCAGGTCCTCGTCGGTGGCGTAGCCGCCCACGGACAGGAACGCCTTTCTGACTGCGCGCTTGATCTTCTCGACCGAAAACGGTTTGCGCTTGCCGTCGCGCTTGACGATGTAAATCTCCGAAATACCCATATCGTTAAATTTTTTATTCGATACGAAGCGGTCCCCCGACACGTGCCGGAGAGGTATGCTGTCGCTCGCTGAGTGATTAATAGTATGTATCGCGCCGCCGCTCCAAATCCCGAGAACGGACACCGCTGCCGACAAGGCAGGTCTTCTGACTCGCTCCCGTTGCGCGCCTTCCCGTCATAGACAGTGGCCAAAGAGTGCACAACGCTTATCGGAGCTTACAGCTACGGGCATAGTTCCTGAGTCTCACAGGATTCCCTTTTAATTCCCGGGTCGGCCGACGCCGGCCGGAAGCCTTGTTCGCAAACAAAGGTATGAATAATCGTGCTAACGGCAAACGCCGCGGCGATATTTTATAAACAAAAAATAGACAATGCCGGGCAGGGCACGCCGCACCGCCATATCGGTCGAGCCTAACGCGCATGGCAGGCTTGCCCGGCCGTGCCGTGGCGCGGAAAAGGCCGGGAGGATTTCAGCCGGACGGTCGACGCCGGCAGCGCTACCTGCCGCCGAGGGGGTCGAGACGGAATATGCGCTCGGCCGTAAGCGACGTGGCGGTGGCCACCTCGTCGGGCGCAAGCCCCTTGACGGCGGCGACCTTCTCGCATATATATGTCAGGTAGGAAGACTCGTTGCGTCGGCCGCGCAGAGGCTCGGGCGTCAGATACGGAGAGTCGGTTTCGAGCACCATTTCGTCGAGAGCAATGGCGCGCACAGCCTCGTCGAGGCGTCCGTTGCGGAATGTCGCAACGCCGCCTATGCCGAAAACGAAATCGCCGCACGCGCGAAGCGTGCGATAGAGATCTGGGTCGGCCGAGAATGCGTGGAATATGCCGCGAAGCCCGCGGCCGCGGTAGGCGCGTATCACGTCCGTCATTCGCTCCCACGCCGAGCGCGTATGTATGACAACGGGCAGGTCGTACTGCAATGCCAACTCGATCTGCGCATGCAGAGACTCGGTCTGCTCCGTAAGATAGGCGTCGCTCCAATAGAGATCGAGCCCCGTTTCGCCTATGCCGTAGAGACGCTCGACGGGCGGCTCGCGCAGCAGGCGCTCGACGGCGTCCAGCTCGTCGCGCCAGCGGGGGTTGTCGTTGACCGAAGTCGGGTGCAGCCCCGCCATAGGCAGACAGAGAGATGGATGACGGCGCGCGAGGTCGAACATCCTCCCGCGGCTCCCGGAGTCGATATCGGGCAGCATGATGCGCCCGACACCTGCGGCCTTGCAACGCTCGATGACCGCATCGCGATCGTCGTCGAAAGCCTCGTCGTATATATGAGAGTGGGTATCGATAAGGTACATAACGGTTATATTTTTTCGTATCGGCGTCCCGGCAGGCAGCGCACGACGCCCTTCAATTCGAGTTGCATGAGCAGCTGCGACAGCTCGCCCACCGAGAGTGACGAGGCATCCGCGAGACGTTGCAGATCGAGCGTATCGTCGTCGGCGAAGCAGCTCAACAGCATCGCTTCGGCCGCCGTAAGTGCAGCAGCTTCCGCTCCTCGCGAAGAGCGTAAGGAGTCGGTCTGCCACCCCAACTCCTCGATTATGTCGTCGGCCGTCATCACAAGACGCGCCTTATTGTTGCGGATAAGGTTGTTCGTGCCGCGCGAGGCGGTATCCGTCGCCCGGCCGGGCAGCGCCATTACCGTGCGGCCGTAGGAGTCGGCGATAGCCGCCGTCGACAGCGAACCGCCCGAAGCGGGCGACTCCACCACCACGAGCCCTGCGCTAAGGGCTGCGACGATTCGGTTGCGGGCAAGGAAATAGGAGCCGTTCTGGCGCGTCTGCGAGTGCAGCTCGCTCACTATCGCACCGCCCGACGAGACGATATCTTCGGCCAGACGCCGGTGCGGCGCAGGCGTGACATCGGGCAGAGCGTTGGCTACGACGGCAACCGTCTTCGCTCCGTAGGCGAGCGCGGCGCGGTGGCATGCGGCATCGACGCCGTAGGCAAGACCGCTCACGACCGACAGATCGCCCAGACGCGAGCAGAGCCCCTCGACCAGCATCTGGCACATGCGTTGGCCTGTGGGCGTGATCTCGCGCGTACCTACCATAGAGAGTGTCCGGCACGAAAGCGCACCGACACTGCCGCGTACATATATCACGTGGGGATAATCGGGCGTAAGCCGCATGGGCTGAGGATAGTCGGGATCGGTAGAGGCCACGGCCCTTATGTCATAACGACGGCAATAGTCGGCTTCGCGCTCGGCCTGCCGCAGCGCCTCGCGGCGGACGATGCGGCGTGCGACATCCTCGCGAAGATGCGCCCCGGCCACCAGCTCCTCCTGCGAGACGGAGAATATTCTCACGGCGGTGCCGAAGTGCTCCAACAGGTGCACGACGCCGCGCACGCCCAGCCCGGGCGTCATGGTAAGGGCTATGTCGAAGATATCCATATCGTATTACAGGCCGATCGGATGATAAAGATAGCGATATATATCGAAACCGGCAAATATCGGGCGGCGATTCCTCTGCGGAGCATAAAAGAGCCCGGCTCGGCCGCGATATAATATAGTATCGCGGCAGTGACTGGCTCTTGTCGCAATGGTGCGCTACTCGATGTCACGGACGCATCCGACGCAGCTGGCATCCGGCCCTGCGAGGGTGCCCAGACCGTTGCGCGGAGTAGCGGCGAAAACAGCGGATGCAACAGCCGCCTTTCGGGGTATATATTATACCGCCACGCTTGGCTGCGGCTCGGGAGGCTGCTTCTCTTCGTTTATAGCCGGCCGCACATATCTTTTCGCAGCTCCTGCCCGATATTTCAAACCGTCGGCATTCGCACAGAGAGAGTCGGAACGACTATATATTGCGCGGCAAAGAGCGGATGCGCCCCAAATAACGTCTGAGCAATGCCGGCAGCAAGCTCCCGGCGGACTATGCCGGGACAAGGTTGGAGAGGGGGGGGGGCCGATATTCGACAGCGCACTATGCCGGAAAAGGCGAAAGAGAGAAGGAAGGGCGGAAATATACGACAAAAAAAACAGCCCCCTGAAAGGAGGCTGTTCGATAACAGAGTGTATGTCGAATTACTTCTGACGTGCGGCGTAAGAGATCTTATTGGCCTGAGCCTTACGAAGCTCCTGCTTGACGTCGGTTACGATACCCATAGTAGAGTTCTCGTCGACACGAAGATTGACCGTAAGTTTAGAGCGTTCCGCCTCATCGCGACGCTCGACCTCCGACGCGATGAAATCGCGAATGGCGGCCGTCGACTGGAAAGAGTCGTTGAGCTGGATGCGGGGAGCCGAACCGGCGACGTTCTGCTGGTCGAGCGGAACACCCACATAGATGCTTATCAGATTCTTCTTGTCGAGTTTCGTAATTTCGGTAGCTTGCGGCAGAACATTGGTCACGATCACATCCTTCTCACGCATCGAAGTCGACACCATGAAGAAGAACAGAATCATGAAGATAACATCGGGAAGTGACGATGTCGAAAGTTTGGGCACCTCTTTCTTGCCCTTCTTAGCCATTACTGCCATAACTTACTTCTTCTTAGTTTGATCGTTAGGCTCGGCCTCCGAAATTCTCATCGGCACGAGCTTTGAAATAACGGTACGATCATCGCTGTCCAGCTCGTCGAACGGACGCTTGAACATCTTCTGCGAGTAGTCCTCGCGGATGTCGTTGAAAGCGTGCGTAAGCTCGTTCTGAACATCGATATAGACCTTGTACTGAGTCTCCTTATCGGCCTTCAACGAGACGACGCCCTCACTCATGTGATAGGTCTGGCCTTTGATAAGCGTGTCCTTCTTGTCCGAGCGGTCGGGGCTTTGCAGGAAGGTTTTGGTCTCCTGCGAGAGCTTAGACTCGTTCGTCATCCTGTTTCTAATCAAATCGGCAGCCGTATACTCAGCTTCGTCAACGAGGATACGTCCTCCCTTAGATATGCTGACTTTAAGCACGTTACGCTCATTGACATCAGTATTGTCCTTTTGTTTCTCAGCGTCTACCCAAGGAGGCAGCACGCGTGTCATACCGGTGTCGACGTCCATCGTAGTGGCAACCAAGAAGAATATCAACAACAAGAAAGCAATATCCGCCATCGAACTGGCGTTGATCTCGTCGACTTTTCTTTTCTTCTTTTCCATTGCTCACATTACGATTTGAACAGGCTCGATGCCCATGAATATACAGATGCCAGAGCTGCGCCGGCGATAGCAACATACGTCACGAGAACGCTCGTATCCGATATCAGATACTGCCATGCCTTGAAAGACTCCTTCTTGCCTGCGACCTCGTAGCCGAGCTGCTCGCCGCCGGCATCGAGCAGGAACTTGCCGTCAGCCCAGCCGTGAGACGTAGCCACGAGATATGCTCCGCCGATGACCACGACGATCACTACCACCGAGATCAGCGACTTGACCAGACCCGTAGGATTCTGGACCTTGTTGAGTACGGCAGCGAACAATGCGCCCGCGATCGCGAAGATCAACAGGAAATAACCCCAGTAGAGGTTGTAGCTCACAGCGCTCTTCAACCCGTCGGGTACGGCGCTCAGTCCCTTTTCGGCGATCCGGTCGACCATATCGTCGGGTGCCTTGCTGCCCTCCATGATGGCGTAGGCCAACAGCAGGACGGTAACGGCGCTGCAAACGATCAGTATTATTTTATGTAAATTTTTCATGGATTATACTATTTGTTAAATAGGTCGGATTATTTCTTGCTGTATGCGGTAAGCATGTCTACCAACGTGATAGAGGTATCCTCCAACGTGTTGACCTGCGAGTCGATCTTCGAGAGGATGTAGTTGTAGAACAGCTGCAAGATAACGGCAGAAATAAGACCCATGAGGGTGGTAAGAAGGGCGACCTTGATACCGCCGGCAACGACGTCCGGAGAGATCGTCTTCTGAACCTGAATCGTATCGAATGCCTGGATCATACCGACGACGGTACCCATGAATCCCAACGACGGAGACAGAGCGATGAACAGACCGATCCACGTCAGACCAGACTCCATGTTACCCTGCTGAACCGAACCGTAAGATACGACGGCCTTCTCGACAGCCTCCAAGCCCTGATCGTAGCGCATCAGACCCTGATAGTAGATCGAAGCGACGGGACCGCGCGTGTTGCGGCAGTACTCCTTGGCAGCCTCGACGCCCTTCTCGTTGAGCAGCTTCTCAACTTTGGCGACGAATTTCTTGGTATTGATCTGTGCGAAGGTAAGGTAGAGTATGCGCTCGATAGCGATGGCAAGACCGAATACCAAGCACAACAGCACCGGAAGCATCCACTCCCAACCGCCTTCGAGGAACTTCTTCATAAGAGCGAAGTGCATGGGCTCGCCTTCGAGAGTCTCGGCAGATGCGGCAACGGTCGTCGTGGTCGTCTCGACAGTCTCATCGACGACCTGCTCGGTAGCGTTGTCCTGTGCGGGAGCGGCTTCGGGCTCCTCCTGAGCATAAGCAGCGCCGAAAGTCATCGCAGCAGCTGCCAGAACCAAAAATAATTTTTTCATAGTTGTTTTTAATAATTAGAATTTGTAATTTTTAGTTGTTGTTATCTTATCTCGTTTTTCAGTTAATAGTTTCGCCTGCCGATACCCTGCATGCGGCCGACGACCGAACGCCCCGAAAAAAAAACGGCAAACGGACATCGCGACGCATACACAATTTATTTTCAATCAATTACCGGCCGCAAGGCGCATCCCGAGGTTTCCGTCGGTTCGCATTACGGACATTTTACAGTGCGAAATATACGAATAAATTTTCATTCGTGCAACGCTTCATTCGCTAAATTCGCCGCGCAGGGGGCGGCGCATCATGTCGAGGGTCTGCTCCAACGACAAATTTTTGCCCAAAACGTACATCAGTTTCGCCGCAGCCGCCTCGGTGGTCATGTCGTGTCCCGACACTACGCCCAGACGTTGCAGCCTGAGTCCCGTTTCGTAGAGGTGCATGGCGACAGCGCCGTCCTTGCACTGAGAGATATTGACCACGACGGTGCCGCGCGCAAGCGTCTCGGCGAGCAGATCGGTGCACCACGAAGCCGTAGGGGCATTGCCCGCACCAAAGGTTTCGAGCACTACGCCGCGCGCCCCGCTGTCGAGAAGCATCGATCTCAATGCTCGGCGGCTGATGCCGGGAAAGAGCTTGACGACGATCACCTCGTCGCTCATGCGCTCGGCGATGCGCAGCTCCCCGCCGCCGTCGGAGAAGTCGCCGACGGCCGCAAAGTCGTAGTGTATGTTCACTCCCACTTCGGCCAGCGCGGGATAGTTGTACGAGCGGAATGCGTTGAGCTCCTCGGCGCTCTGCTTGGTAGTGCGGTTGCCGCGGAACAGCCGGTTCTGGAAATAGAGCGACACTTCGGGCACTTCGGGGCGTCCGCCGATGTGCGCGCCCGCGATTTCGATGGCCGTGATGAGGTTCTCGCGGCCGTCGGTCCGCAGTACGCCGATCGGAATCTGGCTTCCGGTGAAGACGACCGGCTTTGCGAGGTTTTCGAGCATGAAACTCATGGCCGACGCGGTATACGACATGGTGTCGGTGCCGTGCAGCACGACGAATCCGTCGTAGCGCGCGTAATTGTCGCGGATCAGTTCGGCAAGTGCGGCCCAGTTGGCGGGCGTGACGTTCGACGAGTCGATCACGGGGTCCATCGTCAGTACGTCGATGTCCACGTTGAGTCGCTTGAGCGACGGGAATTCGTCGTATATGGCGCTGAAGTCGAACGGCACCAAGGCTCCGGTTTCGGCGTCGTTCTTCATGCCGATCGTGCCGCCCGTGTAGATAATCAGGATAGAGGATTTCATCGTGTATGGTCGTATTCTTTATTTTCCGAAAATGCGTTCGGCGTTGGCCGTCGTCGCTTCGGCCGTCTCGCCGGGCGTCAGCCCCTTCAGCTCCGCGACTTTTTCGCAGACGTACCGCACGTAGGCAGATTCGTTGCGTTCGCCGCGGTGGGGTGCGGGCGTCAGGTAGGGGCAGTCGGTTTCGAGGACGATGTCGCGCAGCTGCATCTCCCGCACCGCCTCGGCCAGCTTGCTCTTTTTGAACGTCACCACCCCGCCGATTCCGAAGACGAAGTCGCCGTACTCCTTCAGTTCTCGGTAGGTGTCGGCCGTGTCCGAAAAGGCGTGGAAAACGCCCCGGACGCCTCTACCCTTGTATTCGCGCATCAGCTCCACGGTTTCGGGCCACGCGTCGCGCGTGTGGACTGCGATCGGAAGGCCGTACTCCAGCGACAGGTCGATCTGGCGGCGGAAGGCTTCGAGCTGTTCGGCCCTGAAATCACGGCTCCAGTAGAGGTCCAGCCCGATTTCGCCCACGGCGCAGAAGCGGATCCCTGCGGGCGGCGTTTCGAGATAACGCTCTACGAGCGCCAGCTCCTCGCGCCAGTGTGGATTGTCGTTCACCGACGTGGGGTGCAGTCCCATCATCGGGACGCATCGCTCCGGGTGGCTGCGGCACAATCCGAACAACCGTTCATGGCTTTCGGAGTCGATCGCCGGGAGCAGCACTTTCTCCACCCCGGCGTCGGCCGCACGTGCGAGGGCCTCCTCGCGGTCCGCGTCGAATTCGGGGGCGTACAGATGCGAATGTGTATCGGTAAGTCTCATATCAGTTTCATGTATCTGTTGCCGGGCAGCTGCCAGTTCCAGCCCCACGAGCAGCGTCGCCAGCTCGCCGGGATCGAGTCCGCTCAGTTCTGAAAGCGTTTCGTGCGACAGCGGATCGTCCGTGCGGAAACAACCCAGCAGTCCCGTTTCGTCGGGCGTGAGCTGCGGTGTGGCGGGTTTCGGCCGGAGCGTCGCCGGTTCCGCGCCGAGATCCCACATCAATTCGCGGACGATGTCGTCGGCCGTCAGCACCAGCTGCGCTTTACGATTGCGGATCAGGTGGTTGGTCCCTGCCGACATGCGGTCCGTGGCGCGGCCCGGTACGGCCATCACCGAACGGTCGTAATCGTCGGCACAGTGCGCCGTGACGAGCGATCCGCCGCTGTCAGGCGATTCGACGACGATACATCCGGCGCTAAGCCCGGCGATGATGCGGTTGCGGGCGATATAAGCCGTGCCATTCTGCCGGGTCTGCGAATGAAGCTCCGTGACCAGCGCTCCGCCGTGATCGAGGATGTCGCGGGCTACGGCCGTATGCTGCGCCGGCGTCACTTCCGGCAGCGGGTTGGCCA